>Ga0315315_10003676_pt1 | contig 14117 bp, 16 predicted proteins | sample M140m3416metaG_FD_203699 | JGI IMG/M metagenome (GOLD analysis project Ga0315315, IMG submission 203699) | Ammonia-oxidizing marine archaeal communities from Monterey Bay, California, United States - M1 40m 3416 | ecosystem: Environmental > Aquatic > Marine > Intertidal zone | place: USA...
CTACTATGTTATCTGAGTATTAATAAAAAAAGAAATAAATGTCAGCAGGTAGAGATGATTTTACAATTGCCATACGTTCAGCTCTTTTGCAAAAAGGGAATAGACAAAAATTTTCTCTACTTTTTTTGTTATGTTTGTCAATTGTAATTTTTTTTTTAGACACTAATCCAAACAAATTTTCAACAGGATTTAGATCTATAATTAACGACGGTGTTTATAGAGTTTCATCTCTTGCAAGTTCACCCCATAATTTTTTTCATTTTATTTCAAAAAAAATAACTTTACATGTCACTACATATGAAGAGAATAAAATACTAAAAAGTGAACTTGAGAAACTTAAAACAAAAAATTTAGATATACAGTTTCTTAAAACTCAAAATAAAGATCTACTTAGAATTTTAAATACAAATATTGAAGGCAACTCAAAACAGATTATAGGTAGAGTTTTATTAGATAAAAATAGTCCATATTTAAAATCTATAATTATAAACCAAGGATCTAAAGAAGGAATTGTAAAAGGAAGTCCGGTTCTAGATGGAAAATATTTAGTAGGCAGGGTAGTTGAAACAAACTATTTATCTTCAAGAGTATTACTTCTTAACGATTTAAATAGCAGAATTCCAGTTACTATTGGTGAACCAAATGAAGTTTCAGATTTAAGTGGAGCTGTTCAGGCAATTTTAACTGGAAAAGGTAAAGATTTTCCAGTTCTAGAATATTTGCCAGATACTTACATTCCTAAAAATAAATTACCGATATTCACTTCTGGAAAAGATGGTATTTTTAACCAAGGTATCCCTATTGGTTTAACAGAATTCAATGGTGATAAAATTATTGTAAGATTATTTTCTAAACCAAACCAACTCTCATTCGTAAATTTAAAAATAATAAATAAAGAAAAAAATAAATTTTAATATGAATATAGTATTTAAAAACTTTAGAAGAATATTAATTAATTCTGGTCCGTTACTTTTATTATATTATTTATCTATAAGTGACATAGAAGTGAGCTTTGAGAATACCTTTCAAATTTTATCTTTTAATATACAGCTAATAATAATCTATTACTGGATGCTTAAAGATGCAGATATTCTGGGTAGTGGTCATATATTTGTAGCTGGATTAATTAATGATGTGGTTATGGGCTTGCCTTTAGGTGTAAGTCCTATTTCATATCTCGTAGTTGCCTTTTTTGCATCATATGTAAAAAACGTAACTGTAAATACCTCTTTATTCACTGATTGGTTTACTTTCTTTTTAGCTGTATTTTTTTCTAACATAGTTTTTTTAATTTTTTTAATCAATTTTACAGAAATTCAAGTAAAATATATTGATATTTTTTATAACTCTTTTTTTACAATTTTATTTTATCCTTTTTTTTGGTTAATATTTAATATTTACAAAACTATGATGCTGATTAAACAAGATGGTTAATTTTTCTGGAGATAATACTCTTTCAAAATCAAAGATGATAAGCAGAAGAATGTTTATTATATCCGCTGCAAAAGCAGTTGTTTTTTTTGGTATTTTTGGAAGATTGGTTTCTTTACAAATAAATGAGAGTAAAAAATATAGAACTTTATCTGACAAGAATAGATTTAGGGAATGGAAATTGGCTCCCCAAAGAGGTGTAATTAAAGATTTTTTTGATCAAGAATTAGCCTCCAATGAAAAAGTGTATCAACTTCATATTACACCGGAAAACTCCGTTAATATTAATCAACTTTTATTTAGATTAAAGAATATTTTAAATCTCAAAAATGAGAAAGTATCTTTTATAAAAAAAAAAATTGCAAATCAGAAACCGTGGGAACCAATAATAATTTCAGATAACTTAACTTGGTCTGAATTTTCAAGAATTAATCTATTACTTCATGAATTACAAGGTGTAGAACCAGTAGTTTCGGTAGCTAGAGTTTATCCCAATGATTCTACATCTCATATTGTTGGATATGTTTCTGAGGTTAGTGCTAGAGATCTTAAACAAAAAGAATATCTTAGAGATATGTCAGTCACAGGAATTGCCGTAGGCAAAACAGGCTTAGAAAGTAAATTAGACAAAGAAATAATTGGTAAAGTTGGATTTCAGAGATATGAAGTTAATGCTTACGGAAAAAGAATAAAACAGATACAAGTTGATATTGGACAAGCTGGCAAAAGTTATAAAACTACCTTAGATTTAGATATTCAAAATCATTCTGCTAAATTAATAGAGGGTAAAGCAGCATCTGTTTGCGTAATGGATATATACAATGGAGATATAATTACAATGGCTTCAGCACCATCATTCAATCCAAATTCATTTGTTCACGGTATAAATCAAAATGAATGGAATGGCTTGTTAGAAAATAAAGAGAAACCTTTAATCAATAAGGCAATATCAGGATTATATCCACCAGGATCAACTATTAAAACAATCGTAGCCTTAAGTGCTTTGGAGAATGATGTTGTTAGCCCACATATGAAAGTACATTGCAAAGGCAAAATTGATTTTTACGGAGAAAAATTTCATTGCTGGAAAAAAAAAGGTCATGGATATATGGATATGCGTTCAGCCATTCAGAGATCTTGCGATGTTTATTTCTATGAAGTAGCCAGAAGGTTGGGAGTAGATAGACTTTCTGTAACAGCTAAAAAGTTTGGTCTTGGTAAAAAAATTCTTGACGAACTATCAGAAGAAAAAGCAGGTGTAGTTCCTAATACATCTTGGAAAAAAAAATATATTGGAAAAAATTGGTATTTAGGTGAAACATTACACTCTGGAATTGGTCAAGGTTACTTTCTAAGTACACCCATGCAACTTTGTTTGATGACAGCACAAATAGCTAATGGAGGTTTTGAAATAAGCCCAAGAATTTTGATCGATAAAAATAGAAACAACAAACTTAAAGATTTTTTAGATGACAGAGACAAAGAAGAAGACAAAGCACCTAATGATCTAATGTTTGCTAATTTTTTAAAACCCCTTTTTAGAAATCAAGAGAATATTAATTTTATAAAAGATGCAATGTTTGCAGCAACTAACGAACCTGGAGGAACTTCTTATTCTTCAAGATTAAGAGATAAAAAATTTATGTTTGCGGGAAAAACTGGATCTTCACAAATTAGGAAATTCACTGAAGAACAAAGAGAGCTTGAAGTTAAACAAGATGAATTAAAATATGAAAATAGAGACCATGCTTTATATGTAGCCTTTGCTCCTTATAACAATCCCAGATATTCTATTAGTGTCGTAGTTGAACATGGAGGGTCCGGAAGTAGTGCAGCTGCCCCTATAGCTAAAAAAGTAATTAAAAAAGTTTTAGAAAGACATAATTTAAGAGAAAACTTTAATAATTTACTAACTCAAGAGTCTTAATGTTTAAAACTAGATCAATTCAATCGTCTCAATCTTTCAAAGAAAAATTATTTTCTTTAGATTATATTTTAATAATATCAATTATAATTTTAGGGGTTGTAAGTATTTTTGCTATGTACTCCACAGATGGTGGAGAATTTAAATATCACACAAAAAGTCATATTATTAGATTCGGGATATTTTTTATTATGTTTATTATATTATCTTTTTTCCAAATAAGATTATGGTTTGATGCAACAGTATTAATTTACTTTTTAATTTTTTTATTACTTTTGGGGGTAAAATATTTTGGACTAACTTCCTCTGGATCTCAAAGATGGTTAAATTTTTATTTTATGAACTTGCAACCTTCAGAGCTTATGAAAATTAGTTTAATATTATTTTTAGCAAAATACTATCATCGTGTTCCAACACACGAAGTGAATAAAATAAAATTTTTATTCATACCCTTAATGGTTTTAATTGCACCTGTTCTCTTAGTCATTACCCAGCCTGATTTGGGAACTTCAATTTTGATTGCAGCAGGAGGTGTTATAGTTATTTGGCTTGCTGGTGTAAAAGTAAAATTTTTTGTTTATTCTTCAATTGTATTTATATCTTTACTTCCGATAGCTATTTCTTTTTTAAAACCCTATCAAAAATCTAGAATTTTGACTTTTTTAAATCCAGATAGAGATCCTTTAGGAGCTGGATATCAGATTATTCAATCTAAAATTGCTATAGGTTCAGGAGGTTTCTTTGGAAAAGGGTTTTTAAATGGATCTCAAAGTTATTTAGATTTTTTACCAGAAAAGCATACAGATTTTATTTTTACTTTATTTTCAGAAGAGTTTGGTTTTTTTGGTTCCATATCAATTCTCATACTGTATATGATAATTATTTCGAGAATTATCAAAATAGGAGATATGACTAGAAGTAATTTTGGTAAATTATACTGTTATGGATTTGCCTCTGCTTTTTTTATTTATATAGCAGTAAATATGGGAATGGTGCTTGGACTTCTTCCAATTGTTGGCGCTCCACTTCCAATTATGTCTTATGGGGGATCTTCAATGTTGTCTATAATGTTAGGATTTGCAATTGTTATGTCATGTAAGATTTATAAAGATACCCCTGTAAATTAATAATTTATGGCACCCAAATTGGTGATAAGAGCTGAAAATAAAAGCTTGCACCAAAACAAATTCAATGATTAAATTTTAATTAATATAATTATGTTTGGAGATAAAAAAAACTCAATCAAAGACTCAGAAAGATCGCTGATAAGCGAAACAGTCAGTATTGAAGGATCTGTTAACAGCTCAGGTGCAATTGATATATCCGGATTAGTTAAAGGTCCTGTAAACTCAAAAGAAATAGTAATAAAGGAAACAGGTTCGATCTCAGGAGAAATTGAAGCTGAAAAAATAGAAATTCACGGGCACTTTGATGGAAAAATATCCGCAGACAATGTTATTATTGGAAGCACCGGTGTCGTCAAAGCAGATATTCATTTTTCAAATAATCTAAAAACTGAAGACGGAGCTGATATTGAAGGATATATTAAAAAAACTTCAGGAGAGTCTAAAATAACTGGAGATTTTTTATTTTCAAAGAAAAAAGATGAAAAGAAGATGAAAAAAAATGGCAAGCCTGCCAATGGTCACGAAGACTCCGAAGCAATAGTATAATCTACCGCACTACTAATCATATAGAGTTTAGAATATAGTTTACGAATGCAAACTTACAAATGCAAATCAGTTGGAATAGTAGGTTCCGGAATACAAGGAGTTTGTACAGGGCTTCAATTATTAAAAAAGGGAATTCCAACAACAATATTTGATATAAACGATCCGTTAGCTTCAAGTTTTAAACCTGCATCCTATGGTAATGCTGGACATTTTTCTCCTTACGCAGTTGTAAAATTTAATAGACCAGATATTTTATATAATTTACCAAAAATGCTTTTTAGTTCAAATGGACCACTGGCGTTAAAATGGAATTATCTTTTAAAATTAACACCATGGCTTTTAGGTTATTTAAAAAACTGCAATAAAAAATCAATGTTACATACAGCAAAATATATGCATCAAATTTGTGATCAATCAATGGATGCCTATGAAGAAATATTTAAGGAAATTGATATGACAAATCTATTAGACAAAAAAGGTATAATTTATGTATGGAAAAACTCGAATATAAAAAGCAGAGAACTTGAAATTAAAATTAGAAATGATTTAGGAATAAAACAAAAAATTTTAACACAAAATGAAATTATAGATTTAGAACCAAACTTAAATCCTATATTTGATGGTGGAGTTTTATTTGAAAAATCAATGCATGCTAGGGATCCATATGGAATTTATAAAAAGATTTTTGAACTTTATCTTAAAAAAGGTGGAAAATTTATAAAAGAAGAAGTTATTAGCTTAAAACAAGTTGATGAAAATAAAACTATCATCAAATCTATAAATAGAGAATTTAGTTTTGAAAAATCTATAATTGCTGCTGGTGCCTTTTCAAAAAAATTTACCAAACAGTTAAAAGAAGACATTCCCTTAGATACTGAAAGAGGATATCATGTTCATTTTAAGAACAAAGAAAATTTAATTTCTAGACCGGTTATTTGTTTAGATAATGGTTTTAGTTTGTCGCCAATGAATCAGGGTTTAAGAGCAGTAGGAACTGTTGAATTAGGCGGGCTTAACAACCCACCGTCCCAAAAAAGAATTAAATATTTGATAAGATGTGCAAAAAATCTTGTACCTCAACTAGAAAATTGTAATCACGAAGACGAATGGTTAGGCTTTAGACCTACTTTACCTGATTTTTTACCCGTATTTGGACCATCACTTAAAAGTAAAAATATTATATATGCATTTGGACATGACCATTTAGGTTGGACCTTAGGAGCAATCACAGGTAAAATAATATCAGGAATAGCTGCGGAAGAGAAAACAAATTTAGATTTATCTCCCTACAGCTCAAAAAGATTTAATTAGGTAATAATTGTCAAAAAAATATTCAGCATACGTATTTTTAGTCCTAGCCGCACTGTTTTGGTCTGGTAATTTTATCGTTGGAAAATTCGCAACTTTATTTCAAATTCCTCCATTAACACTTAATGTTTTTAGATGGATTTCAGTTTGGTTAATCTTAATGCCTTTTACTTATAAAGAAATTTATAAAAATTTACCTATAATAAAAAAAAATTGGCTTGTAATAAGTTTTATGGGAGTGATTACAATCAGCACTTTTAATTCAGTTGTTTATTTTGCGCTTAATTATACACAAGTTGTTAATGCTGTTTTAATGTTGGCGGCCATTCCGGCAGCAACGATTGTTCTTTCTTCACTCATGAATATTGAAAAAACAAATATTTTTCAATTATTTGGACTACTTTTATCAATTTTAGGTATTAGTTCAATAATTTCTAATGGAGATATTCAAAAAATAATTTCTCTGAGCTTTAATAAGGGTGATCTATGGATGTTAGTTTGTGTAATTACTTGGTCCCTTTATTCAACATTACTTAAAAAAAATAAATTTAAATTTTCACAGTTTACACTTATACAATTAATGGTATCAGCTGGAATCTTTTTATTAATACCACAATTTTTTTATGAGAAATCAATTGGTCTAGAAGTAAATTTTAACAAAGCTTTTTTTTTAATACTTTTTTATGTTGTAGTTTTTCCAGCTATAGCAGCTTATTATTTCTGGCAAAAAGGTGTAGAAATAATTGGACCAAACCGCGCTACTATGTTTATTCAGTTAATGCCTTTATTTAGCGCCGTTATGGCAATAATTATTTTCAAAGAAAAATTTGAATTATATCATTTTGTTGGAGCTTCTTTTATAGTATCAGGTATTTATCTATCAAATAAAAAGATTAATGATTAAAATAGCTATTTTAGATGATTATCAAAATGCATTTCAACAGATTATTGATGTTGCAAGCTATAAAAATAAATTTGATTTTCAAATTTTTAACGAACCTTTTATTAATGAAAATGAAGCTATAGTTGCTCTAGAAGAATTTGAAGCTCTTTTTATAATGCGCGAGAGAACACCAATTTCAAAATCGTTAATAAGTGCACTACCTAAGCTAAAATATATTATGACCTCAGGAATGAGAAATAATGCTATTGATTTAGAAACAGCAAAAAAAAATAAGATAATTGTTTGCGGAACAGAAATTAATCCTAATCCAGCAGCAGAAGTCACTTGGTTATTAATTCTAGGTCTACTAAGAAATATTAAGCAAGAAGTAGATAATATGTTTCAAGGTTATTGGCAGACAACTATAGGTTTGGAATTAAAAGGTAAAATGTTAGGTCTGATTGGACTTGGAAAAATAGGAACTCAAGTAGCAAAAGTCGCTAAAGCCTTTGGCATGGAGGTTGCCGCTTGGAGTGAAAATTTAAATTTAACTCATGCAAATGAACTAGGCGTATTACCAATGAGCAAGGAAGATTTACTTAAATCTTCAGACATCATATCAATTCATTTGGTTTTTGGAGAACGATATAAAAATTTAATTACTAAAAAAGAATTAGCAATTATGAAAAAATCATCTTTTTTGATAAATACTTCTCGTGGTCAAATTATCAACGAAAAAGACTTAATAAAAGCACTTGAAGATGAAAAAATTGGAGGAGTTGGATTAGATGTTTATGATAAAGAACCGCTACCTCAAGATCATAAATTGAGATTTCTTCCAAATGTTCTTTTATTGCCTCATATCGGTTATGTTACGGCCGAGAACTATTCTAAATTTTACCTGCAAATGGTGGAAAATTTACTCTCAATCTTAGAAAACAAACCAATAAGAATAATCTCATAAACACTTCCATCCTAGGTTGTGTTTGATATACTCATTTTGACTAGCGTTGTTATTTTAAAAATAAAAAAAATCTAATAACGTTTAAAAAAATTAAAGATTAGTGGGAGAACTTTAATAGTTATGAATAAGACTTTTTTTTTATTACTTACAATAATCCTATTAAATGGATGTGCAGAATCTGTTGCCTTTTTAGGTTCAACAGCTGGAGGAGTTACAAGTGGAAAAATAGCTCAGTCATCTTTACATACAACAATAAGTTATGGAATAAAAAAATCGACAGGTAAATCACCTCTAGGTCATGCTCTTGCTTATGCTGAAAAAGTAAATCCTGAAGATAAACAAGAACCCTGTTTATCTTTTCTTGAAAAAACTAACTCAGAAATGTGTGCCATACTAAAAAAACAAATCAGTCTAACAAAAGCTAAACTTAATAATACTTTAAAGCCAGATGAGTCTTTAAAAGATCACTCTTCATCAATACAATCCATAATAGATAAAAAATCTAAAATTAAATATTTAGATTAATATCAACTCTTAAGAGAATCCTTAAAAATTAAAAAAATATAAACCATCATAGGTTGCATAAAAAATATTTTTTCTGATGATCTATTAGTTTTTTTATTTGTATGAATCAGGTATACCTCTATTAAATTTATATAAATTTACACTTAACATCGTTAAATTATGAAAAAGACATTTTATTTGTTTTCATTATTATTTTTACTCAACGGATGTGTCGAGTCAGTTGCTTTACTTGGCAGCTCAGTCGGAGGTGCGTCAAGTGGTAGATTGGTTCAATCTACCTTACAATCAACATTAAGTTACGGAATAAAAAAACAAACAGGAAAAACACCTTTAGGTCATGCTCTTGCTTATGCTGAAATACAAAATCCTGAAAAAAAAAAAGAGACCTGCATATCTTTTCTTGAAAAAACCAAGTCAGAATTTTGCACAATTGCAAAAAAACAAATTTCTTCGACAAATAGCTTAATAAAAGAAAAAGTACTGACTGCTGCAAAAATAATTCCTAAATCTAGTAAGCCGGTTATTTTAGAGGCAGTAACTAAGTCAAATAAATCATTAGTTAGTGTAGTTGCAGTAACTAATAATAAAATTGTAACAAAAGATATAGATTTTTTCAGTGGTTTAAAGCAGTTAAAAAAATCACCAAGAGAGCTAGCTATTACTCTTCAGGCAGAACTGAAAAAAAAAGCTAAAATTTTTTGGTAAATATTTAGTGAAAAGGTAGTCCAGAATTTTTCCAACCAAGATCTTGACCGTTTCCACTAAATCCATCCGAAATATTATGTGCTATGTATCCTTCATTTTGAAGTAAAGTCGCTGCAATGATAGACCTTCCACCAGCTGCACACATAACTAAAACTTGATTTTTTTTATCTATTTCTTTTTTTACATTTTCAATAAAACTTGGATCTTGACTTATTGTAATAAAAAAAGTTTTTATACCCATGTTAATAGTGTTTGGTTTACCAACAGTTTTCCATTCATCTTCTGTTCTAACATCTAAAAGAACAGTTTTAGGATTTTTTTCTACGAATTTTTTTATCTCTGTAGATTTAATTTGTTCAATCATTTAATAGCCCCAATATAATTAATTGGGGCTACAAATCAATTGTTAAGCAGCTAATGCTTGCTTGATGTCTGCAATGATATCGTCCGGATGTTCAATACCAATTGACAGTCTTACATAGCCCGGTGTTACTCCTGCAGCTAATAGTTCTTTCTCATTTAATTGACTGTGAGTTGTAGTTGCAGGGTGAATTGCTAAACTTCTAGCATCACCAATATTAGCTACATGATAAAGCATCTTTAAGTTATCAATGAATTTAGCACCATTTTCTCTAGTACCTACATCCATTCCAACCAAAGATCCGTATCCACCTTTCATATATTTTAAAGCTCTTTCTTTAATCTCTCCCTGATGATTTGTAGGATAGATTACATTTTGAACTTTCTTCTGAGTTTCTAAAAATGTTACAACCTTTTCTGCATTTGAGCAGTGCTGTTTCATTCTAAGACCTACTGTTTCTAGACCTTGAATAATTTGCCAAGCATTAAAAGGAGCTAATGGCGCCCCAGTATCTCTAAGTAAAACTACTCTTAATCTAATTACAAATGGTATGTTAGCTCCAGTTAATTGAGGAACTGCATCAGACCAAATGGCACCTCCATAACTTTGATCTGGTTCATTTAATAATGGTTGTCTTTTTCGATTTTTAATCCAATCAAAATTTCCACCATCAACAACTATTCCACCAATCGAAGTCCCATGACCACCAATATATTTAGTTAAGGAATGCATTACGATTGCAGCTCCATGAGCTAAAGGTTTACAAATTACTGGAGAAGCCGTGTTATCAATAATTAAAGGAATTCCTTTTGGTCTACCGATATCTGCAACTTCTTTAATTGGAAAAACTCTAAGATAAGGATTTGGACAAGACTCACCGTAATAAGCTCTTGTTTTGTCATCAGTTAATTTCTCAAAGTTTTTTGGATCTGCAGGGTCAGCAAATCTAACTTCAATACCTTGCTGTCTTAAAGTATTTTTGAATAAGTTTACTGTACCACCGTACAAGTCAGTCGAAGCAACGATATTATCACCTGCTTGCGCTAAGTTTTGTATACACATTGCAGATGCTGCTTGACCTGAACCAACGGCACATGCCGCAACGCCACCTTCAAGTGCTGCAACTCTTTTTTCCAATACATCACATGTAGGATTCATTATTCTTGTGTAAATGTTTCCAAATTCCTTCAAACCGAATAAATTTGCTGCAGTTTCAGCATCTTTAAATTGGTATGAAGTTGTTTGATAAATTGGAACTGCTACTGCTGTAGTAGCAGGATCACTTCTGTAATCACCACCATGTAAAGCAATTGTTTCCGGATGTTTATAATCAGCCATTATTTATTCTCCCTTATTGTTTCATTTCTAATTGTTTCTATCATTTTTTCTCCTTTAATTTAAGCCTAGTTTAGAGGCAGCTAACTCAGCTCCTTCTGTTCTAGTTCTTAGTTTTTCAAAAGCCCATTCTCTAGTAGTTGTTAAGTCGTTACAGAACGGCGAGTAACCACAGCATTCAGACACGCCAGGAGTGAATCCCAGAATTCCATTTGCCAACTCAATCCTCTCGGCAACTCGCTTAGGAGTTTCCACATCTTTAGCTAAGTGTGAAACAAAACCTAAATATACAAATTTACCGTTCAGATTATCTTTAATGCATTTTAAAACTTCTTCAAAATTTCCTTCACCAAGGCTTGCAAAAGGCAAATGAAAATTTTTAATTTTAGATTTTAAAAGCGCAGGATATACATCCTGAAAGTTCGAGTAGTTGTGATTAGTGAAATTGTCTGCACCAAAACAAGTGTGAAGAGTAACTTTATTTAAATCCTCAGGACTTAATTGATCGCATACTAAATCTACTAATCCAACCATGTCTTTTAAAACTTTTCCAGTTTTGTCAACTTTCATAGCATAAGTCGCTTCAGTCATATCCATACCAACTTCAGAAGCTCCAGACGCTATACATTTTTTTACATCGCTAACACACTCATTGACTAGATCTTTTATAAATTGAGCTTTTGAATAACCAGAAATCTCGTCTTTATAAATCAATGAAACGGCAGAAGGTGCAATCACAGTAGCTTTAAAAGGTTTTTTGGAATATTTTTTTAAAGTTGATAACCATTCATCGCCATAGTGAGTAAATTTAAAAGGAGTTTGTTCTTTTTGAAGAACAGCCATCTCTCTTGCGTGATGACCTTCGAACTCAATTGTAAACCCTTTTCTATTTTTTTGGTTCGGTTTTCCTAATTTAATAAATCCTTTTTCTAAAAAGTAAGTCAGAAAATTAGGTTTTTCTACTTCACCTGTTGTTATAATTGGATTACCTTCTATTTTTTCATAATTAGTAACTACATCCTTAATTTCCACATCAATTAGCTTATCTAATTCTGTTTTTTTTAAGTTTCCATCATCAAAAGCGTTGAATGCTTCTTGTAACTTGGGTGATCTAGGTAAACTACCTACTGGTGTTTGTTTTATCATAACTTCTCCTTCTTGGAGAAGAATGAATTAAATTTAACTAACAAGGGGGTCCTATTATTTAAATTCATCTTCTCCTTTTTAGTACTTCGGCACAACGCCAGGTGTACAATATGGTTCAAATACCTGATTTAATTTTAGGAAATATTCCAAAAAAAAACCACCGACTAAAGCGGTGGTCATGAGACTTAATCGCTTTAGCAGGATTTATTAAGCGCTCCGCAATTAGATTTAAATCAGCGCTAATTTAACTTATTAATGATTTTGTTAAATGTCAACAATTAATTTACAGAAAAAATTACTGTCAACCTTGAAATGTTTTAAGCTCTAAAACATTACCATGAGGATCTTCAATAAAGAAAGTTTCTTGTTCTTCTGGTTTATCTTTAAATCTTATATATGGTTTGTCTAAATATTTAATATTATTTGCCTTAAGATTTTCTTTTATTTTTTTAAAAATATCTTTATTTAAATGCACCCCAAAATGAGGTACTGGCACATTTCCCATATCTACCTCGTGTCTCTCATTAGGTAATTTCATATTAGTTTTATGAAGTGTTAGTTCATTGCCCCAAAAATCAACATCTATCCATTTTCCTTCTTCTCTATTACCTAATTTACAGCCTAAGATTTTCTCATAAAAATTGATTGCTAGGCTTAAATCTCCAGCTGGTACTGCTAAATGAAAAGGATTGCTCATATTAATTAACTATATAGATAGTTCTTTAAATTTTACAAGTAGTCATTATATACATACATATGAAAGATTATTTAGAATCAATAAAAGCAAGAGATCCAGCCGCAAAATCTATTTTGAGCATCATTCTCACTTACCCAGGTGTTAAGGCAGTATTTTTTCATAAAATTGCTCATTTTTTTTATTTAGCAGGATTTGATTTAGTTGCTAGAATAATTTCCCAGTCCACAAGATTTTTTAACTGGTATTGAAATTCATCCAGGTGCTAAAATTGGAAATAATTTATTTATTGATCATGGGATGGGAGTTGTTATTGGTGAAACATCTGAAATCGGTGAAAATGTAACGATATATCATGCAGTAACTCTTGGTGGTATTGCTCCAAGCATTAATAGTGATACACAAAGAAATGAAAAAAGACATCCAACTATTGGAAATGAAGTTGTAATAGGTTCTGGCGCACAAATTATTGGTCCAATAAAAATTGGCAAATGTGCAAGGATTGCTGCTAACGCTGTCGTAGTTAATGATGTTCCAGAAAATGCTACTATGGTTGGAATACCTGCAAAAGTTGTTAAAGTAGGTAATCAAGGTAAATTTAGACCTTATGGTGTAGATGATAAAGTGAAAAATGAGCAATAAAGATTGGGATCCAAACCTAACACCAGAGCAAAATTATATTTTAAGACAAGAAGGAACTGAGCCTCCAGGATCAAGTTATTTGAATAAAGAAAAAAGAGAAGGGTCTTATCACTGCATAGGATGTGGAACTAAATTGTTTGACTCATCAGCTAAATATGACAGTGGATCTGGATGGCCTTCTTTTTATGATTCATTGCCAAATGTTTTTGAAGAAAAAAAAGATATGCACATTGGATACCCCAGAACAGAATATCACTGTAAAAAATGTGGAGGACATCATGGTCATATATTTGACGACGGCCCAGAACCAACAGGAAAAAGATATTGTAATAATGGTGCGTGTTTAATCTTTAAAACAAAATAAATGTCCTCAAAAAATTCGAAAATACTGAAATTTGTAAAAAAATATCCCTGGTTTATAAATATTTACCTTTTTTACAATGTTTATATTAGAAATTATAAATTTTATTTTAACAACTCTCAATTTGGAGAAGAAAAAAAAATTTTAAAACATTTTAGCAATAAT
>Ga0315315_10003681_pt1 | contig 14104 bp, 9 predicted proteins | sample M140m3416metaG_FD_203699 | JGI IMG/M metagenome (GOLD analysis project Ga0315315, IMG submission 203699) | Ammonia-oxidizing marine archaeal communities from Monterey Bay, California, United States - M1 40m 3416 | ecosystem: Environmental > Aquatic > Marine > Intertidal zone | place: USA...
AAATAATTTTAGATCTTCAAACTGCTTGTAAAAAAAATACACCTGAGATTAAAGTAGCCACTCCATACTTTAAACCAAAGAAAAATAAAACAGATAGAAAACCTGACTTTTATATTCATGAAACTGAAAAATGGCTTGTATTTCCCCACGAGCTTGAAGGTTTGTCACTTCAAGAAATTATTGATTCAAAGCCAGAACTTGGAGATCTAATAAAGCAAATTAAACCTTTCCTTTCAAAGTAAAGATCGAATATAGTTACGACTAAAATACTCTTTAATAATTAATGCAGTCCATAGCAACAATAGGTAATGCAACTTTCATTGCCTATGATGATAACCTTCCAATCTTAAGCACCGATCCATGGTTTGGTGATGAAGATGATGCATATTTTGGCAGTTGGACATTGAGTCATGAAATTCCAGCTAATTATAAAAAAGATATTTTAGATTCTGAATACATTTGGTTTTCTCATGGCCATCCTGATCATCTAAATCCATATTCCCTGAGAAGACTTGAGGGAAAAAATCTTTTATTACCTGATCATGTAGGATCTCGAATCTATGATGATCTTTGTAAGAAAGATTTTAATATTAAGGTTTTACCTGACAGGAAATGGCTTGATTTAACAAAAAATATCCGAGTAATGTGTATTACAACAATCTTGCAAGACTCTATTTTATTAATCAGTGTAGGCAAAAGATTATTTATTAACTTAAATGATGCGGGAACTCGAGGTTGCACCAGATTTATAAAAAAAGAAGCAAAAAAGTTCTTAGATGTATATTTATTAAGTCTATCTGGTTATGGCGATGCAGATATGATCAATTGTTATGATGAGACAGGGAACTTTATTATTCCCCCTGCAAAAAATAATACACTTGTAGGTGAGCAATTGAGCCTTACAGCAAAATCAGTAAATGCCAATCATGTCATTCCTTTTAGCTCACATCATCAATATCAAAGATCTGATTCAATTTGGGCGCAAGAATATGTTACCCCTATTCATGCATACAGTATGGGTCTTCATGAAGGCATTAACTTTATCCCACCATTTGTAGAAATTAATTGCAAATCTGGTGACTTCAAAGAAATTCATCCAAAAGCAATTAATCCTAATATTTTTGAGCCTGAGCAATTTGATGACAATTGGTCAGATGAATTAACGGCTGAAGACTTTCTAGCTATTAAAAATTACTTTCTTGAAAAAGAAGTTATTTGTAATAGATTTGGTTTTATAAATTTTATAGTTGGTAAAAAGCATTATTCAATCACATTAAATAAATCACTTGTAAACAGAGGTATTCAATTTGAGGTTCCTAGATCAAGCTTATTGAAGGCAATAAATTATGAGATTTTTGATGATTTATTGATTGGTAATTTTATGCGAACAACTTTTTTTGGATTGCATTCACTATATGATTTTGATTTCAATCCTCTCCTAACCAAGTATGCTGATAATGGAAAAGCAAAAACAGAAAAGGAGGTCTACAGATATATTAATGAGTATAAAAAAAGGGTAGGTCGACAATTTATATTTGATACTTTTTTAGATAAATCAGCAAATATACTAAATAGATTTTTAACCAATAGAGAGTCTAGAGCGCGGAGGTTAATAAAGTCAATTTATTATAAGATTAAATAGTCATTATGAAAAAAGACATGAAATTAAGCTTAATGGAAAAACAAATAGATACTATTTTAGTTCTAGATTTTGGCTCTCAATATACTCAACTTATTGCCAGGAGAATAAGAGAATTAAATGTATTTTCAGTAATTCTTCCATGGGACATCAATGTTGAAAAAATTAAATCTTTGAAGCCCAAAGGAGTAATTCTATCTGGAGGCCCAGAATCAGTTACTGACTCCAATACTCCGAGAATCCCTGAGATTATTTTTGAATTAGATGTACCTGTCTTAGGTATTTGCTATGGGATGCAAACTCTTGCAGAGCAATTTGGAGGGCAAGTTTCTTCCTCAAAAAATAAAGAATTTGGCCATGCTAAAATTCTTTTAGAAAAACCATCTTTACTATTTGATGGCTTTAGCTCTAGATCTTCAGTGGATGTTTGGATGAGTCACGGAGATCATGTATCAACTCTACCAGATAAATTTAATTTAATTGCCTCAACTAAATCAGCTCCAATAGCTGCCATGGAGCATGCCCAAAAACCTCTTTATGCATTGCAGTTCCATCCTGAGGTCACCCATACAAAACAGGGCAACACTGTATTAGAAAATTTTACATTCAAGATATGTAAATGCGAAGCTCAATGGAGAATGGAAAATCTTATCGAGCAACGAATAAATGAGATCAAAGAAAAGGCAGGAGATCAAAAGGTATTGCTTGGTTTGTCAGGCGGAGTAGACTCATCTGTTACAGCTATGCTTTTAGATAAAGCGATCGGCAAAAATTTAATTTGTGTTTTTGTTGATAATGGATTGCTCCGAAAAAATGAGGCTGAAGATGTAGAAAATTTGTTCCAAGATAAGATGGATTTAAATTTATTGGTCGTTGATGCAAAGAAAGTTTTTTATAGACATCTTAAAGGCATCTCAGATCCAGAGCAGAAAAGAAAAATTATTGGTAGAACTTTTATTGACGTTTTTGATAATGAGGCTGCTAAATTAAAGGATAAGATTAAATTTTTAGCACAAGGCACTATTTATCCTGATGTAATTGAATCTTCTGAATCAGAATCTAAAGAGGCTAGGGTGATTAAATCGCATCACAATGTTGGAGGTCTTCCTGATGATATGAAGATGGAATTAGTGGAACCTTTACGTGATTTATTTAAGGATGAGGTCAGGAAAATGGGTTCCGAGCTTGGTCTGCCATTAGCAATGTTAAATCGGCATCCATTCCCAGGCCCAGGACTAGGAGTAAGAATTCTGGGGGAGATTTCTCAAGAAAAAGTTTTAATTCTGCAAAATGCTGATGCCATATTCATAGAGGAATTAATTAAGGCTGGCTTGTACGATCAAGTCAGCCAAGCTTTTTGTGCATTTCTTCCAATTAAATCAGTTGGAGTTGTTGGCGATGAAAGGAGATATGCGGATGTGATAGCTATTAGAGCAGTTGAGACAGTAGATTTCATGACCGCTACTTGGGCAAGGCTTCCATATGATTTCTTGGGGCATGTCTCAAATCGAATTGTGAATGAGTTGGATGGAGTTAGCAGGGTAGTTTATGACATTTCGAGCAAGCCACCAGCAACTATTGAGTGGGAATAAAAATGCTTAGTCATATTTGTTTAGTGCTTACTTAATAGTTACTGTGGAATACTCAATCTCCTTGTTAGAATTAATGGATTCAATGATTAATGAAGAATCTAAGTTAAATATGGTTTTATATGATGAGGATTTATAAATGGATGATAAAACAAAAGTTGTTTTCTTAGGCTCCAGGCCTCTAGGTGCATTTGCTTTGAAACTTCTTAGTTCAATGGAAAATATTGAAGTGGTAGCGTGCGTTGCAAAAAAGCCGCCAAAAGAAGCATGGTGGGACGAAGATCCATACTTTTCAGAGTATTCTATACTTGATAGTCATGATAGTCTTTTAGATATTGATTTTGATTTTGGTGTCAGTATTAATTATTGGCAAATTATGCCACCAGAATTAATAAACCCTCCAAAACTTGGTTTTATTAATCTTCATCATGCATACAACTTATCGCTTCGTGGAAGACATATGACTGCACGTGCGATTTTAAACTGTCGTGAATCAAAACGTTGGTTTCATGGAACATGCCTTCATTATACCGACGATGGATTGGATACCGGACCAATAATTGCAAGTAAAGCATGTGATATTACAGAACAAGATACCGGATGGAGCTTATTTAAAAAAACAGAGAAATTAGGTGAGGAGTTACTTGCTGAATGGCTGCCAAGACTCTGTTATTCAAAGGTTCCAGTAGCTTATCCAGAGCAAGGTCACCCTCTTCATCTCAGTAATAATAATGATAAAGACTATAAATTTATTAAAGATCTAAATGAAGATCCGCTTTTTACCTATGATTTCGTTAGGGCATATGAATTTGGGGGACATTTTTCTCCTGCTTTTACTATCATTAATGGTAAAAAAACTTATCTAACAATCAGTAAATCGATTGGTGCAGAAATTTTATTAGAAATAGATTCTAATAGATGCGTCTACTCATTGAGTGGGAATAAATAATTGAGAAAGTTATAAAAAAGTTAAAAAGTTAAAAAGTTAAAAAAATGCTACTGAAACTAGATATATAATTGTTTCAAATTTAGATATCAATGAGCTGGAATGAATAATAGGAGAAAAGTATGACAAAAACAGGCACTACAAATAATGAGAAAAAAGATTTATGGGAGTTAATCGAAGATGAATACTCTGAAGGTTTCTCTGTGCAGGATTTTAGAAAGTTAGGTGGTTTTAATGAAAGACTTAGTTCCTGGGGACCAATTATTGAAAATAGCCGCTATTTCAAGAGTTTATTATTAGAGTTTGCAAAAATCCTAGATAAAAAGTTTACAGAGGAACTTAATATTGGATTAAATGAATTCCTGTTAGAAATAAAGCACAAAGATACTGGGAAACCAACCAACATACTCTTCAAGGGCAGCCCTGTTAATATAGATTATTTGCTATCTGCAGAGGAAATTTTATTTCTCTTCAAACAACTAAATGAAGCGCAAAATATTTTAGAAATTGGACCTGGATTTGGAAGACTTCCTCATTCAATATTGCAGTATTTTCATAACATTAAAAAATATTTCATAGTTGATTTAGATTTCATGCTTATCCTGCAAAAAGAGTATCTTGGCAAAGTTCTCTCAAACGAGGACTTTAATAAGATTGAGTTTCTAACCCCAGAAGAAATATCTAATATTCCAAATATTGATCTTGCAATAAATATAGATTCATTTCAGGAAATAAAACCAAATACAGTAACTGACTATTTAGATTTTATTTCTCAAAAATCTAAATTTTTCTACTCTAAAAATACAGTATGCAAATATCATCCTTCATCTGTAGATATAAGTGAATATAATGAAGAGCAATATTTAGCAGCACTTCAAATGGGTTTGTGTAGGGATGTTGTAGATATTTATGATGATGAGTTGCTGAAAATTGCAAAAGAAAACTATGCAAATGCATATTGCCCAAAAAATATGAAGGTGCTCAAGTCACAAGATTGTTTCGGACAATATCACTACTACCACTCAATTTTATATTCATCCTGAAATAGTTTTTTTAGAAACAAACCTTGTTATAAAATGAGTAGTAATCAGCAATATGGCTGTAAAAATACTAAACAGTTTAGAATATGTATGAAGCAAAGTTTAAGAGTATTTAATGGAATTAACCATAGAGCAAGCCCTGCACCAAGGTGTTACAGCACACAGTGCAGGCAATCTTCAAGAAGCTGAGCTTTTTTACAAGGCTATATTACAGAGCCAGCCGAAGCATCCAGATGCGAGTCATAACTTAGGGCTTATAGCCATTTCGGCAAATCAGATAGAATCTGCACTAACGTTATTTCAGACTTCTTTGGGCGTAAATCCGAACATAGAACAGTTTTGGCTCAGTTATATTGATGCACTCGTCAAAGCCAAACGTCTAAAGGATGCGAAGCAAGCTATTACAAAAGCTAAAAAGCAAGGGTTTGATGCTAAGAAATTGGAAGCATTACTTTCTCAATCAAAAGCTGTAATTGACACCAAAGTCCCGTCGAAGGCTCAAGTCAAAACTCTGCTAGAGCACTATCAGAATCGACGATTTGGTGACGCTGAAAAGCTTGCGATATCTGTCACTCTCGAGTTTCCTCAGCATCAATTTGCCTGGAAAGTTTTGGGTGCAATATTTGGGCAGACAGACAGGAACTCTGAAGCTGTAAATGCTAACCAAACTGCAGTTGAATTAGTTCCCCAAGATGCCGACGCCCACAACAACTTGGGTGTTACGCTCCAAGAACTTGGCAGATTAGACGAGGCTGAAGCAAGCTATACACAAGCGATAGCGTTGAAGCCTGACTTTGCCGAAGCTCACAGCAACTTGGGTAGGATGCTCAGAGAACTTGGCAGATTAGATGAAGCTGAAGCAAGCTATACACAAGCCATAGCGTTGAAGCCTGACTTTGCCGAAGCCCACAGCAACTTGGGTAGGATGCTCAGAGAACTTGGCAGATTAGATGAAGCTGAAGCAAGCTACACGCAAGCCATAGCGTTGAAGCCTGACTTTGCTAAAGCCCACAGCAATTTGGGTGTTACGCTCCAAGAACTTGGCAGATTAGATGAAGCTGAAGCAAGCTATACACAAGCGATAGCGTTGAAGCCTGACTTTGCCGAAGCTCACAGCAACTTGGGTAGGATGCTCAGAGAACTTGGCAGATTAGATGAAGCTGAAGCAAGGTGTGCACAAGCGATAGCGTTGAAGCCTGACTTTGCTAAAGCCCACAGTAACTTGGGTAATACGCTCCAAGAACTTGGCAGATTAGATGAAGCTGAAGCAAGCTATACACAAGCTATAGCGTTGAAGCCTGACTTTGCCGAAGCCCACAGCAATTTGGGTGTTACGCTCCAAGAACTTGGCAGATTAGATGAAGCTGAAGCAAGCTATACACAAGCTATAGCGTTGAAGCCTGACTTTGCCGAAGCCCACAACAACTTGGGTGTTACGCTCCAAGAACTTGGCAGATTAGATGAAGCTGAAGCAAGCTACACGCAAGCGATAACATTGAAGCCTGACTTTGCTGCAGCTTACTTTAAGTTGGGGCAGATTCTGTATGCTAATGGGGATATTGACCGCGCGATTGAAATTCATCAAAAAGCATATGAGATAGATTCCAGTATGCGAGAAAATGAATTATTGTTAAACGTCCTGCGATCAAAAATAACTCGCGGTAAAACGGCACAAAATATTAATACTATAAATAAACGTCACACAGAACTCGGATTAAATTCAAATATAATTATTCAAGACAGAGAAGTAGAGGCAGAGCTTATTTCTCATCTGTATGAAATTAACTCTAGTTCACTGGATGAAGCGCCAGGACCGCGTTATGGCAATGGGAGATGTTCTCCCGATTATAGTCTTTTTAATAATGATCAATTTATTATAAAAACTGTAAAAGATGATTTGACAATGATTATGAAGCTAGCAGTTAAATCAGAGATATATGTGTTTGATTCCTTTTTTAATATCTATGGTGCTGGTGCTGGCATAACTCCGCACCAACATTTTAATAAGCTAGATAAAGACAAATACCATAATTTGGAAAGACAAAAGTATAGTTTGGTTTATTACCTTTCTGTAGGAGATCAAGATTGTAGTGAGCCAGGAATTTTGAAACTTTATGGTCCTGAACAAGACATTTTGCCATGTGAGGGCATGATTATAATTTTTCCTGCCAGCAGGATGCACTCGGCAGTTTACGGCGGACAAACAGATAGGGTTATGATTGGAGTTAATTTCTATAGCCTTTGACATTCTTTGAGTTGGTATTTTTTTTGAACGCAACGTGTGTTGAAAAAATCTGATGGTACAGCTGCCGCTAGAAAATATATTTAAATCTTTGATACATATTCAAATAAGAAAGAAGAGCAAAAATTTTAATTTTATTAACCATGCAATGCTTGAATATGAATAATAAGGAGTTTTTCGGTACAAGCGTATTATAATGATTGTTATAATTACCAATCTTACGCTGGGGCTAGATTCTGAATGAAATTTTTTAATACAATAAATTTAACTAGTCATAATTCTTCAAACTAACTTGATCAATAAACTAGAAAAATTTCAATCTGCTAATTTTAAATTAGAGGTTCCTGTTTTATTTTTAGTCTTTAATAGACTAGATACAACAACATTAGTATTTTCTGCAATTAAGAAAATTCAGCCTTCAAAATTGTACATTGCTTCAGATGGGCCAAGGAAATCTCGTCCAGAGGAAATTAAGGCAGTGAATGATGTCAGGGAATTTCTGTTAAGTAACATAGATTGGGATTGTGAGATATTTACATTATTCAATGTTTCAAATCTTGGATGTAAAAAATCTGTAAGTAACGCAATTAATTGGTTTTTTGATCAAGAAGAAATGGGCATAGTTTTAGAGGATGATTGCTTGCCAAGTCAGAGTTTTTTTCAATACTGCCAGGAATTACTTTATAAATATGAGCATGATCAACGAATTTTTTTAATTACTGGATATAACAAACAAAATGAATGGAAGGTTACTGAGAATGATTATTTTTTCTCTAATTTAGGCGGTATTTGGGGGTGGGCTAGCTGGAGGAGGGCTTGGGAGCATTATGATGTAAATTTAAGTGATATCGATCACTTTATATCTCAAGATGGTTTTCAAAAATCACTTGGCAACTATCTAGGAGATTTAAAGCAGCATATGATTTATAACAGCGTTATTCGAGATAATGTCGATACATGGGCTATGCAATGGGGATATGCAAGGCATAAAAATAATGCATTGACATGCATCCCATCTGTCAGTCTCATCAAAAATATTGGATTTGGAGAAAATGCAACTCATACCTTTGGTGATAATTTAGATGGCGTTGTAGATCATGAGATAACATTTCCATTAAGAGACAATCATTTCATTGTAAGTGATGAGAGTTATGATGAACTACTATTTCTTAGGCCTAACTTTCTTTCAAGAATAAGAAATAAGCTTAAAAAATTTTAATGTAGCATTTAATACTAGAGAAGTTGTTATTGTTGTCAGGATAACAGTTAATTATATTTAAAACTTCAGATTAAGAGAATCTTCAAGGACATAAAAATTAATTTATTTGTTTTTAAACAATGTATATTTTCTATTTTTGATATTCAGCCGAGCTCAAGAGTATTAAAATGCTTTAAGAAATTCATTGAAAATAAAATCTGCTCCATATCCACTTAAATGATTGCTATCCCTGTAAAGAGGCCTGCCTTCTTTCATTCCAATCACACATTCTAGTTTTTTATTGCAAGAGGCTGAGGATAGAATAGTCCTTTGATCAAAAACTTTTAAACCTTTTGATTCTAAATTTTTTGTAAAATATCTCTCAATTTTTGCCTGATATTTATCATGCTGAGGTTGCACCCGATTTAATTTATTCACAAATGCTGCTCTTGCTAATGGATGGGATAAGCTTTCTCTTGGTGTGAAGAAGTAAACTTGAACCCCTCGATCTAGAGCATAAGTTAAATTTTGAGCAAGAAAATTTAAGTTACTATCAAGATCATTATTATCAAGATGCTCGAAATGCTGATAAAGATTCGAAATAAAAATAATTTTTTTAACATTTTGAGCATCAATAATTTCCTTCCATCGAAGGGCAGTCTCCCTACAATCATCTCCATTTTTAAATTCAAATGATGAGGGTGAAAAGGAACATCCGCCGATTGATAAGTGAGCACCGTTAATATTATTTTTATTTATGAACTGTTCAAAGTAATAGTGAAAATCTCCGCTATGAGAATCACCAATTAGAAGTACTTTTTTTTGACTTACTTCTTTAAGTTGGCAAAAAATCTTTTTTGATTCTTTGCATGAGCCTGTTTCAATTTTTTCATTCATAAAAGAAGTATTTAGATCATAGAAAAAATTTCTTTTTAAGTGTTTCGGGGGATCTTTATCAATGAATCCATTGGATAGATGCCCCATCATACCAATACTGAAAATAACTATGCTTACACTAGCTATGCTAATGATAAGCATTTTATTAGAGACAATTTTTTTATCTCTAAATGGAGCCTCAACAAATTTCCAACTCAAAAAAGAAATTATGAAGACAAATAAAATTAAAACCAATGAAGTAAATGCACTTGGCTCATCAAGCATTCTGTATTTCATGAATGCAAATAATGGTTGATGCCATAAATATATGCTGTAGCTCATTAAGCCAATGGCAACAAACACTCGATTTGAAAAAATAGAGTAGACAATAGTTGCTTTTGTTGTAAATACAATTAGCAGCATTGTTCCCATGACTGGAAGCAGCGTCCATACACTTGGAAAAGGCGTTTCATTGTTAAACTGAAAGATCGAATAAAGAATTAGAAGCAATCCAAAAATCGAAAAAGACTGATGGAGGTAGAGGGGGAGCCCATTTATTGAATTTTTTCTATCTAAATAAATTGCTACCAATGCTCCGCAAATAATTTCCCAACCCCGTGCAGGTAAAAAATAGAATGCAGTTACAGCATGATCTTCAACAAGCGATAGTGCCATCCAGAAACCTAGCATAGCAAGCAAAGCTAAAACCCAAAAAAGATCTATTTTTTTAAACTTTGCAATAACAATTACTAGCAAAGGAAAAAAAATATAATACTGCTCTTCAATTGATAAGCTCCATGTATGCAACAATGGCTTTAATTCTGCTGCCGATGAAAAATAACCAGTCTTTATCCAAAATAGAATGTTAGATGAAAATAATATTGTTGATACTAAGCTTTGCGAAAATTCTTTTAAATCTGTTGGAAGGAGTGTAATCATTGCCAGGGGTATGCATGCGAGCAACATTAAAAAGAGAGCAGGCAATATCCTTCGCATTCGCCGCAAGTAAAAATCTTGCAACCTAAAATTACCAACCTGAGTTTCCGAAATAATCAAAGATGTTATTAAATACCCGCTGATTACAAAAAAAATATCTACTCCTACGAATCCCCCACCAAAGAAATTAAATCCAGCGTGAAATAAAACAACGGGAATAACTGCAAAAGCTCTTATGCCATCAATTTCCTTCCTATAGTTCATGATGATTGTTAGTTAACAGGACGCATCACTCCGATTACACCATTCAAGTCCCCAGAGAAAATTACGGAGTTATTTTTTTTGTCAAAAACTAGATCTCTCATCCTCTCTTTTAATAGCAGCTGCTCTTTTAGAATTAAATTATTTTCTTTATCTGTAGAAATAAAAAACATAGATAGCATAGGTATTAATTCTGATTTTTCAGACCCCATTGTTCCAAAAATAAATGTTCTCGCAGCACCAGTTTGAGTGTAATCATGCTGCACCTCGATAATTTGAGAAATCCCTACAGATGGAGAGAAATTAATAAAAGGTTCAAGAAAATTATAGTCTGCATGGCTTTTAAATAGTGGTGCTAATTCATATACAGGTCTAGATCTAAACTCCGTTAATTGAAGTTTTGAGTTAACAAGATCATAGCCACTAGCCCCATAATGACCTCCATATGAAGAAATTGGCCATCCAAAATTTGCTATTTCTAGTTTTCCAGGAGTTGCATTGTAATTCACTTCATCGCCTCCATTTGGACCATGCTCGGTTGAGAATACATCATTGTACTTAGGCGAGTAAGTAAGGCCTTGAGGATTTCGATGACCCATTGAGATGAGCTCACTAATTCCAGAATCTAAATCAATTGACAATATCTTTCCAAAGGTACTATGCACATCTTGTGCTTTTATTCTTGATCTAAATGACCCAGTAGATAAAAGAATTTTATTTTTCTGATATTTTGATAGTCTTCCACCTGTTTGATGAGCATTAAAGTCTGTTATATCTCTATCAATACATTCTTGTGGACTAAATAAAATTGAAAACTCTAAGTATTTTTTAATTTCTGCTTTAAGAATAGAAACATTAAAGCAATCATCTTGAAATTCTCTAATGTATGAGACATATATAACCTTGTCTGCTACTAAAATATCTTTTATGCCAAATTGACCAGCAAAGTAAAAATCAAAATAATTAACAAAATCTGTAATATTAGATTCATAGGTCTCAACTTTTATACTCTTTTCTTCAGCAAAGACTTTATCCAGCAATAAGGAGAAGAAGAGACCATTCTCTTGGGCGATCATCAGTTTACCTTCTTCTATGAAATCTATATATGCTGGACCAATTTCAGGCTTTCTTTTTTCTAGAGTAAGAAAATTTGCCCTATATTCAATCACTTCAAAATCTTGCATACCTATTTTCGCTATCTCTCTTTTAGGTAATTTGCTTAATGTTAAATCTAGTGAATTAATATTAATGTGAGGGAGAAAAGCTTGCAGAGATTCCATTTTTATTTTTTGACTTGAATCTTTGATAGCCTCTAAAAATGATCTTTCAGAGTATGTTGGAACATTTTCTTTAATTAATGATTTTGTAAATCTAAAAATTTTTTTTGGAAACTCTGGCTCCACGAAAACAATAAGCAAGGCCAATACTGCAAAAAAGGCAAATATCTTTTTAGAAAAAATTTTCATATTTATAAATATATAATAGGTTCTATCAGAATTAGTTAGATTTTATTAGATCAGTTAAAATATTCAGGTATTTTACATCATAAAAATGTCTTGATTCTTTTTAAGGGGACAAATAATTTTTAAATGAAAAGTTTAATTAATAAAAGCATCTTTATCTTTTTTCAATTCTTTGTAACCGAAAGGGCCCAAAGATATCTCTTTAATATGCTCTTAAAGCTAAGGGGCTACAATAACTATAAAAACTTTATCGAAAGTGGCGAAAGCTTCTTTTTTGATAGTATTTTAAGCAAATTTGATCCAAAGATTTGCATCGATGTGGGTGCAAATATTGGAAAATATACCTCAGAAATTTTAAAGCGCAGTAATGCAACGGTAATATCATTTGAGCCATTGCCTGAACCTTTTACCCATCTTGTTACTCTGAAAGAACATTGGGGTGATAGACTGATTATAGTTAACAAAGGGTTAGGTGAAAAAAACTCTTTTTCAACAATTTATTTTAATAATAACTCTTCATCCCATGCTTCACTGCTTCAAGAAGCCAATGAGTTAGAGTATGTGGATAATAATAATTCTCAAACAGTGGAAATTATTACGCTTGATAAATTTTTTTCAGAAAATCAACAATATACAAGCATAGATTATATTAAAATTGATACTGAGGGCTTTGAATACGATGTTTTGTTAGGCAGCCTCAATACAATAGAGAAATTTAAACCAAAATTTATTCATATTGAGTTCAATTGGCACCAGGTACTTAAATCTCAGTCTTTATATTCTTTTGCCTCAATCCTAGAAAACTATCATCCCTATCAATTACTGCCTAATAAAATTATCAAGAGGGACTCTATAGATCCATTATCTAATATTTACAGCTATTCAAATTTTGTTTTTATACGTAAAGATGTTTCGTTACCATGCTAATCTCCGCAATTAAGCCTAGCAATCCATTCTAATGATTTTTAATGTAATATTAAAAAGATAAATGCTAATTGGCCATTTTTATTTTTAGGTGCATAAATATTGAAAACAATCTCTCTCCTTGACACCAGTATTAATAATTATAATTTAGGCAATCAAATTATTATGAATGCTATTGAGCCCATTCTTTATGAGCTCTTTAGAGATGACTTTGTATATAAAATGCAGGCATCTGAAAAATTTGGACCAATTTCAATGAGTAATTTTAATAGATCTGATTATATTTTTTTTGGTGGAACCAATGCATTGACATCCAATGTTAATAAAGAGAAATATATTGGTTTTTCAGCAATCAATCTTATACATTTTAATCGTCTATCGTTACTTGGTGTTGGCTGGTGGCAATATCAAGAGAAGCCTAACTTTTATACAAGATTATTTCTTAATCGAATGTTAGATTCTTCAACCCTTCACTCTGTTAGAGATTCATATACAAAGAAGATGCTTGCCTCCATAGGAATTGAGAATGTTGCTAATACTTGCTGCCCTTCAACATGGGTTCTTGATGAAATTCACTGCTCCGGTATTCCAAAATTAAAGTCAGATTCTGTTGTCATGACAATCACAGACTATAATCAAAGCCCTAAAGAGGACGCAGCTTTTATTTCTCAGTTACAAGCTCTTTACAATAAAGTTTTTTTTTGGCCTCAGGGTCGGGGAGACTTAAGTTATTTTCATTCCTTAAGTACTCCACAAAAAAATGAAGTATATGTTCTAGAACCAAACCTCCAGTCATTTGAAGACTTGTTGAGCAAGAACGAGATTGATTACATTGGTACCAGATTGCATGCAGGCATCAAAGCATTGCAACATAAAAAACGTACTCTAATCATAGCTATTGATAATAGATCGAAAGAAATAGCAAATGATATTAATTTAACAATCAGCGAAAGAGGTGATGATAAGGCTTTAGATTTTTTTATAAAAAAT
>Ga0315315_10003682_pt1 | contig 14104 bp, 12 predicted proteins | sample M140m3416metaG_FD_203699 | JGI IMG/M metagenome (GOLD analysis project Ga0315315, IMG submission 203699) | Ammonia-oxidizing marine archaeal communities from Monterey Bay, California, United States - M1 40m 3416 | ecosystem: Environmental > Aquatic > Marine > Intertidal zone | place: USA...
GAGCTGCGAAGCGCGGCACATCAAGGCAGATGTCGATGGCACGATCGCTCTGCACGAGCAGACGAACGTCCTGCGCACTGCTTTGAACGAAGCCAACCGACTCCGCAACGAGCATCAAAAGGCCGGCAAACAAAAGCTTGACGATGCTGCGCGAGAAGCCCACACGATCGAGGGTCGTAGGCTCAAGGAAGGCGTGTCGGGCCACGAAGAAACGCTTCGAACAGTAGAGCAGGAACTCGACGCTGCGCTTCGTCGATTGCCTAATTTCCTCCACCCCGAGTCCCCCCGCGGCCACGAAGAGGATTTCAATATTCTCGAAACCGTGGGCAAGCCCCGCGAGCTAGGTTTTCCGGCCAAGGATCATCTCGAACTCGCCAACGCTCTCGACCTCGTCGACTTCGAGAGCGCGGCAAAAGTCTCGGGACAGAAGTTTTACTATCTGAAACGCGAAGCGGCGCTGCTCGAACTCGCACTCCAGCGTTTCGCGATCGACAAGCTGATGCCTGAGGGATTCATCCCCGTGGTCACCCCGGATCTCGCACGACCGGACGTGATCGAAGGCCTCGGGTTCAGCCCCCGCGGTGAAGAAACCCAGATCTACTCCGTGGCCGATCATGAGCTCTGCCTAATCGGCACATCCGAGATCACCCTCGGCGGCATGTACGCCGATACGATCTTCCAGGAAGAAGAACTGCCGCTCAAACTCGCGGGCATCTCTCACTGCTTCCGAACCGAAGCCGGCGCACATGGTCGCGAGAGCAAGGGCCTCTACCGCGTGCATCAGTTCACGAAGGTCGAGATGTTCGTGTTTACCCGACCGGAAGATTCCGAAGCACAGCATCAAGAACTGCTTCGTCTCGAAAAGTCGATCTTTGATGCGCTCGAAATCCCATACCGCGTCATCGACATCGCAAGCGCTGATCTAGGAGCTCCCGCTTATCGGAAATTCGATCTCGAAGCCTGGATGCCGGGTCGCGGTGATGCCGGCGAGTACGGCGAGATCACCAGCACGTCGAACTGCACGGACTTCCAAGCGCGCCGCCTCAAGATTCGCTTCAAGCGCGCTGGCGAAAAGAAGAACAATGAATTGGTGCATACGCTGAACGGCACTGCAGTTTCAAACGCGAGAGCGATTGTTGCGCTGCTCGAAAACCATCAGCAGACCGATGGCAGTATCACGATCCCGAAGGCGCTCGTCCCTTATATGGGTGTCGACCGGATTGAGCCGCGCTGAGCTTTTGGCCGACGTGCCTCGCAGCTTAGTTCTCGGCACCGCCGGGCATATCGACCACGGCAAGACCTCCCTCGTTCGCACGCTCACGGGCCGCGACCTCGACAGTCTTCCCGAAGAAAAGTCGCGAGGCATAACGATCGAGTTGGGCTTCGCCCCCCTCGAACTCGCCGAGGATCTCCGTGTCGCGATCGTCGATGTTCCTGGCCACGAGAAATTCGTGCGGACTATGGTCGCCGGCGCCAGCGGACTCGACCTCATCATGCTCGTTGTCGCGGCAGACGAAGGTGTGATGCCGCAGACGCGAGAACATGTGGCGATCTGCGAACTGTTAGGTGTAGACCGTGGCCTAGTGGTCCTCACGAAAGCCGACCTCGTCGACGAAGAGATGATCGAGCTCGCGACCGAAGATGTGCGTGATGCCCTCGCGGGCGGCCCCCTTTCAGAACTTCCAATTCTCGCGGTCAGCTCAGAAACCGGCCAAGGGATCGATCAACTTCGCGAAACCCTCGAATCCATTGCCCGAGCCATGCCGGAGCGAAACGACGATGGACGCCCCTCGAGGCTCTATATCGATCGCACTTTCACCAAGCATGGCTTCGGCACGGTCATCACTGGGACCTGGTCCGGACGACCTCGAAAGTTGGGCGACACGATTGCCATCGAGCCCGGGGCGCGCCGTGCAAAAATTCGCGGCCTCGAACGTCACGGCGACACCGTCGACGCGACCGAATCCGGGGCGAGGATCGCCGTCAACTTACAAGGCCTTGGTGCCGACGAGATTGGCCGCGGCGATCTACTGACGGAGCTCGAGGCGGTTGATCCGACGCATATGTTCGACGCGAGCGTGCGGTGGCTCGGAAGCAAAGCACTCTCGGACTCCGTCTCCGTCGAGCTCCTCACGGGCACCGCGGAACGTCGCGCTCGCGCCGCGATCATAGGCACCGCTCCGATCGAGACCGGCGACCGCGGATTTCTCCGCATTCACATAGACGCCGACAGCGAAGGCCTTCCCCTCCTACCCGGTGATCGTTTCGTCTTGCGTGGCTTCGCCCGAGACGCTGGAGTCGGATCGACTCTCGGCGGTGGGGTCGTGCTCGATACAGCCCCGCCACATCGCAGGCGACGCGACCCTGTATTGCATGCCGAGCTTCTGCGGCTCGCCGAAGGCGACGCGTCCGTTGGCCTCGAAATTCGCATCGCTCGGGCTGGGCTCGAAGGCCGTGGGACCGAGATCTTGATGCGAGAGACCGGGCTCCACCCCGACGCCCTTGCAACTTTACTAGCCGGGCTCGCGACTGACGAACGCATAGAACAACTCGATGCGGGGCTCTGCCTCGGGCGTTCCTCTGCAGACCGCCTCATGCAACAGCTGCGGGATCATCTCGACGCCTATCACAACGAAAATCCGCTGCAGGCGGGCATGCCGCGTGCTGCGCTGACGGGGACGCTTCCGGAAAATGTTCCGAATGGCGCCGGGGGGGCGCTGCTCGTTCGGCTCGCGGATCGCGGCGACGTCGCAATCCGGAGCAACGTAGTTGTCCGAGCCGGCTTCGCGTCTAGTCTTAATGCCGAGGAAGAGGCCATCGCAGAAACGCTTCGTACTCGTTTTTCTTCCGCTGCACTCGATGCTCCCGCGCTCAAGACGATTGCGGAAGAAAGCGGGGAGGACGAAAATCGCCTGCGGGCAATCGCGCACTACTTAGAGCGGAGTGCTGAGCTCGTGGCCGCACCCGACGACCTTTTCTTCGACCGCGCCTCGGTCGAAAAGCTGATTGAACAGGTTGTTGCGCATTTCGAAGACAACGAAGAGCTCGACACTCAAACGCTCAAGGCCATGATCGGCACCAGCCGGCGAACTGCAGTTCCGCTGATGGCACTACTCGACGACATCCAAGTCACGAGACGACACGCAAGCATGCGCCGCTTCATTGGGGCCGAGCCTCGCTGGTAAGCAGGGTTAGGAGCGGCGTCATACACAGGGTCCTACGGCGCGGTGTCCCATTCGATCGACGCTTCAATCGCCGCTAGAACTCGCTCGGGCTCACTTCGCAACATGTAATCGTCGGTCTGGTCGATCCAGCGCACTTTGCCCGTCGCGTCTACCAGGAACGTCGTGGGAATCGGCATGCCCGAGATTCCCTTAGGGCCGAGGTTGACCGGGTTTCGCAAATTAAGCTGATCTGTCACAACGAGATCCGGATCTGCTAACTGCGTTCCGATCATCCCGTGCTTGTCTTTGCCAGCACGGATCTGCTCGGGAGTATCCGTCGAAATCGCGACGAGGGCTATGCCTTTTCGGTCCAGCGTCGGTCGAAGCTCTTCCCATCGCCGTAACTCGGCGACACAGTAGGGTCACCAATGGCCGCGAAAAAACTTCATGAGGTAGGGCTTGCCTCGAAGGCTCGACAAATCAAAGTCGACGCCATTTTCGTCCCGCGCGACTAACGCAAGCATTTCGCCGCCAACTGCGACTGCGGGAATATTCGGCTTTTGGCTGCTTAGGAGGCGTAATGCAGGAAAGCCGAATCCGATAGCGACCGCGGGCATCGCAAAGGCCGTCGAGAAGAAGCCGCCATCCGAGATCGCGACTAACCCGAGCACGCCTGCGCTCAGAAAAAGCGCCTGGAAGCCCAACCTATTCCGCGGAATCTCGACACGTTCAATTAACTGAAACCAAATCCAGCCAGTCGCCACGACGATGCCGAGTGCAAGGAGTCCGAGCATTCGATCTATCCCTTTGCCCGACGCGAGGCGCGAGTGATTCACACCAACGAAGTCCGACAGCGAAAGCCTACCGAATCGGCGGGGCCACGCGTAGAGACTCGATCGCTCGGTCGATCCAAACCGAAAGCTGCCCGGCCATATTCGTTTCGCCCACGATCGGCATGACCCCGAAGTAGACGACAATCCCGGCGCAAATCGTCAAAACAAACTGCTCGTTCGAGAGCGCACGACTTGCGCCGCCAGGACCATCCGAGGGTCGAAGCATCGCAAGTAAAGGGCGACCAATTGCCGTCAGCGCCAGCACCGTCGCTCCTAGGCCGATCAGAAGCGCAACCCTATGACCACCATGCTCGAGCGAGGCCAGGGTTCGAAAGCGCGCCAGAAAACCGATCGTCCCTGGCAGCCCGCCGAGCGAAAGCAGAAAGAGCCCGAAGAGCGCCGCCCGAACAGGACTCTCGTGCATCATGCCCGCCAAATCACCAACGTGCTCGCAAGCGCGCTCGTGGTGACTGAGCGAACTCAGCGTTGCCATGACACCCGTGATCGAAACCCCGGAGGCAATCAGGCCGAGAAGTAGCGCATGGGCACCGTCTCCCTGAGCTTCGACCAGAGCCAAGGTCAGAAAGCCGATTTGCCCAACGACCAGCCAACCGACCAAACGGCGGAGCCCCACTTGGACGAGCGCCATGGCGTGTCCCCACACCAAAGCCACCGCCCCAAGCATCGTCAATAATTCTGGGATGCGCGCGCCAATGCTTCCCGGATTTGCAAAAAGTGGGCCCGGCGCGGCATGCAAAAATCGAACTAACACCAGAAACGTTGTCGCGTGCGTAATCGTTGAGACATGTGTCGTCACGAAACTTGGCGCGCCCTCGTGCACGTCCGGCGACCATGGGTGAAAAGGAGCGACAGCAGCACGAGCAATCAGCCCGACTAAAACCAGAGTCAGGCCAACTGAATAAAAAAGTGAGGTGGAGGTCGTCTCCATATCGGTGCCGACGAGTGCTGAGAAATCAAGCCGACCGGTCGCGCCATACAAGAACGCGACCCCATGCGCCAAAATGAGGCTCGCGAAGGCGTGAGCGAAAAACACCTTGAGACTCGATTCACTCGAGGAAAGCCTGCGCGAATCAATCGCGATCAAGGCAATCATGGGAAGCCACGCGACTTCAAAGGCGATCAACATCACTAACAAGTGATCTGTGACTAGCGCACACATCGATCCGGTCCAAGCGAAAAGCAAGAGAGCGATAGGCTCTGCTGGTCGACTTCGCGCCATTCCAAAATGCGTGAGGGAAAGACTCAGGACCATCCCAGCAGCGAGGACGACATAGCCAAGGCCGAAAATGCCGAACGCATCGATTTCCAGCAGACTTCCATCGAAACGGCGATCATCGAAGCCGAGAGTGATGGCGACTCCCGCGAGCGCGAGAGCAGCGACCGAACCAAGCCGAATTCCCGCAAGGGCTGTCGAACGTGCTCCTGCCGCGGCTGCGTTTCGGGGCGCAGTCGCGAGATCGAAGGCGAGCACCAACAGAGCACCGATCGCCGGCAGCCAGACCGGATTCATGGTCTCTCCCCAATGCGAGCAACGTCGAGCGTCGCACTCGCAGCGCCCCGACCTCGTCGGGCGACTCGAGAGGGCAGGTCGTTCTCGCCCGGAGCGCTTGGCTCAGGCGCTTCGTCGGACACAACAGAGCGGCGTTCCATTTGATAGAGCAACTCGAGCACCGCAGGCTCGACGCGCCGCAATACGGGATTCGGATAAACCCCGATCGCGATAATCGGCAAAGTAATCGCCAGCAGAATACCGCGCTCTAATCGATCGAGATCGATTAGGCCACGATTCGCCGGCTCGTCCACGGGTCCCAAAAAGAGTCGCCTCTGCACCCAGAGTAAATACGAAGCGGCCACCACCATCGCGAGAAGCGCGAATACCGAGAGCGTGCGCCGTGTCTCAAGACTCCCCAACAGAACGAATAGATCACCAACGAACCCGCCTAATACCGGAAGCCCCATTAACGAAAGCACCATCACCCCAAAGAAGAAGGCGCAAACAGGCATCGGTTTCGCGAGACCGCCGAAGGCGGCGACCTCGGTCGTGCCGCGCCGCTGGGCCAAAAACCCCGTCAGCAGAAAGAGCCCGGCCGTTGCGAGGCCGTGGGTCAGAAGCTGCAGCACCGACCCCGTCAGCCCCTGCACGTTCAGATTCGACATACCGAAGAGCGAAAATCCTGCGTACCCGACCGATGAATACGCCAAGAGCCGTTTGAGTTCTTTTTGAACTAATGCGATGAGCGAAGCATATCCCAAAGCGAAAATGCCCAGGACGGAGAGTGCCGGCCCCGCCGCCTCAGCTGCATCCGGCGCAAGCGGCAAAGCGAAGCGCATCCAGCCCATTGCCGCGGTCTGCACGAAACCCGTTGCGAGTAAAATCGAAAGACCCGCCGGGGCCGCCGCATGCGCTGCAGGTAACCAAAAATGCATTGGCACAATCGGAAGCCGAGTCGCAAGTGCCAGAGCGAACGCGAAAAAGATCGTCCATTGTTCATCGACTTCGAGCCGTACGTCGAGAAGCGTCCGCGGATCATTCCCCGAAAGCGGGGCAATCAAATCAAGCGTCGGCGCACCGAACTGCGAAAGGCTCATCTCGTGCAATATAAACGTCGCGAAGAGAAGTCCCGCGAGCCCGATCGATTCCGTTGCCCAGATGCGCGAGGCCGCCCGAGCGCGACCGATCCCTCCCCACCGGCCCAGCCACAGAAGAATCGGTACGAACGTAGCGGCCCAGAAGAAAATGAAGACGAGCAAATTCGCAGCAACGAGCGAACCAAGAAGTGCGGATTCCAGCGTAAGCGTCACGAGGATACGTGCCGCAAGGTCGTCTCCGGACTCTTCTCCCCTTGCGGACAGCAGCGCCAGCGGCACCAGCGCAGTCGTCGACAAAAGGAAGCACAATGAGATTCCGTCAATCCCAAAAGTGAGCGTCGCGCCTAACGCCGGAGACCACGCGACCGATTCAACGACTTGCAGCCCGAGCCGCTCCGCATCGAAGACCTCGATCACAAGATAGACGCTGGCCGCGAATGCAAGCAGCGTTGAGGCCAGCGAAAGCCTCCGCCACGCGGAGTTCGGCAGGCGGGGTCCCCCGACGATTTGCAGGGCGAGGGTAAGCACGACCATCGCGGCCGCCGTCGCGGCGGGCAATGCCACGATCGTCGTTAGCAAGAAGCCTTCGAGTGATTCAAGGAGATCCATCTCAGACCACCATCCAGCTCACGACAACCAAGACAGTCAGCAATCCGAGCAACGTGTAACTCTGTAAACGTCCGTTCTGGAGTCGACGGAAAAGATTCCAAACGATCTGACGACCGAGCCCTGAACCTCCCGAGACGACGACGCGATCTATCAACTGAGTCTCGATGCCACGCACAAGCGCAAATTGGGAGAGCCATCTGAGTGGGCGTACAAGCAGTAACTCGTAGCCGCGCTCGATGTACAGCATTTCGCGCATTGCCCCGATGATTCCCCGAAGCACGGGATGCTTCGGCTCGCCACGATAGCCCCGACGCGAATAACGAATGCCTGAAGCGAGAACGCCGCTCAAGATCGAAACGGACATAAGCCCAATCAGCGTGCCTCGTTCAAAGCCCAACAACTCTGGGTCCGGGGCACCAGGAATCGAACTCGTGAGGAAGAATCCAATCGAGTCCATCTGTTCTGTTGGGGCACCGAAGAGCTCAGCCCAAAATTGTGAGGGCGTGAGCAGCCCGGCTAAGACAGCCATCACGGCAAGCGCGGTCAAACTATGTTGCCGCCAACCCGCCGGATCATTGAGTTGGCGCTCCACCAGGCCGGCCTGACGAACGTTGCCCCAGAATATCAAGAAGAAGGCTCGACCGAGCGCGAACGCCAGGATGCCAAGACTCGCGATCGCGACCATGAGCACGAGATCACTTTCGGGTCGTTCCGAAATCCACAAAAACGCGAGTAACTCTTCGATCGGAAAAAAATTCGCAAAAGGCGGCAAGCCTACGAGAGCGAGGGCACCAAGGCCGAAGATCCCTTGGGTCCACCGCATTCTCTGAGAGAGTCCACCCATCTTCCGAAGATCCGACTCTCCCTTCAAGGTCGTCAGAACCACACCCGAAGCCAGAAGCAAAAGCGCCTTCACGAAGCCATGGGTCAGGAGCAGGAAGGCGGCCGTCGAATATGCACCGATACCCATACCCAACAAGACCAAGCCCATAACACTGGACGTCGTGAGCGCTAACAGTCTCGACAGGTCAAGCTGCATTGCTGCAGCCAAACTAGCGAGCAGCATAGTCGCGCTTCCAGCGGCGATCAGGAGTTCCAGCGCGGCCGGCGCTGTATCCAGAAGAAACGCGAAACGGAGCAACACATAGATGCCGGCTACTACAGTCGTCACGGATTGCATCAAAGCGTTCGCCGCGACAGGCCCGGCCGAGGCGTGTGGCAACCAGAAGTGCAGCGGGAGCTGCGCGCATTTCGTGAGCGCCGCGAGGACCAATCCAAAGCCCACGATCTCAAGCAGCAGCGGCGCCTCAGTAACGCCATAGGAGAGCCAAAGCACGCCCTGCCCTTCAAGCAAACGGAAGGCTGCCTCGATCCCGCGGAACGTTAATACGGGTGCGCCCGCACGAGAGAGTCCATCGAATAGCAAAAGCATCGCCGCGAGAAGGCCAAGGTCCCCCACCCGCCCGATCACAAAGGTCTTCGCCCCCGCGCGAGATGCATCTCGGTCATCGAACTGAAACGACGCGAAGAGTTGCGACGCTATGCCTACACCGGCCCAACCAAGAAAGAAGAGCAGAAGATTATCAGCGAGTACAAGTACAAGAGTCGATCCAACCAGTAGATCGAGCATCGCAAAGGTCCGGTGTGCTGCTTCCCGGTCGACCAACCCGCTCGCAAATTGTCCGATCGCATGTACGTAGACGGACAGCGCGATTGCAGTGATCGTGACGCAGAAGACCGCAGACAGAGGATCAAATTGGAACGTGAGTTCCGCGGAGAAACTCCGCGGGCCAACGCCGCCGCCGATCCATGGGCCGACCGTGTCGAGAATGGGCTGGTAGCCGCTCGAGCTCACGAGATCAAAAAGCGAAAGCACGCTGAGGCTAAACGACGCGCCGAGGGCCGACATCGAAATCGCCCAGATTGTCCGGTCCGAAATTCGCGCCCGCACGAGTCCGATCAGCAAGCCGTGAACGACCGCCGCGACAAAGGGCAGCAACGCAATCCAGCGGACCGCCCCACCGCTCAACCCGTTTCCCCATTCACCCAAGCGCGGCTACCCCTCGAGCAATCCGGCGTCCTGAGCATCCAGGGAGCCATGTCGCGCGATTCGTGCCACAACAATTGAGAGACCAAGTGCGACTTGAAGTGCGCCGATGAGTGCGGCGCAAAAAATCATTGAGCCCGCCCCGAGTTCATCTTCTGTGCTCGGCCGGAGATTGCCCATGGCTATCGCCGAAAGCACAACCGAAAGCCAGCCAAAGAGCACACCGACGAGCATACCAATCAAGCTACGGCGCCAAAGCAACCCCAGCATCGCCACCCAGAACAGTGCTAGCGCGCCCACGATGAGCATTACGGCAGAAGGCATGCCTAACGCTCCTCGCCGTCGCCGCGCAGTAACATCAAGCTCCCAAGTAGAACCGAAGCAAGTGCGAGTCCGACCAGAACCGCGAGATCCCCGCCTGCACCGAACAACAAGGCCCCCACTTCTTCGGAGGCGCGAAACGTGAAGTCGACGCCTGCATGAGAGTTCGCAGAGATCATCGCCGCCGCTTCGCTGGCCAGGCCTTCCCCAAGCAGTACTAGGCCGACTCCGACGAGTACAAATGCCAAGCTCCGCGCCAACCAAGTTCCCCAATCCGTCGCAGGAAGATGATCGCGATCGACATCGACTAGCATCCACCCGAATAGCTGCACGATTGCCAAAGCAAGAGCGGCCACGGTTAACGCAAAAATCGAGGCGTAACCTCCTTCGGCCTTCACCAGCGCAAACGCCAGCGCCGCTATCGATACAACCGCAGCCGCGATGGAGCGCGTGAGGTTTCGGCCAAGGACAACCGACATGAGGGCGGCAATGATGGCTATGCCCAGAGAAAATGCGGCTCCCTGGCTCCCTGGATCGGGAGTTATCACGAAGCACCTCCCGACGCTAGGCTACCGAACCAAAGGCTGAGCGCCGCGACTAACAAGAGATTCGCCCACGCTAAGGGTATGAGACGACGAGTGGCGAGTCGCAGAGCACGGTCATCGCGCGCACTCGCCATGATCCGCGCAAGCCGTGTAGAAAATGCCAGTACGAGAAGCATCTTCGTAACAAAACTTCCGAGGAACATCGTGGTCACGATCAAACTCGGCACGGCCTCGCCGTAAAATGGTGCCAGCCTCGTAATAACCACATCTGGTTCGAGAAAAGGAATCGAACCCGCTCCAAGGAAGAGCGTCACAAAGAGCCCTGCCGCGAAGACTCGGGCCAGCCGCGCATCAAAGCGCGACCAATACAGATCCGACGGATCTGCATCGAGCCCCGCACCGGCGAGATCAAGACTCCCGGTGGCAGGATCATCGATCCGCGGCGAAGTCACCCAAAGGGCGATGGCGGGCGCGAAGAGCAGAGCCGTGAGCGGCTGTACGAATAGATTCCACGAGGGTAGCGGCCAGGCACGAAGCGTTTCTTCCCAACCCGGCGCAAGCGTAACGAGGAGGCCAATTAATGCTTCGATCGGGAGCTGCTGGCTGGACACAATATCATGCAGACGAAGCGATCCGGCATCGATCGCAAGCGGAGCTAGCACGATCGCCAGCAAAGCCATCGATGCGATCGCCCGACTCGATTGTCGCGCGCTGCCTATTCTCGACCATGGACTGCGTTCCGCGAGGCCCACGGAAATTCTCGAAAACGCGATAAAGAACAGAATTAGAGCGATGAGCGCCAAGCCCTGCTTGGCATCGAAGAGTACGAGTGGCGCACCTTCGCCACCAGCCCACGTTCCGACAAAGGGCAACATGGCCAAACCGATAAAAAGAGCGATCGCACCCAAACCTCGGGCCACCGCGCGCAATACTTGCTGATGATCGGCAACCACCGAACGTGGCCGTGCTAGGCGAGCGAAGCCTGCAAGCATGCGCGCCGTCAATGCGCGAGACGGAGGATGAACAGGGTCCCCGCCCCAAAGGGCACGAGATGGCGCAAGCGTAGGACGTCCGGCTCGAACGATGAGACGACTGCTGCGCTCGAATTTTGAAAGCGCGGCAAAGCCGATCGCCGCAACGAGACCCCAAATCATGGCCAATATAAGTCCGCTCATTCGTCGCTACTCCGCCGCCGCGCGTGCAAGGTGACGAGCAGAGTCGGGAGCGCGAAGGCGAGTGCCGATGGGATTGCGGCGGCGCCTAACGAGGAAAGCGAGGCGGCGGCAGGGACGACCGATAGCGCGACGAGCGCCGTAAAGAAGGAGCCCATCAAGCCGCGATGCAAGAGGACAGCGTGACGCGGGGAGCGGCGTGCCTTCTGGGAAGTGCCGAAGGTGATCGCCCCGACGATCGGAGAGGCGCCTGGGCGCACGGGGACTTGGCTCCGCACCAGCGCAGCGAGCGCTGGGATGAAGAAGAGTCCCGCTAGGACGGCTATCAAGAAGAGCATCGCCGACATGCGCGACCCATCGGTCCGACAGATCCTCGGATCACTCGTGAGATTACAGTTCCGGTCCGACCCATTTTTGCGGGCGGTCGAGCGGAAGCAAAAATACGGTGTGATCGTGGTCGATCGAACGGGCTGCGGGGGGTGCCCTGAAGATGGCATGGCCATCCCGCAGGGAGCCGTAAAAGTAGCCGTATACCCCCGGAAGGTCAACGGAATTGACTTTCTCGTCTGGCTCATCGAGAGCCGAGCCCGATTAGCCCCCTCGGGCGCACTTGGATTGGGATGGTACCGTCGCAGCCGTGGGTACACCGACCGCCGTTCTTGGGGCAGGTAGCTTCGGCACCTGTCTCGCCATGCTCTCCGCGCGAGATCACGATGTCAAAATCTGGTCTCGGCGGGAGGATGTCGCCGAGTCGATTAATCGAGACCGGCGCAATCCTCGCTACCTGAGCAACTTCGGGCTCCCGGACCGCATCGAGGCGACGACCGACCTGCGAGACGCCTTAGCCGGGCGGGAACTCGTGATCATTGCCGTCCCGAGTCATTCCCTGCGCGAAGTCATGACAGCCGCCGCACCCTACGTTGAGCCTGGCGCGATCGTTGTATCCGCAGTCAAAGGGATCGAGTTCGAAACCGGCAAGACCATGCACGGCGTCCTCGAAGACGTCCTCGATGAGGAACACCGTCCTCGCTTGGTCGCGCTCTCGGGCCCGTCCTTCGCCGCCGAAATCGCAGACCAACAGCCGACCGTCGTCACGATCGCCTGCCGCGAAGAGGCCTATGCGATCTCCGTACAAGCGACGCTCTCAACCCCGTGGTTCCGGTGTTACACAAACCACGACGTGATCGGTGTCGAGATTGCTGGCGCCCTCAAGAACGTCATCGCGATCGCGATCGGCATGTGTGACGGCATGGAGACCGGGCACAATGCTCGCGCCGCACTCATGACCCGCGGCCTCGCCGAGATCACTCGGATCGGCGTCGCCCTCGGAGCAGAACCCGAGACCTTCCTAGGTCTCGCCGGAATGGGCGATCTCCTGCTGACCTGTACTGGCGACCTCTCGCGAAATCGCCGGGTCGGCCTCGGCCTCGGCCAGGGACGCAAGCTCGATGAGATTGTCGCCGAGCTTGGCGAAGTAGCGGAGGGAGTTCGCACGACTCACGCCGCTTGCCGTCTCGCCCAGAGCCTGGGCGTCGATGCTCCGATCGCGAACCAGGTCCGCATGGTTCTCGACGGAGAGAAGACCCCCGAAGAAGCAGGGCAGAGTTTGATGACGCGCCAGCTGAAAAGCGAACGGGATCAGACACGGGCTCGGTAGACACTGGCAGCGCTCGCCTCCTATCTGCGCCTCTATTTGCTTCTCATTTTGCCTCAAATCACGTTATAGGAACGCGTTCGCAAATAAATTCTTATCTCGGGCGCGGGCGAAGCCCATTGGGATCGCTAGGTTTCAGTCGTTCTGAAAACCGTTTTCGATTTAAGTTGGTGAGCGCGAGTGAAATTCCGCCTGCGTCCCCTCAATGACGCTAACCGCCCCCCGGATCGCCCCCCGACCTATGTCCCAACAGACGATCTCTAAATCTCCCCTATCCCATGAGACTGCATCCCACTCGACTGGCTCCCAAGAAGAGACCCTCGATCAGATTTCCCGTGGTGCCTTCGTGCGCGTGCTCGCCGTGGATGGCGGCGACGCGATCGCGCGGCGTCTCGATGATCTCGGGCTTCGCGCCGGCGTCGAGGTCGAGGTCATTCGCCAGGCGCCGCTCGGAGACCCCACCGTTTTCGAACTGCACGGGTATCAACTATGCCTGCGGCGGACAGAAAGCCAGCGCGTTCGCGTGAGCCCCACCTCACCCTCTTCGTCTGAAACACAAAAAGCGGGCGCTGCGTCATGAGCGCCGCAAGCCTCGAACCGACTGGCAATATTTTCGGACTCGTCGGCAGCCCGAACGCAGGCAAAACTACGCTCTTTAACGCGCTTACTGGAATGCGCGCCCGGGTTGGAAATTATCCCGGGGTTACCGTCGAAAGACGCGAAGCCAGCCTCCCTCTCGATGGTATTACCTCCACTCTAATCGATCTGCCCGGCACCTACGGACTCGAACCGATCTCCGCGGATGAAGCGGTTGTCGGCGATGTGCTTGAGGGCCGCGTCGAAGGCATCGCACCTCCAGATGCCTTGATCGTCGTCGCGGATGTCTGCTCGCTCTCCCGAAGCCTGCCCTTTATCGGCGAATCCCTGCACCTCGGCCGGCCCGTTTGCGTCGTCCTCACCATGCTCGACGAGCTGGCGGCGCGCGGTGGAAAGATCGAACTCGAACGATTCGAGGCAGCCCTAGGCGTGCCGGTTATCGGCGTAGTTGGCCATCGCGGCCGTGGGCTCGACCGCCTCCGAGAAGTCCTCACCCGCCCAAACGAATGGTCCACGCCTGCGATCCTGCCGCCCGAAGACCGCGCCGAACGC
>Ga0315315_10003683_pt1 | contig 14103 bp, 7 predicted proteins | sample M140m3416metaG_FD_203699 | JGI IMG/M metagenome (GOLD analysis project Ga0315315, IMG submission 203699) | Ammonia-oxidizing marine archaeal communities from Monterey Bay, California, United States - M1 40m 3416 | ecosystem: Environmental > Aquatic > Marine > Intertidal zone | place: USA...
GGGGGAGAGGTTGGTTGCCGTCTCGCTCTCGATCGAAAGTTCAGCAAGCATCCATTGCCTGTCGGGCCGCAGAAAACCCTCACAACGGCTGTTGCTGAACGAAAGTGCTGCCGCGCAGAGTATTTTTGGGAGCCTTGCGAGGCGTATCCGAGTGGATGCCACAACGGCGGTTTGCGGGTTGTGGGTTATCTGGTGCGCACTAATCGCGTCAGCAGAGCTCCTGCCATTGAAGCTTCACGACGAATTGGCGTCTCGCTTCGCGGTCGAGTTCCGGCGCGCTGTGACTGCCATTCGCTTGGAGAGAGAGTTTGGCGTGACAAATGAATGGTTCTCAATCGTTCCCAATCCGCTCGGTACGCCCTGGTCTGATCATGTTGACTGGCTTGGGGGAATGGAGTTAGGTCTGCTCGGAGCATGGGCATTTGTCGGGGGACGCGTACTGGGACGGCTGCAAGGCTGCCGCCACGCGGATAAGGTTCACAAATCGGGTGACTAAGTTCGATTTGGACGGCGAGTGTTTGGAACGTCGCGAGAAATTGTCTGTAGTGCGGCGCGAGGCGTTGCTTCGCTTCTGGCGGCAAGAGTTCGAGTATCCATGGCAGGTCTTGCATAAGAACTCGGATATTTGACCATGTTTCTCGGAAACCGGGCCCAAGCGGGCCGCCGGCGTGGAAAGGGGAAGACTGAACCTCAGCGTAGAGTTGATGACTGGAATGAATCAGCCGGTTCAGAAACATTCTCTGTGTTGGGTCCAAGGCAGCGTGGTAGGTCAGCAAACGCGACAGATACTGGGTGGCATCCCGATATTCACGCGTAGCGTGAAACAGCGGTGTTGCATGAGCGGCGTGAAGCCGTGTCTGTGGAAAGAAGAGAGCGGTCGTGATTAGCGAGAGCATTGCGGCGAGAAACTTTTGCATGAAACATCTCCGTACGTTCAGGGTTGGGTAGCCGTGTGTTCATGACGCATACACCATGCCACTTCGCGAAGGCTGCCAGGGGCAACGCTGTCCCAGACCTGACGCGAAAGCCTTTTTTTGGGCATGCTGCGACGATCGCACCGAGAATGGGCCACTTGTTTTCAAGCCCAAGTCACCTTGTGTTCAAGCTCAAGTCACCAAGTCGAGCCGTATCGTTCTGATGACATCGCACGGCTTGGTGTCGTCACTTTCAATGCTTGATTTTGTGAAACACAAAGGCTTGAGGAAAAGAACCGAAATTTCTACCAATTCGATTCAATCCTCCTAACCGGAAAAGTCGATACCTCAGGTGGAAAGAGCTCTGCTCGGTTGGTGCGCCAACCACTTCCGCCGGTCGCGGTGGTCGTTCGCAGTTGCTTTTTCCGTCCTCCCAAACGTTGCTATGAGCTCTATCACTGAGAGATACAGATGTCGAAGCCTGCCCTCAAAATTTTCCAAAGCCACGATAGCACTGACCGTCGCGAACGCGAATTGGATCGTATTGCTGGCGCAGCAGAGCCCAAGACGGTTGCTGTTCCTTTGGGAAAGGTCGTTCCATTGTTGATGGACGCGGTTGCAAATGACCGGGCATGGTTGAATGACTTTGCGGATGACACGGTACGGATTGATGCCGATTTGTATGAGGTTTTGTTGGCATATCAGCAAATCCAAAGTCGTGCTGCATGAATGAATTAAGCATTGTGATGTGTGACGCTAGAGTCACCATGCAATCGCCACTTGTCAAATTAAGGAAGAACCATGCGTTCCATTGCGGTGATCAATCAGAAAGGTGGCGTCGGCAAGACGACCAGTTCCGTCAATCTTGCAGCAGCGCTTGCAGAGGCAGGGCGGCGGGTTTGTCTTCTTGATCTTGACCCGCAGGCTCACGCTTCGCTTCATCTCGGCATCACTGCTGTGGATGGTGACGCGAGCATGTACGAGGTTCTATGTGGTAATGCTTCACTCGAGCAGGCCCGGCGAGTGATCAACGAAAATCTGTCGGTCGTTCCTTCAAACCTTGATCTTGCCGCAGCAGAACTGGAATTGGCGGGCGAAGTTGGGCGTGAAATGATTCTTCGCGACCGAATGCAGGAAGAAGAGAATGCCGATTACGATTACCTGATTCTTGACTGTCCTCCCAGCCTCGGTGTGTTGACAGTGAACGCACTGGTTGCCGTGAGTGAAGTGTTCTTGCCGTTGCAGCCGCATTTTCTAGCTCTGCATGGTCTCAGTAAATTATTACGCACAATCGAGGTCGTCTCGCGTCGATTGAATGGAAGCTTGCGGCTGTCGGGTGTCATGCTGTGCATGTACGATTCGAACACTCGCCTTGCCGCAGAAGTCACAACCGATATCGAGGAATTTTTCCAAGCCAGCAAGGGCGGAAGGGAATTCTTCCGTCAGGCCAAGTTCTTTGATACACGAATTCGAAGAAACATTCGTTTGGCCGAAGCACCCAGTTTTGGCAAATCGATTTTTCAGTACGCACCGCAAAGCAATGGAGCAACTGATTATCAGGGCCTCGCTGATGAAGTGCTCGAACAGGAATCTAGTAACGCGGCTTATACTCGGCAGGCAGCCGCCTAAGCAGAATGGAACGACCTGCACCGGGTGCGGTCGGTTTTGTAAACACGACCTAGTGAACAGGATAGGCTCACCGAGAGCTGACCCGAGTGTCTCTGTCGAGGCAGGACCGCCGCTGAATCTTGAGGGTCGGCTGGTGTGGCTGACTGGCTTTGTCAAGCGCGTCTGCGTTCTTTATCGCGTTCTCTATCGCGGGGCTCGCTGATTTCTGCGGAGTTGGCAAAAAAACAGTGGGTAGCATTGGCTGCAAACGTCATCACTTTTCGACGTGGGAGTGCCCGAGATTTCGATGGCGGGGGGCGGTTTCAGAGCCATGCGGCCCGTTTTCTTTCTTGAGTGTGCCCATGGATGGACGTCGCTCGCCAACTTGGGCGGGCGGAACTGGAAAGCCGGGCGGTTCTGTGCTGAGGGCGATGTGTCCCCAAGGCTTGGTGAACAAGTCTCTGCAGAGTGCTGCAAATTGCCGCAGTTCTCACGGTTTCCGGGGGGGAATGCACGTTTAGGCGTGCCGCCGATTTGATCACCCCTTTCTGTTCCGTTTCCGGGCCTCTAGCGTGTTATGGTACGTGGTCGCGATTTGCGGCTTTTCGACACTCAGAGAGGAAGTCTGGCAAAGGGCACATGGCGACAACGGAAATCAAGGTCAAAGGTGCCCGGGAACACAACCTGCGCGACGTGAACGTGACGCTGCCGCGAGGGCAGTTGATCTGCTTTTCGGGCGTATCAGGCAGTGGTAAGTCCTCGCTTGCTTTCGACACGCTCTATGCAGAAGGACAGCGACGCTACGTCGAAAGTCTGAGCCATTACGCGCGGCAGTTCATGGGCCAAATGCCCAAGCCCGATGTGGATCTGGTGAGCGGGCTTAGTCCCTCCATTTCAATCAGTCAGAAATCCACAGGGAACAATCCGCGGAGCACTGTCGGCACGATCACCGAGATTTATGACTTTCTGCGTGTCTTGTTTGCACGAGTTGGGACAGGACATTGCCCTGAGTGCGGGACCGCGATTTCAGCACAGGCCAGGGATGCGATTGCATCGCGGATACTCGCTTTGCCGCAAGACGCAACGTTGTGGTTGATGGCACCGGTCGTGCGCGGTCAGAAAGGAGAATTTCGTGACCTGTTTGAGGATCTCAGGAAACAGGGGTTTCTGCGCGCACGTGTCGATGGTGAAACGGAGCGGCTGTCCAATCCACCACCGCTTGATCGACAGCATCGACATCATGTTGAGGTCGTGGTGGATCGCATTGACCCAGATTCCCGCGATCGGGGCCGCATCAATGAGGCTGTGGATTCTGCCTTGCGGATGGGTGAAGCGACTCTGCTTGTTTCGCTTTCCGACGAGAACGATGACCAAGCCGGCGAGCCGAAACAGGACATCCTGTTCTCATCGCAATATGCTTGTGGTGGCTGTGGACGTAGCTTCAAACCACCGAGCCCTCAGTTATTCAGTTTCAATAGCCCTCAGGGGATGTGCGAAGGTTGCGATGGTTTGGGGCGACTCTATACGTTCGTGCCCGAGTTGCTGGTGCCCGACGAGAAGCTTTCCATCCGAAAGGGCGCCATCAAACTGCTTGGCAAATGGGGCGATCTAGGCCGTTATCGGCGACACATTTATCGCGGGGTTGCGGATGCGATGGATGAAGCAATGGATCTGGAATCGGGGACCATGCTGGAAGGCACATGGCAGGACTTGCCCGAGCAGGCAAAGCAGATTTGGTTGTGGGGAACTGATGACGCGCTGGAATTCACTTGGCGAGGTGGGCGGAAGGCGCAAAAGTACTCGGGTGCTTTTGATGGTTTCATACCAGAGCTGTTGGGAAGATATCGCAACACCCGCAACAAGATGCAGTTGCGGCAGTTTGAAAAGTACATGGACACGATGGATTGCCCCGACTGTCATGGACGGAGATTGAATCCTCAGGCGTCGGCAGTCACGATTCAGACGGGGACCCGTCAGTTCTTGGCAGAGGATCATGCAAAAGCCGATCTCTCATTGCCAGAACTTTGTGAGTTGCCGATCGAGAAGCTGAATTCGTTTTTTGAAACTGTTTGTCTAGGCGAGACGGAAGCGGTCATTGCGGCCGAGGCGCTAAAGGAAATCCGACAACGCATAGGCTTTCTGCTTGGTGTTGGTCTCGATTATCTGACGTTGTCGCGAACCGCGCCGACACTGTCAGGAGGCGAGTCGCAGCGGATCAGGCTTGCAGGACAGATCGGCAGTGGACTGGTCGGCGTCCTGTATATTCTCGATGAGCCATCGATTGGCCTGCATCCTCGAGATAATGATCGCTTGATCGAAACACTGCTTCGCTTACGTGACAGTGGCAACACACTGATCGTGGTTGAGCATGATGAAGACACGATGCGGGCAGCTGACTTGATTGTCGATTTTGGGCCGGGCCCTGGAATCAAAGGTGGCCGTATCGTTGCAGCGGGGGATGTGCAGACTGTTAGTGAAGCCGCGAAAAGTGTGACAGGACAATTCCTGTCGGGAAAACGATCCATCAAGCCCGCAAGTCAATTGCGCAGCGTTGACGAAAACGCAATGCTGACCATTCGCAAGGCCGCGTTCCACAATCTGAAAGGGATTGATATTTCCATCCCGTTGGGGACCGTCACCAGTGTCACGGGTGTGTCGGGTAGTGGCAAAAGCTCGTTTGTAGGCGGCATCCTGGAACCGTTGTTGCGCAATCGGTTGAACGGTGCTGAAGCGGAAGTCGGTGAACATAAAGGGGTCGAGGGGCTCGAGCATCTGGACAAGACCATCGCGATTGATCAGTCGCCCATCGGGCGGACTCCGAGAAGCAATCCTGCAACGTACGTCAAAGTGTTTGATGAGATTCGTAATCTTTTTGCAAGAATGACCGAGGCGAAAACCCGAGGTTACACATCCAGCCGATTCAGCTTCAATGTCGATGGTGGAAGGTGCGCGGCGTGTGATGGCAACGGGGCAAACAAGCTTGAAATGGACTTCCTGGCTGATATCTGGGTCAAGTGTCCGGTATGCCAAGGTCAACGCTATAACCGCGAAACACTGTCGGTCCAATTCAAGGGCCATTCCATTGCGGATGTGCTGCAGATGGACATCTCGCAGGCGCTGAAACTGTTTGCCAATATTCCCAAGATCGCTGAGAAATTACAGACCCTCGTGGATGTCGGCCTCGAGTATTTGAAGCTTGGGCAACCCTCTCCCACGTTGTCCGGTGGTGAGGCCCAGAGGATCAAGCTGTCGCGGGAACTTAGTAAACGTGAAACCGGAAAAACGTTGTACGTGCTCGATGAGCCGACCACAGGACTGCACTTCGCAGACATTGAGTTGCTGCTCAATGTGATTCAACGACTGGCCGATCGGGGCAACACGATCGTGATCGTTGAGCACAATGTTGATGTGATCAAAACCTCCGACTGGATCATTGACCTTGGACCTGAAGGGGGTGAGGGCGGAGGAAAAATAGTTTGTGAGGGCAGGCCTGAGGATGTGGCTCGCTGTGCGGCAAGCTACACGGGTGTGGCGTTAGCGAAGTCGCTTGGGATCAAACGCCGCAAGAAAACTGGCAAGGCCAAAGCGATTCGATCGCTTGTGACAGAGTCGCCTGCTGCCCGGACGCATGTCGTTGTCGAGGCAGCCAGCGAGCACAATCTCAAGGCCGTCAACGTACAAGTGCCTCGCGATGCGATGACCGTTTTCTGTGGACCCAGCGGCAGCGGCAAGAGTTCACTGGCGATGGCTACGATCTATGCCGAGGGGCAACGGCGATACGTCGAGTCACTGTCTTCCTATGCTCGGCAGTTTGTGGGGCAGGTGCAGAAACCCCACGTCGAGAAGATTGAAGGGTTGTCGCCTGCGGTTGCGCTGGAACAGAAAAACCTCGGGCATTCACCGCGAAGCACGGTTGGTACCGTGACTGAGGTCTACGATTACCTGCGGATCCTCATGGCACGTTTGGGCACGATGTACTGCCCCGATTGTCAGATTGCTGTGGGAACACAGACCCCCGATCAGATTGTTGAAAAGGTGATGGCAATGCCCGAGGGGACTCGTGCTTTGCTGCTCGCCCCCATCGAAGTACAGGCGGGTGAGGCGTCCCGCGATACGTGGCAATCTCTTCGAAGCACTGGGTATCAGCGAGTTCGAATTGATGGGCGAACCCTCGCATTGGATGATGCGAAACCGCTTGATCCACGTAAGCGACAGACAGTGCAGGTTGTGGTTGATCGAATCGTGATTCAGCCTGACGATCGCACGCGAATCACCGACAGCGTTGAGCAGGCATTGTCCTTGGGAATCGGTGTGCTGCAGATTGCGTTGGCTGATGAGGAGCGTGAGGAACCGTTGTGGAAAACAGAAACTCACAGTCAGCATCTGGTCTGTGGTTGCTGTGGCAGGTCATTCGCTGAGTTGACTCCGCATCACTTCTCCTTCAATACCGCCATTGGTTGGTGTTCTCAGTGTGAGGGCTTGGGGACACAGACGGGTACCAATCCCGCAGCCCTCGTAACCTCAACCGGGAAAACGCTGGTGGAAGGCGCGGCCGTGTTGTGGCCAGAGATGCAGCAGGCTGTATCCGGTTGGATGCTCAATGCACTTTCCCGCCAGACAGGAATCCCCATTGATGTTCCTTTTGATGACCTGACGGTGTCTCAGCGACGCGTTTTGTTCCGTGGCACAGGGACGCAGTGGATCGAGGTTCGGGAATCCGACAAGGAAGCGAAAAGTAAATCAACAAAGGTATTGTTTCGATACCAGTTCAAAGGGTTTTATCCTGCGTTGGATGAGGCCTCGCGGTTGACTCCCGGTTTGAGAGGCAAGCTGGAGCAGTTTACCGCTGAGATTGACTGCAGTGTATGCGACGGTTCACGGCTGACTGATGAGGCGGCGGCGGTGCGTTTTCGGGGGCATACGATTGCCGATCTGGTGCACATGCCACTGGACCGCCTTCATGAAGAAGTAAAAAGTTGGAAGTTCGATCGGCGCGAACGCAAAATCGCGGGAGAGCTCGTGCGTGAAGTGCGGGCTCGGGTTGGTTTCCTGCTTGATGTTGGGCTGAATTATCTCACGATGCATCGCGGGGCATCCACCCTGTCCGGTGGCGAAGCCCAACGCATCCGCTTAGCTGCTCAATTAGGCAGCGGATTGTGCGGAGTGCTGTATGTGCTTGATGAACCGACCATCGGGCTGCACCCGCGAGACAATCAGCGATTGATCGGTGCTTTGCACCGTTTGCGTGATCTTGGAAATACCCTGTTGGTGGTGGAGCATGATCGAGAAGTGATCGACAGTAGCGATTACTTGTGTGATTTTGGTCCGCGTGCTGGGCGCCATGGTGGTCGAATCATCGCGAAAGGTGAGCCAAGGGAAGTAGCACCTTACGACGACTCGGTCACAGCCGGTTACATCGACGGAACGAAGACGATCTCGGTACCCAGAGCCCGACGCCCTGTGTACAGCGGGGCAGGCACACCGTTGGTTGATTTCATTAAGGTAATTGGAGCGACTGAAAATAATCTGCAATCCGTGGATCTCGAGTTGCCTTTGGGTGTCTTGACTGCAATCACCGGCCCCAGTGGTAGTGGCAAGAGTTCTTTGATCGAGCAGATCTTGTACCCAGCCTTGGCTCGGCGTTTGCATCGAAGCAGGACCAAGCCCGGCAGACATGAAAAAATCGAAGGTTTGCGGTTCGTTGATAAGGTCATCCGCGTTGATCAATCTCCCCTGGGCAACACCCCCAGCAGCAACCCCGCAACCTACACCGGGGTCTTCGATCTGATTCGGCAGTTGTTTGCTTCGATCCCGTTAGCAGCCGAGAGACGTTACACGGCCAGAACATTCAGCTTCAATGTCTCGGGGGGCCGCTGTGAGACCTGCGAGGGAAGCGGGCAATTGAAAATCGAAATGCACTTCCTGCCCGACGTTTGGGTTCCCTGCGAAGAGTGTAACTCTCGCCGGTACAACGAGGACGTTCTGGAGGTCAAACTGCACGGGAAATCGATCGCAGATGTTCTCGAAATGCAGTGCGGCGAGGCGACCGAATTGTTTGCAAACTATCCGAGGATTTTGCGTACCTTGCAGACGTTGTGTGATGTCGGACTGGAATATGTGACGTTGGGACAGTCGGCGCCAACGCTCTCTGGGGGCGAGGCGCAACGGGTCAAGTTGGCAGCCGAACTGAGCAGACCAATGACGGGCAGCACGCTTTATCTGCTGGACGAACCGACCACAGGCCTGCACTTCGATGACATCGATAAACTGCTCAATGTGATGCAGAGACTCGTCGAAATGGGCAACACTGTGGTGGTGATTGAACATAATCTGGACGTCATCAAATGCGCGGACTGGATAGTCGACATGGGGCCAGGTGCAGGCGTGAACGGAGGGCAAGTCGTCTTTACCGGGACTCCTGAAGACCTTGCGGCTCAGGCTGCCGGTAAGCGAAGAAGAGGAAAGAATGCGGTGCCGATCTCCGTGACTGCACCATTCCTTGCCGATGTGCTGGCGGATAGAGAAGACGGGGCAGGCGATGCGTCAGTGGTCACATCTCAACCACGTGGGAAAACGAAAGCAACAGCCAAACGCGAAGCCACGGCGCAGAAGGTTTCTGCCGTCTCGGTGTCGGAAGCCCCGGAGAGTGCTGGAAAGAGTGCTGAAACCGATGTTGAAGAACGGGGCACAAAGCGGCGGCCAGCGATTGCAAGAGTTGATCCACCTGAAGATCAAAAGCCCAGTGGAGAGAAAAAGTCAGGTGTGCGACCTCAGTCGCGGTCAACGAACGGCGCGGGAAAGGCTACGCAAGGCAGTCCAGACTCACGTAGAAACGTGGGGGAAACGACCGCCGTGGTGCTTGAGCCTTGGAAAGCCTTGGGCCGAAAGTGGCATTCGCTTGACAAAGGGTTTGCGGATGGTGAAACGCCCCAGTGGCCGCTTGAAGTGGCTGAACGCACAGTGAAGCTTCTTGAGACCATCGCAGGACCAGAGTCCATCATCTGCTCAGCAGCCGATGGGTTTGAAGTCAAGCCTGAAGGATCTGATCAAGCATGGGCGGAAGTGAAGACAAAAGAGGTTGGCAGTCTGAGGATTACCCTTGCTGGTCCTGAATCCGCATTCGACGAATCTGGTTTTTCCAACCTTGAAATGCAGGGTCCTGTCGATCGTGCGAAAGGCCAAAGTACAACCATTACCTTGAACCTGAAGTCCCTCAAGCACACCCGCAGTCGGAAACTGAGGCAATTCCTGAAAAGCCACCTCGAACAGACGCTGGGATAGCTTTTGCGCTGGCAGGGATCACAACGGCATTGCAGACGGTTTGCCCATGAAGCGAAGTTTGTTCTCGGTGACGTCAGATATTCTTGAATGCGTCGGTCTTGTGCTTAGCATTGTTGTCAGCAGTGCGCTCCGTTTTTTACTTTCTGAGCACCCGTACCGGTTGGCTGGAACGCTGTGCCTGGTTCGACATCACTTGATGAACATTCGGGTTCTTCCTGTCGAAGAGCGGAACCGGCGGTTATCCGTGGATTCTAGCGCGTGTTATACTTGACCAAGCTTATCACCGAAGGAAGTCAAGTTGGAAAGACACACAGATTCATCGTCGAAGGATGATGGCGAAGGCCTGTTGAGTTCTGTGCTTGCGGATGCCGACGTCAAAGAGCGGCTTGAACGCATGCCTGCAGATGAAAAAACTGTCACGATCTGTTCGTTGGCAGGGTCGGGTTTCACGCACCCCAGTTGGCCGCAGTCGTGGGAAGATTGTTCAGCCACCGAAACGATGGAACTGGTCGACGATTCTGCTGAAGTGTCGAGCAGCCAGATTGATAAGGGATTCGTTCCCACTCGGCTGATGTCTCAGCTTACGGAAATGCGGGCTGAGGAGATTGATTATCGGATCGTCGGTAAGCTTGGCAGTGGAGGAACCGGCGTTGTTTATCAAGCACATCAGCGAGCGCTGGATCGAGAAGTGGCGATCAAGGTGCTGCGGGATGAATTAGCAAGTCACGAAGTGTCTCGAGAACGCTTCCTTACCGAGGCGCGGGTGATTGGTGGGCTTGATCACCCCAACGTGATCGCACTGCACGAGGTGTGCGTCGACGCCAATGGATTCCTTTTCTATTCCATGAAGCGGGTTGAGGGTACGAGTTGGGACCAGCAGATCAGTCGCATCTCGGTTGATGAGAATGTCAAGATTTTGCTCCGCGTGGCAGATGCAGTTCGCTATGCACACTCTCGCGGTTTGGTTCACCGAGACATCAAGCCTGAAAATGTCATGCTCGGCCAATTTGGTGAAGTGCTCGTGGCTGACTGGGGGTTAGCGTTACGGCTCGGAAGTGACGATCTGCGACATGGAGTCAAACAGACGATCGGTGGCACTCCCGCTTATATGGCTCCGGAACTTGCAGATGGCTCACATTCGGCAGCAACTTATCAGACAGATGTTTACTTATTGGGTGCCATTCTGTTTGAAATCCTGACAAAGAATCCACCGCATGATGGAAAGACTTTACTTGCTTGTCTGCGGGCCGCAGCGCGGAATGTGATTCGCGAAACCAAGGTTGTGGGTGAGTTGATGAATATCGCTCGAATTGCAATGGCAAGTCGAGCTGAAGATCGATATCCATCGGTTGACGCTTTTATCGCTGCGCTCAACGATCAGCAAACACATGATCAGAGTGTCAGGCTTGCAAAACGCGCTCAAACGCGGTTGGCGAATGCGAAAGATGATCATCAATACGAAGATTTTCGTGTTGCTGATGCTTTGTTGATGGAAGCGCTGGACATTTGGCCCGACAATCCTGCCGCAATGGAAACCAGAGCTGGGTTGCAGGAACGCTTCGCAGATGCAGCAACGCGAAGGGGTGATTACGATCTCGCACTTTCGATTTACGCGTCTGCTAATCAGTCAGATTCGAAGCAGGCGGTTGAAGTTGAAGCGTTAAAAGAGGCGCGGGCTAGCAACGATCAACGCAATAGCCGGTACTCGGTGCTGTTCACTCATGCGCCAGAGGCCGGATTGTTGATCCGGATGGACGGCGGATGTGTCGTGGAAGCCAATGATGCATTCAGGAAGTTGTTTGGGCATAGCAATGAAGAACTTGAGAATAGATCGATTTTTGATCTGAACATCTGGGAGTGTGAAGAAGATCGGGAACGTTTGACTGCCGCACTTGAAGAAACCGGCGTGCTTAATAATTTGGAGTCAAGGTTTTTGCACCGCGATGGGCACGCGATTGACGTGTTGATCAGTGGTTGTGTTGTGGATATGCAAGGTGAGCCGATGGTCGTGTCCACCATCCGTGATATTTCCATTCGAAAGAAAGCAGAAAATGAATTGATGATGAGCAGGCAGCGACTCAGGGATCTTCAGCGTCTGGCAGGATTGGCTACCTGGTCTTTTGATACCAGAACCGAGGAATTGATATGGAGTGATGAAGCATTTCGACTCATTGGCCGCGACCCAGCCTTGGGACCACCTTCTTCGGAAGAGTTTTACGCCATGATTCACGAGGATGATCGTGAAATGTTGCGGGACACGATCGATGCGGCTCTCGCCTCTGGACTCGCCTATGAGCTGACGGTGCGGCAGGTGCTTGCGGATGGAGAGTGCCGGGATGTCCTGCTCAAAGGGCAGCCCATTTATGATGTCGAGGGGTACACGATCGAGCTGTATGGCGTGATGATTCCACAGCCGAAATGACCGACGGCGGTTGCCAGACAGACTTGTGACCAAAACGAGTTCAGAGGCTCTGTTGTGGCAGGCAGCAGGCGCGCGTGTGATCAGGCATGTTAAACTATCGCGGTCGACGTGGAACGGAAGTGACCGTGAGGGTGCACTGATGCTTCGCTTCTGCATGATTCAGTACACGGCTGTTTATTTCTTTGTCGGGATTGAGAGTATGTTTTTACGAGCGTTCAGTGGTTGTCTGATGATCTTTGCTGCGCTTGCGACGTTGTCGAGCGTGAAGGGACAAACAGACAAGACCCCGAGGAAACCAAACATTGTTTGGATCGTGGGGGAAAACTTTGACCTCGATTTTGGCTGCTACGGGGCTGAGAATGTGAAAACCCCTAATGTGGACCGTCTCGCCAAACAGGGAGTCCGCTACACCAATGTGTATTCCACTTCGCCGGTTTGTGCGCCGAGTCGATCCGCCTTCATGACTGGAATGTATGCCACCACAACTGACATGCATCACATGCGCTCACATCGCGACGATGATTTTCGATTGCCCGACGGTGTGCGACCATTGACGTTGCGATTGCAAGATGCCGGATATCAGACGGCAAATGTGACGCACATTGGCGAACGCGTGGTTGGCACAGGGAAACTGGATTTGAACTTTGTCAACGAAGGGACTCTCTATCAAACAAAGTTATGGTCGGATATCGATACCTCAAAGCCGTTCTTTGCTCAGTTCAACATGCCAGAGGCTGAGTACGATATTTACGATCGTAAGTCAGCAGAAAAAGAACGTGTTGTATGGGTGGGGGAGGAGTGGCATCCCAAAGTTGCGACAGAACAGAACGTCAACCCACCGCCTTACTATCCCGACCATCCCATCGTACGTCAGGAGTGGGCGAGGTATTTGAATTCGGCCAGCGGCATGGATGTACGCATCGGTTGGATTCTTGATCAGTTGAGAAAAGATGGTGTTGCAGATGATACGGTTGTGGTGTTCTTTGGTGACAATGGAAGGTTGGAAGCGAGGGGAATTCACTGGTGCTTTGACAGTGGGTTACATGTTCCCATGGTGATTCATTGGCCTGGGAATTTTCCAGCGCCGGCGGGTTATCGTGAAGGAATGGTGGACGAGCGGGTTATCAGTCTCATTGATTTGACAGCGACGACCTTGGTGATGGCTGGTCTTGGGGTTCCCCGCACCATGCAAGGCCAACCGTTTTTGGGATCCGAGCAAGGCACGGATCGGCGCTTCGCCTTCAGTGCGCGAGACAGGATTGATGAGACCGAGATACGACAACGATCCGTTCGGGGAAAGCGATATCACTATGTGAAAAATTTCACACCGGGGGCTGGGTTTCCATCACTGAATCGATACAAGGAAAAGTGTTTTCTTGTTAAACCTCTGATGCGGGAATTGCATGCTGCCGGGTCACTCACAGGTCCTCCTGCCGACCTGATGGAGCCGTTTGCGAAAGAGCAGTTGTTTGACACTCAGGTCGATCCCTACGAGACGGTCAACTTGATGAGCTCACAGCTTCCAGAACACAAAGCGGTTTTGCGTGAGATGCGTGCCGCGCTGGATACATGGATCTCTGAGACCAGGGACAGAGGTGTCATTCCCGAAGCTCGCGAGGTGGTGGCGCCCTTTGAAAAAGAAATGCACGATTGGTTCGGGACTCCTGACTGGGCGGCCAAGAATCGGAAAGCAGACGATTAGTGGTTGAGCCAGTGCTGGGCGGATTCTGGTTCTCAGGGGGGCGGGTTCCAGTTGGGGCAGTTCAACTGTCAGTCTCGGCGGTAGGGGCTTTCCGGCGGCGCTCCGCCTGCGGAAGGGGTCGGGTGATGGGGTTTCCTGTCACTTGGTGTCCAGTGACTTGGCGTCCAGTGACTTGG
>Ga0315315_10003684_pt1 | contig 14102 bp, 18 predicted proteins | sample M140m3416metaG_FD_203699 | JGI IMG/M metagenome (GOLD analysis project Ga0315315, IMG submission 203699) | Ammonia-oxidizing marine archaeal communities from Monterey Bay, California, United States - M1 40m 3416 | ecosystem: Environmental > Aquatic > Marine > Intertidal zone | place: USA...
ATTCAAATAGAGGCAGAAAGTGCAATTAATTTATTAGACTTTCACAGGCTCGAAAACTATCAATGGAGTCGTCTAAAACATTCAGAATTGCAGTCATCATGGGAGGAAGTTGCACAGTTCCAAAAAAAACTGATTCTGCAGAAGAATTTGGTGTTACCGATCTTGTTAAATTCTCATGTGGATCTAAAGCCGAACTGCAGGCTCCAGGTGTCCCAGACTCTTATCGCCAATCATATCCAACCAAGTGGAATTTAACAGATCACGTCACTGCTACAAAACCAACAGGAGACGTTGCTGTTTCTGTTGTTATCATTGACGGCACGGGACAACGTGTTGAGTATTTCAACAAGGATGACGGAATAAAAATGGCAGGAGTTGTACTCGACCAAGGTATGACCCAACAACAATTGTGTTTAAGCTTATTCTAACATTCCTACAGATCCAGAGTTTAATGTGAGGCTGTTGTTAAAGTAGGTTTACTTCCTGGACGTCTTTTTCCCGCAGCGGGTGTCGCGAACGTGCGTCCTCCATTTCATTAAAGTCTCGATACTATTACAAAGCGACTTTCTACTATCCTCGTCCACTTCTCCCGTTGATGGCTTGACCACTTTGTTTTGGTGGATAATCATATGCTGCGGAAGTGTCAGAACAGCAAATAATTTTGATATTGGGATGAGCTCACCTGCAACGTTTGCGTGACATAGTTGTCGAATACGGCAGAGTTTCCGCTTTCGTTGGTTGTAAAAAGAAGATGCCGCCTTACTGCATCAACCGACCATTCTGGACCCTGGACGACGTTTCCATCTGCAAGCCGGTGCACGCATTCTTCCCTGTACGATTCGTTGTATACCTATGCCACATTAGAAACGCGCAGTTTAGAGGAGCCCAAATTTACTTACTCGATGAACAGCGCTTGCAATTGCTCCGAGTTCTCTGCCGCTTTGCACCAACGTGTCCACATACTCTCGCAGCTGATCAGAATCACTCCCAGAATACCTTGAAATGTGTTAGCGCCCAATCCGAAGCCAGAGTTTCAGTCTACTTACATGCACAGAAAACAAAAGTCCCCCTCTTTGCGCGAGCAGCTCATGTTTCCGTCATCCCCAGGACCCAACACGCTATACGCCGGTGCAAGCACTTCTGCCGGAGTTTCAAGAACGTCTTCTTCATCAAACATTGTTATTATTCTTGTTTTTAACCGAGTGTATATAACAAAAATAGACAATGCCCTTTGGGCGTTGATTCCACGAATACGCTCCTTCAGTAAATGCAGCAATAATTAAAGTATGCATTGCGTTCTGAAATAAAGTGTATTAAAATTACTAATCTGAAAACAATTCTAAGATTTCTGGGTCGGCTGCGTTGTAAAGAGAAGCAATGTACCGTAGAACGTCTCGGGGAGTAGTCCCAAACGTCTCTGTAATGTAAATTACGTTGCTAGGTTTTGAAAGAACGCCGGGACAATCCGCCTCCATTCTTGCAGTTGCAATATACTTTGGCGGCCTACAAATTTGTTAGAAAATAAACACTTGCAGATTGCCCTGGCATTCTTACACTGCACAGAATACGTGAATCAGTTTAACACGCTGTTTTGGTTCTCTGACTCCACTTCCAGAAGATGATTTTGTTGTGATAATGTGCCATGTTGTTTTGTATGATTTCTGAAGAGGGTGAGCGTACCCCTGGAACAAATGGCACGGGAGACTTACTATGTTGGACTGGAGGTACGGGGCCAATCTGCGGTGCGATCCTCCCAACAGTACTGGAACTTCAAGGGGGACAAGTTCTTTTGCAACCGACCAAAATGTGTTTGCGTCCAGTGATGCCGGGGGATCTCCGTACACCACTCTGTAAGCGGAAGAAGTCAGTTTTGCTTGCCAGGTAGCCATTGTGATTGCCTCGACTATTTGCAGTAGAATGTGTTGATAAAAATGGAGGCCTTCCAAAAGAATGTGGTCTTTGACGTAGAGCAACTACTGTTTCAGCGTATCCAAGATGGCACTCTAAAGCTAGGAAAGGAGATGATTCTTCGGTTTACTTCGTAAGTATTGTTGTGACGCAAGAGGGAGGTGCGTCAATAACACCATACCAGGTCAGAGTTACGCAGTTGGCTAGCAATTCCAATTTATTCGTCGCAGTATAGAGTTTCACCGCAGGTAAGAGACACGCCGTTTGCGTCTGTACACTTGTACGACGAGGCATCCAAAGCAATCAGTGTGGTAAACGTAGATTACGTGTTGTCACAGTGCACGAAAGATCAGTTCTTTTCGGTAATTTACGTCGGATACAACCCCTCCCAAAGAAGTTGCTAACTCGGGAGTACAGGTGCCCGTTGAAATTTGTACTAATCCCACGGGGAATGCGCAGAAAGCGTCCTCGTTTTTAAATGTGTCGCTCCACCAATCTCAAGTTATTACATCGCCTGGGTTTGTACAAATTTATCAAACACCAACCCAAATTTGTGTGCAAAGTTTTTTGGCGGATGGTAAGACTTTCCTTTGTTCCAACCCTGTAGCAGTCTAACAATGTAACGCAGGCAAGATGTTGAGGGAAGTAAAGATTTAGCCGTAGCACACTCTTCTTCGAGTCTTATAAATGATTTCTGTGTTACTCGTATTACAATGCACAATCCATATTGCAACACAAACTCGGCAGAGTACACGTCTGGATTATGCGAGCCAAACATACGTCCCTCTACCGTTTGGTACCTTTGGATGGTGAGACTGTTGAGCGCATGTCCCACATAAAAAAACTGAGACGCCCCAGCTTTACGCAGTTACGTTTGTGGGATATTTTTTCCTTTCGTACAAGACTAGGCATTGGGACGAACTCAAGCGAGTAGTGTGGCAAGACACGCCAGAAAAACTTCAGTGGGTCGAAGTATTGCTTGGATTAATTTCGTGGATTTTGTTGGGAACGTACCTAGGCGTGGCGGAAGGATATGAACCCGTTACACTTGCATTTTTCTTTGTCTTTCAACTGTTGTACATTGGTAAAGAACCCAGTGCCCATACACAGAAACCCCGCTAACAAGAACGGCAGGTCTCATGTTCTGGGAAGCTAAAAATAAAAAGTCTACAGAGCCATCAACAATTGAATTGTTTGCAGTGTTGACGCTAAGCATTTTGGTCTTGATGATCCACCTCTTTCTATCGGGGACGTATGCAGCTTTAATTGTAAGAGTTTTAATATTCTCAATCTAATGCAGGATCTAACACCCCTGCAGGTTGTTGTATTCCAGAATGCCCTAGTTAACGATCTTATTCTGTATACCCTTGGGAGAAAAGGACTCGTACACCTCTAAGATTTTTCCAGTAGAATGGCTCTAGCCCTTAGTTTGCGTTCGGTTAAAGTGCTTGCATAAAGAGCAGTGCTTAAAACAAATGCAACCAGTGCCACTGTGCGTGCAGTCCTTTCGCTTGCAAATGCCGATGGTCGGGTGACACAGTTGATGGTCGCCTCTGGGCGGGAACAAATGTTTGAAATGTCCAATGCGTTGGTGACACCAGTCTCGTCAAACTCGGGGCAGGTCCCATACTCTAGTCCTCCAATGTCGGAACTCTTGTAGCACCCCCACGCCTCTTCCAACGGCTTGAGCACTGTGAACATCACCACAAGAACAATGATCCAAAAAATGTTGAGCAGTGGCACAATAAAACGATCGTACGAAGAAACAACAATCCCAGGAAAGTCAAATACAAAGTTGACAATTGAAATTTGGGCAATATCAAACTGTTGTGCTACTTGTTCCGGTGTTGCCCTCTGCTTGAAAATTGAATCCGATACAAAGTAGAGTGCCCCACTGATTGATCCAGTTACTATGGCCCCAATGCTATTGAATGTGCAGGGGGACACCAGCATAAGTGCTGCTACCGTAGTCAACACTCGTACTGCCCATAATATCTTGAGCTTGATGTTGTCCTTTGAAATTGAAAACAGGGCATGCCCCGTCAAAAAATTGACTTCACTGGTGAGGATGGGAAGCGTAGCCATTTTCACAAACACATACACTAACTATATACCATTCATATGACCAAGTAAACATTCTAAAGTCTCGTAAAAGTACACACGTATTTTTATTAATTTTTAAAAAACAACAGTTGAAACATCTTCGACTTTGATAACAATGGCCGATGCAAATACAGAAATAATCGTTGGATATGAATTATTTGATACAACAGTTCCAACCGGGACGCTTTCAACCAGCGTTTCCCAAGTCAATGCTGCTTACAACTTGGCAGCAACAAGATTTGTAAAACAGTGGCTTGCGTTTCATGACAGAGGAATAAAAACACACCTGGCGACAATGGCAGCACAAGTCAGCGGAAGCGCAATTGATAAACTGGCAAGAGCTACCGACGAAGCAATTGACATTCGAAGACAAACAAAAATGCTAGATCTAACGGGCGCTGTAATTCTAAGGCCAGTGGGGCTTTTAGATACTACTGGCGCAAGAAATCTAAACGATGACCTTTTCGACGCCGCCAATTTTGTAACTGCTATAACGTTTGCGCAAGACAAATTTTCTTACTACAATGGACTTTCAACCGATGTTGACAATGATGACACAAAGTATATTATAACAGATGCTGTTACTCTTAATACAATGAGAAGTCACAAGACTTCTGATCCTACTGTCAAGGGAGAAGTAATTGACGTTGGAAATGAAAAAAAGGAAATGAGATTAACAACAGCAGTAGGGGAAGGTAAAACTCTTCAAAATCATACAACTATCTATTCGTTGGTGAAAGGAAATTTATTTGCGACTTCCGACGCGTTAACGGATAGTACCCTTAATCGAGGAGACCAAGAACAAAACATTTGGGAAAATGCAGTTGTACTCAACAATTGGGCCCACGAATTACCACCAAGGCCCACGCTAGTTGGATCTTCAAGCAGGTCTTTTAAACGGGATGCAACCATGTTTGAGGCCATGAGGCTTGATCTGGTGAACGATAACTTGCGGGATTTGTTTGCATCATTTGAAACTCATGATTTAGCAATTGATTTTGATGCGGCGCCGTTTCCGTTTGAAGAAAGACTTCATACCATGAATAACGCAATTATTAACGCAAAATTGGCGGCTTTTTCTTGGTGGGTCACACGCTGTTTATTTGATGTAAGCAAGGACAAAGTTAAAAACAAGTATGAAAATGTTGCTTCGCGTGAAATTTGGAGTAAAGCACATGAAAGCACAGATCTTGTGGAAGTAACAGATTTTGATCATGTCGCCTTTCAATCATCTACACAATTAAAAACCGGTGTCGCTGATACTATAAATGGATACAAAAGAGAAACCATAAACTTTTTTGAACAGAATATGAAAACCAAGCTTAATAAAGTTGCAGAAAACCAAGTATATTTTTCTGCGTGCAAAGATCAATTGAGGCCGGAAGCTTTTCCGTATGTGCTTCCATTTATTGACTTGTCTATTGGAAATCATCTTGTTTGGGGATCTACAATTACTCCATTTCTACTTTCAGTCATTGCAGTTGCCTCTGCTCTTTCACAATCAGCAACTGAATACGATGGACAAGACAGTATTCCAATTAAATCGTGGTATGTTTCAAATAGAGCAAAAAAAATTGGTGAGGAAAATCAAGGTACTGATGACTCTGTAAAGTATACAGAAAAAAAGAGCGTTGCAATCGGAAGTTTGGCAGACATTATTTCAAAAAATTTTAAGGGGTTTCATTTTAGTAACCGAAAGGCACTCAACAATGGAGTTTACTCGGTTCTTTTTATGGAAGCCGCTCCAACGCACAAGTCAATTAAGTACAAAATCGGTGATGATAATGTTGAATTACTGGTGGATGTCAACGGAAGAAACCCCATTGATATTTCAAAAGTAAATGTGGAAGTTGAACCACTTATGAAAAAATCAATTTTAGCGTGGATGTATTACTACATTCATGGGTTTTCTTTTCCTCATCTTGAGACTGGACGGAAGATGACTGGACTGATTGAGCCGTACTGTGTGCTGATCAAGGGTCCAACCTACTCGTCGCTTGCAACAGAGATGCAGTGCGGAAATTTTTACTATGCAACTGCAATTATGATTGCGCTTGAAAGTGAAGCATGCCAATTACTGGGACACATTGCACGGGACAACAAAAAAAGAAGAAGAGACCAAAGTTTTGTTGTTGCCGACTATTTTGCTACAACCAGAGCATCCAACTTTCAAGAACTAAACGAGAGATTTAAAGATAAAGAAAATTTTAAACATAAAGAGTTTTCAGCTGCTCTTGTACGGCTTGTGCGAGCTATCAAGTCTTTTAATGATTGCCTTAACGATGCTGGAAAGACTACACGCGACAGAGTTGTTATGGGCCGAATTGACGGAGAAAGAATGATTGCAGCTCAAGAAGTTTTGTATGGTAATTGGAACGCATAATCTTGCAAAGATTAGTTAAATATGAATTATGGTTATACAATAAAGTCTTGTGTACATTAGCACCTGCGAACACCACTACCATGTATTTACTTTTGTTGTAAGTCCAATAAAATAGAAATGGGTGACAATCATACAACCACTGTTGCGGGTAAGTGCCTTTAAATTTAATTTTATTGCCGTTTTCTGACCGTTTAAAAGGTACTTTTCATCCGGATGCTTTCAAACGCGACTCGGATGGATTATACTATGCCAACTACAAGCTTCACGGGCACCATGCCACCGAGGCTCTTGGAATGCAGCAGCACAACCTCTTCTCCGCTGGAAAGGGAATCAAGGAGGCCAACAACTTCAAGTCGTGGGGTGGTGGCGGTGTTCTCCACACTGTAAGCCTTGGCACCCAAAATTCGGATTGCGACTTTGAGCCTTTTCAGTCGAGTGGTTCTGGCGCTGTAGTCCTGTCCGAGACTGGTGCCGTGATCCGTGGTCACGTGGCGGGTCAGCACCAGGGCATGGTCTCTCCTGCCTCTATCAAGTTTGACACTACCAGCAAGCACTGGCTTCCGGAGGACGCTGCCGAGAGCATGGCCAAGTACAACAAGACTGCCGACGAGGTTGCCTCCGAGACGTTCGACTCGTACCAAAAGGTGGCCGTTGACGGTCAGCAGTATGCCATGCTCCCCAAGTCGGCCGCAGTGTCGCAGATTATTGATTCCCACGGCTCAAGCCGCGACTTTTATGATGGTATGTACTCCAAGGGCCACCACATTGTTGATGATAGTCTCCTGGTGCCGGAGGAGCACTACAACGAGCTTCACGCGCCTCTTGTGGATGCCATGCGTCAGACAGAGTCGCCTCTTGTGATTCAGGTCAAGTCGAGCAAGAAGCCGACAGAGAACATTTATTACACTGCCGATCTGGTTCACGGTGCTCCCACCGTTGCGTCCGAGAACAGCCATGTGGTTGCGGCAGAAGACACTGCACGCCAAGAGGCTGTGGTTGCCGCCCTTCAGCGCATGAAGCTGGCGGGCAAGGATGCCGAAGTCACCATGGTCACCGGGTCGGCTGGCGGTGGCGCTGCTCCGGAAGAGGGCGTGTAGATTAGTTTTTAATAACATGACTTCCAAAGTCATGGATATGCCCCAGATGTACGGGCAAATAGCATTTCAATTGTATGGTCACATGTACGTTTATTCTAATCCCTTTTTGAAATACCGCATCTAAATCCCCCAAAGGCACAGAGTAGTTGCAGAGTCGTGTGCTAAGCAAGATGAAATATTCACACTCTATCCGGTGGCCAAAACACTTAAAGTGTCCGAGAATACGATCGAATTCATTGTAAGAATCTAGTGCAGAACGCGTCCAAGTGTATCTTCTGAGTTGCGCTATAGGTGCGAGATTTGATGGACGATGGCTTAATCACAAAGGACGACACCTTCTTTTCAATGGTACCGCTTTCAGAAGAAAAGTTGGCTGTGTGCCAACAAATCTTGGGCCTAAGCCTCCAGAAGGAGTTCCTTCGCAAAACAATCAGGGGCGGCGGAGGGATTGCAACAAGCCAGAAAGGTAGGATCCCCAGGGCACCGAAGCGCAAGAAAAGCAACAAGAAGGCCGCTAAGCGCCCTAGGTCCGCCAGCCACGTAGAATGATCCCTCGTGAATAAATCCAAGTTCTTCTTGACCTGCAGAGTGTGAGAAAAGGTCTCTGAGAATCAGGAAATAAAATTACCATCATCAAGAGTGCACCATGCAAAACAGCCCTCGTTGTTGTCAAATGCAATCATGTTGTTGACGAGTACCTAGTGTAAACGTAAGACCCCTCCTCGAGCAAATTGCATTCGGAAATTACCATGGGAGTCGCAATCTGCAGTAGCTCGATTAGGATGTGGATGGCCAGCATTGCCAGTTCTGGATCAATCGTGTCAGATTCCCAGTCAATGCGCTTGACTCTGTTTTCAATGGGTTCATCAATGATGGGGCCCAACTCTTCATTGGCATCAGTTGTCAGCTGCTCTGAAATCTTTTGATAGGGCATTTCCGTCGAGCCACACAGAGCCAAGCGGTGCGGTTGCAATCGAATACGAAGTATTGCATGCAAAAATGCATCACTAGTTTTGTCAAAGGATACCTTGATTGCAAGGATTAGAGCTGCACTCTGGCGGGATAAGGTTAAAACGTACCGTTGACGCATGTTTTGAGACTAGTGCTTCAACATTGAGAATAGAAACAATGTTTTGTTCCGGGCAAAGCAATCGTGGAATGTCAATAATATACGAGGATGCCATGTGCACAATAAGTTTTCCGCACGATAAGGGAGAGGCCAACGACCCAGCTGCGTCCTCAAATTGTTCGTGCGTTAGGTAGACGCCATCCCCAAAGGACCCACCGCAATGGTGCCAAACCCGCACTGCCTCTCTTAACAAAACTGGATTGTCCCAGAACTTTGATGTAATCTTTTTTTTAATCCATTTCAACACAGAGTCATCTGCTTCTTCAGGACGGGAGGCTAGAAATAGGAGCTGGGAGGGATTCATCAATACTTAGTTGGTCACGTGTAATTGTGTAGAGACAATAAAACCCACTACATGGTATCTATCTAATAGTAAGTTCCCTTGCTGTTATGACCTTTGGTCATGGTCATAAACCCGCCCATGGTCTGGGTCTTGCTGTTGAGCGCAAAGAAAATCATGGCGTATGCAAAGAACTGAATGCCAATTGCAACCATCATCTGATACGCAGGAAGATTTCTTTGAGTGCCAAACTCTTTGTGGGCACCGTAGATGGATCCAACAGATGCAAACACAAATCCTGCACACGCAAGAGTGTATTTGCATGCATTGTAGATCATCTCCATCTCAAGAGTGATAAAACACATCACTGCCTCTGCTGCAAAGGCCACAGCAGCAAGGACGGCAAAAATACATTGACCAATGATGAGAGTCTTGTTGATTCCAACCTCGCCAAAGTAGTTGTGACTGGTTGATTCGAGAAGATCAGCGCGACCACCAGAGTGAGAACCCCCGCCACCTGCTAACGAGTGCACATCCACAATGTAAAGCACAAAGAAAAGGATAGAAGATGTGACTGCAACACTTCTAGTCATTGTCTTCCAATACTGCTCTTGCGAATTTTCCATCATCATACCCTTGTAAGACAGAGTAGAAATTCCAATCACAAGACCCGTAAAGACGTAACTCATGTAGATTGTAATATCCTGAAGACCAAGGAATTTTTTATTGTATGCATCCTTGTTGTCGTCGTAGTCCATCTGAATGAATGCAAAGTACCACCATGCAGACACGGTAAGAATCAAAAGAATGACTTGCAAAAGTCGTTTGCTCATGTCTTCCTTGTCGGGCTCTGGAGCCTTGATGCTGTACACAATAAGCTGTCCCAGGAACCCAATTCCAAGCAGGATTTGGCCAATCCCAAGACCCATAAGCATTGACTTTTGAGAGAAGTCATCGACACTATCAGCGTGATCGTACTCGTAGCGCGACTGGTAGATTCCAACAACAGCAATACCAGCCAAAAGAACTACCAAGACGTTAGCGCAGAAAAAATAAGGTTGGACGGGGAATCTTACCAATATTCACAATCATTCTGGCCCAATAAAACTGTCCATCAGTCATTGTTACCATGGTCAGTCGAATCTTGCTTGATAGAAAGAACAAATATATAACATGGTGTCCATTACGCTTTACAGTAAACCCAAATAATAAAAATAATCAAGTTGAACCAGCGCGGCATTAGATAGGAACAACGTAAAACAAACACGGTTTAAGAGTTATTTCTACCGTTGTGAAAATACACTGTGGTATGCAACGTATTGGTACTCTTCTAGGCGGGTTTTTGCGGTTTTGATCTGTCTCTGTTCCTCTTCTGTGCATCCAATATGACAAATGGAAGCCCATGTGGTGAGAACGTCAATTCCAAGATTGATGGTCCCAATGTCCTCCTCAGTGCCATTTTTTGTCAGTTTCACCTGTTCTCCAACACTCAGCGCCTTGTCTACCACCGCTTGTTCTTCTCGAGTTGGATTCATCTTGGCGGAAATGAGCCCTCAGGGTTGAAATTAACCGCTTGACTGAGAAATATACCCTTCTTGCCATTTTGAATACTCAAATATCGGCACACCAAAATTCTTTAATAAAAACATCAGAATTTATGCTGCCACGTGGCTAAAATCAAATTGAAAAATTTTATAGTAAAAAGATCTGAATATTCTGGTGCAAAAATCTAAATATTCTGGTGAAAAAATTGTGTCCTTTTGCAAGAATCAAATGCTGAAATGCCATATTAAAAAGATCTGAATTTTTTTGGCACAGACGTGAACACCTTTGCACGAGTCGAGTCCAAAATCATGGAGACAAAAGTTGAAGAGGTTGTACCGCTGGCCCGCCCCAAAAGAAAGGAGTGCACAACTTATGACGTTTACAGGCGATCCAATACGTATTTCAAACACTGGGTGGAAACTTTTGTGAACGGTAACCATTGTTTGAGAATTACGCACTCCATCATTCTGACCGTTACACAGGGCATATTCAAAATCGTTGGAAGCAGAACTTAGGGCAAGAGGACTTCACGTCGAAAGTGAACGATCGGTATGCTATGCGTTAGATTCAACAAGCCATCTTCTAACTCCATTTAGATCCTCACTCACTTTACTGCATCGGATGGAACTTGCACAGTCATTGGAACAAATCGGTAAGATCGACTGCGGTTTCATACCAAAAAGAAATGCAACGCCAACACCAAAACAGGTGCGATTTGTTGATAAGAGGAGAATCAACAATTATTCTCGAGCTTAAAGTGCGAAAGTCGGCTGTATCGGACATTGCTCAGCTATTGAGATACATGGATGGGTTCAAAAAAGAAACAGGAATGTCTGTCAGTGGTGCTGTTGTGTATTTTCTACCGCAATCAGTCACTGTAGTTTGGGATACAGATTAAAAATGCAATCTCTATTAACTTGACGTCGCAATATTTGAAAGATGGAGAACTATGAAATTGCTACCATCATTGCAGCGCCCCTAGGGGTAACTGCGCTCGTGTTTTTGACCGCCAGCTTGAATGGGTGGAGCACAAAAAGTTTTGAAACGTGGCAGCTTATTTTGGCCTCTCTTCATCTGTCGTTGGCCATTACAATGTACATCTTAACTGGCATTTCCGATGATCCGTGGACGGTTCCTGTAAAACTGTCTTACAATAGATGGGAAGTCCATGAACTTGGAGAGTGTTCAGCTGGACAACCATGCACCATCTACGTTGAATCCGATAACATTGGAGATTTCAAAACAACCTACCTGGTAAGAATGTCCCATTTTTGGTCGATGCCTCGTCTAACACTGCCTAGGTTCCGGTATACAGTTTGATTTCTGGACTTCATCACTTGTTTGCAGCATTTTCAATTAGAAGCGGTTCCTTATTTTACGTTAATCAAGTGTTGGGCGGTATCAACGTGGTAAGATTAATTTCTCTTGCCTGGTGTTTGCTTGGCTAACACCATCTTAGGTTCGATGGCTCGACTATGCATTGAGTTCATCCTTAATGTTGGTTGTGCTAGAAATTTTGTTTCTTGCGCCGCCGGATGTAAGAATGTTGTTGTTTACTGCATTCATCCAAATTTTTGTTATTATGGCGGGATACGCTAGCGATGTTGCACGAAGCCAGCGCATGTTTGGGCATGCATTCAGTCTGTTTGGAATTGCATCTGCAATTTACACTGCATTTTTTTCAGTGCAATGGCATCTTTTTTACAGGGGTACTAGCGCCAGTGATGCACCTTCAGTTGTTTACATTTTTGTAAGTCTTGATTCAAACACATTGCTAGTGGGGTACTAATCCAAAGTGTAGGTCGGATACGTATCTTTTACGTTTTCGTTGTTTGCTGTTGTACAAGGATACTTTACTTTTCAAGAGTGGAAGACTGACGGCTCTAATGCACAAGACCTTAGAATCAAACAGGAAGTGTGGTTCTCTTTTCTTTCATTCTTCTCAAAGGTACGCCAATCCCAAAATGAAGCATTGCAGAATCTTACTACTTTTTAGGTTCCGCTTTTAATGACATTTTATTTTGGACTTACTACACGATCTTCTGCTGGTATCACAATTGGAGAAACTGCATGCGGAACACCAACAACTACAACTTTGCCCCTTTCCGGAGACAGTAATGACACTGATAGGTTCCTAACATATCTTCCGTTTATGATGACTGTTATTTTTTGTATAATTGTAAGTCTTTCTTTTGCAGAATTGAGATATTATCTAACCGCTCCGTAGGTTGGATCAATTATGCTTTACATCAATCCAAAACTTCAGGCAACAAGTCAAGGGAAGGTGTACAACCGATTTTAAATCTATTCTTCGGCTCTAACTTCTTCTCTAGATTCCGCATCTTCTGCCTTTTGAATATTGTCCTTTTGGGCATTGTCGTTGCCTTTGTTTTTGGGGGCGATTGCATCGCCGACCTGCGCTTTTCCTCCTTGCCCGTACAACAACGCGTCGCGCATTGTTGCAAGTCGGTCAGAATCAATGTCTTTTTCTCTAATCTGCACGGGAGTCAGTTGCAGTCTTGCATTTTAGACGTGGGGAATTGTTACCTTGTAGGTTTTGGAGGCAAGATGGATTGCTGCTCCGTCAGTGAGAATAGGCAACAGGCGAGAAAACTTTGTGACATCAAGGTACTCGTCAAAGTTAACTCCAAAGAGTTCTTCAATCACGGGATTGATGAGTTCGCGCAACTCTTTGCATCTGCGGTCAAAACTATCAAGTGCAAAGTTGGTGATGCGTTCAGAGCCAGCAACCTAAACGCTGGGTTAGATCTAAATTTGCGTAAAGGAAGAGATAGCCTTACCCGCTCTGTGTTGGAGTTGACGCCTGCTGCCTGTGGAGGGGTCCCCGTAGCAGTGTACGTATCAATCTGAAGCGTCCTGATTAATCCGCGAGTGTCGTTTTCTCCTGCAAGGTGAGCTGCTTGGAAGAGTCCCTGCACAAAAATTAGTCAAGTGCATCGCTGCTGCATTTGAGACATTCTCACCTTGGATCCATCGGTAATCATAAACTCTTTGTGTTCAGTGTCTTGAATGCTTGGAAGAAGAGAAACAAACGAGGAACCAGCGGGCATCCCAGCAAACTGTTGTGACTGAAGTGCCTTGGTCATGGAACCAAGGCGCATGTGCATCTCCTCTCGGTTAGAAATGAGATCGTCCACATCAAGTTCCTGGCTGGCGCCAAACCCGTACAGACCAGTGTACCCCTGAGCAGAGGCACCACTGAACCAGGGCTTTCCGCTAGAGGTTGACTGCATCTCTTCAAACGAAGTGTACAACGCCCGCCGAGAGTTGAGTGAATCTCTGGTACGAATGTTGTGCAGGATTTCCTCGAGGCGTTCCGCAGGGCGAAGGCCAGCATGTGCAGGAGAATCAAGTCCAAAGTCAAGGGATGGACGCCTCCACATAATCATTCGTACTTTGCTCGCCTGGGACTTTGTTTCTTCTTTGAATACGGGGAACCACTCTCCCTTGGAGAATTCCAGAGTAATGTCAGTATGATCCACTGCAAAAACAATGCTCTCTGATTGATTGCGGTTGCGTTTCTTTGTCACTTTGTAAACAAAAAATCCATAGAGAAAAAGACACCTTTTATAAAATTAGACACATGGCACAAAAATATTAAAATAAATCTTACCTGATGCAGTCTCGGACGAAATG
>Ga0315315_10003687_pt1 | contig 14100 bp, 15 predicted proteins | sample M140m3416metaG_FD_203699 | JGI IMG/M metagenome (GOLD analysis project Ga0315315, IMG submission 203699) | Ammonia-oxidizing marine archaeal communities from Monterey Bay, California, United States - M1 40m 3416 | ecosystem: Environmental > Aquatic > Marine > Intertidal zone | place: USA...
TTTCTGGACTTCAGTGTACGGTTCTCTGCCTTTTTTTGGAGGTGTGCACTCAACCGTTAAAGGTGAGGTTGAGCCTTTAGGGGGAGCGTCACCAGAAGCACCGAAGAATGGAAAAGTATAACGCCCACGACCAGTAACAATGTCTATTGTCCCTGATGATTGCTCTTTTTGTAATTTTATTTCAGCATCATCTTTAGTTGCATTAGATTCAGTAGCGCTAGAAGTATCCTTTCGATGAGCTTTAGAATCCTTGTTTGTCCATCCTCTGTCTTGGCCTAACGATATTAGTGTATTGTTTGAACCTTGCAGGACTAAATCTGCCGGTCTTTTTGTAAACCTAGGAACCGGCTCAGGCGTAAACGTTTCCCTATAAGCCTGAGACTGCTGCACTATATACTCAAAATCGCCAGGGTTTCTTAAAGTCATAGCATTCGGCGGATTACCATTTGGAAACCCAAAAATGTAACTCTTAAATTCGTCATCTATTTTAGGCGTTTTTGTTTTTGCTGGAGTTATGTAAGGAGCAAATCTGCGATCGGCATGAGTGTAGTTAATGTCATCACAACTATCTGTACCAGGAACCCTGCACATCCAGTATGAGACTGTATTATCACCATCTGGATTATCGTTAATAATCCAAACCACTTCTCCTGGCTTAACTGGCAAACCTAAATGCGGCGGAAAAAAAGGATAACAAATTTGGCATTTAACCAGCGTTTCTTCAGAAGATTTCCCTTGTCCTATCAGGCCTTTTCTGTGATCTTCGCCATGAGTTATTACTCTTGCTAAAATTGAATTACGAGGACTTGTGATAAGAAGATTCTCAACTGTCGACTCAATATTACTTGAATCTGTTAACTTGCTTGTGTCTCCAACAAGAGTTTTAAGCTCCTCTAGCTCATCATCGCTAATCGAAGCCATGTCATATAGTACTTCAACAACAACGGCGCGACGTACCACATTACCAGGCATTATTCCAGCAATCGATTCCATCATGTCTACACCTGATGGTGGTCTTGACCCAGCTACTAAATCCTGCTTAGTTAAGCTACCAACAACTCCGTCAGACACAGCTAACCTCCATCAATTTGGGAAAAAATATCATCAGCATCTATGACTGCATGTGACGCCTCACTTTTAGAGATAAGTTCTGCCAACTTTAGTAATTGTTCATTTGACTTATTCATTCTTTCAAGATACTTCGTTAGTGTAGTACCTAAAGACAAATGGTCTCCTGAACCTGATCCCATGTTGGAATACGCTTCGACAAACAATATATGAGCATTTTGTCTATCAATAACAGAGTTTTCATAAATTTCTTTCCACAGTAGCTTTGTTTTATTATCAGCATGCTCGATGCTTTTTAGTATGTCATCAAAATCCTTTAGCTTTTTTTTCGTGACCTCAAGATCACTGGGTGCTTTTACAATTTTCATCTTCTTTTTTTAACCTAAAAAATTTCAATTATTCTTGAATCATGAACAATGTTATTATAGTGCTTCCTAATCTTAGACATCGCAACAGACAACTGCTTTGAGTTTAGTCCTGATATTTCACGGACGTATACGTATATCGCTCTTTTATTTAAGAAGTCTAGACTGTCTATATTTTCGAACACAGTCTTTATAGCTCCTAAACATAGTTTTTCGTTATCCCTAGTTATCCTCTTTTGTATTTCATCTAAAACCTTAAATATTTCGCCTTTTAGCTCTAGTTGCACCATCAGTTCTTCTGGTGATGGAACAACCTTAGCGTTAGCTATAGTAGCTTTATCATTAGAATTTAAGGTTCGCATATCAGCCATACTGACATTACGCATTTCAAGCTTTTTTGCATTTCTGCACTTTGCAATCAACCAATTTTTAGCAACAACGTTAAAGTAAGAAAATGCTTTTGTGCCTCTGCTGTGATCCCATTTAAAAATTGTTTCGTATAGGAAAGTTACGCAGTCATTTTTCATAGAAGCAAAATCGCTAGTGTTTGTTTTAAACCCATATACAAAGATTAGACTTTCCGCCAATTGCTCAAATGCTTTGCAAATCTTCTCTTTATAGATTTCTTCTCTTTCCTTTGCACATTCGCAGTCTTGGTAATCTAAGATAGCCTGCTGGGTATCTTTATTAAAGTACATATTGCGCTTTTTACCAGGATTACGCCTTATTTTTTTTCTACCTTTCTTCAACTAACTCTTCCTTATCTTCATTTTCATTGATCAAATTCTTTGTTAGCTTCGAAGCCACGGCTAAAACTGCTTTTTGGCTAGCAAGTAAATCATCACGGAGTCTTTTAATCTCAGGAGTGTCTGCGTATAGTGGTATATCTAAAATTTGTCCCATGTTATGATATTTTTCGTCCAATACGTCTAAAGATTCTTCTAGCGCATCCTGCACGTTAAGTAATATTAACCCAAACTTAATTGCAAAATAACTAGCAACAAGTGACCACAAACCTAAAAAAGTATAAAGGATATAGCTAATCATCATTCACCTAACATAGGGCTTAATGCCTTATCATAAATTTCAAAAACACTTCTTGGGGAGTACTCATCCCTTATCTTTAAGGCACCTTCTTCAGCCCACTTTTTAGGCAGCGAATTAGAGTCTTTAAACTTTTTAACTTTTTTCTTAAAGTCTTTCTCATCAACATCTACCCATCTACACCCTTCAACAAAAACTCTGCCGTCTATTTTTGAAGGGTGAACTGGTGCCATTTTATATCCTACATTTATAAACTTCACTTTGGACATAAAGTCCATATGACCAGAATATCCTGTTGCTATTACAGGTAATCCAGAAGCTGCCGCATCGATGATCGTCAAACCCCACCCTTCTCCTCTTGTTGGTGCCACAAGAGCCTTTGTGTTGGAAGCAGAATATAGCCCTGATATTTCTCCCGTATCGAGCATTCCATGTGCTAAGTAAAAGCGTGGGTATGGCCCTTTTTTAACTTCATTTACGACTTTTTGCAGCATTCTTGTTGAATTTAGTCTATCTATTGTTGTATGCCTACCCATGTTTGTTTTTAACACAATGCCAACATCTGGATCGTCTTTAAAAACTTCAGCAAGCCACTTTAAGCCGAAAAAAGTATTTTTGCGGTCTGTTTCAGGGGAAAGACCTGTGACTTGACCGAAAATAAGAAAATTAAACTTTGTTGGTAACGCCTCAAGATTTTTCTTAAGAATAGATGCAGGCTCAGTTTCTTGCTCACCTACATTATAGTGCTCTGGTATTACTACTATTTTTGATTCAGGTACGCCTGACCTTACAAAGGTTTGTTTTGTAAAGCTACTAGGTACAATTACAAGATTCATTTTCTTGCATGCTTCAACCCATTCTCTTGAGCAAATGTCTGTTTCAACACCTGCGGTGACACCAATGTTAGTTTTGGCTAAATTAGTGTCCCACTCATCAGGCAATTGAACCTGCACGCTTACATCAAAGCTTGCCTGGGTAGAAATTGATCTTCTCATAGCTTCGCCAATTAACCCGTCTTCAAGCTCTGGATCAATCAAATATGTACAGATTCCCCATGGAACGATTTGTACTGATGTGTCTAAATTTCTGGTCAATAGCCACTTGAATATTTGCCTAGCATGAACCCCGTATCCGGACAAGCTTAATAGGGGGGCGCGTAAAAGTACTTTCATCTATGCAATCTCCCTTATTTCAAATCTAGAAGGCCTTTTCTTCTTATCTTTCCAATCGTTAACAAGCTTTGATAAGCTATCATGCCATAAGTCTATAGTTGTATTAATGTGAAACTCAGACATGACGTAGTCTCTTGCTTTTTGACCTAGCTCTTTGCGGCCCTCCGGGCCTTCCTCATATAGTTTCATAAATGCTTTAGCTAAATCGTCTACAGAGCAATAGTCTTCGTAAATATAGGGGACGCTTTGAGAGCCAACGAGCGTCTTATGCTTCACATCAAGAGCAACACCATTTTCTGTTCCATCACGATGATCGACAACCTGTCTTGTTAGCCCTCCAGTTTTCACAGCTATTACCGGATTTCCAACCTGCATTGCTTCAAGCGTAGAAAGACCAAACCCTTCTGCAAATGATATGTTTACGCAGCAATCAGAAACATTGTGTAAAACGTTCATTTTTTCAAAAGGTACTCTTTCTGTGGAAAAAATTACCCTATCTTCTATTTCAAGAAGCTCTGCTACCGCTTTTAATTGCGGTCCTTCTTGGTCGAAAGGGTCAGTGTGCATTAATAAGGTGGCATCAGATTTACCGTGACGTCTACTAAGCTCATCTAAAAACATTTTCCAGCCCCATAACACGTCACTGGGCCTCTTTCTTTTTGCATTTCGATTAATCCATAAAGGTATGAAGTGTTTAGCAACCTCAGGGCCAAATATCTCTTTACGGGAATGTGCAATCGCTTCATCAGGAAGTGGAAAGAAAATATCTTCAGGTAATGCATGTGGTATGAAGTTTGTTTTTTCAGGAAACTTTTCTTTGCAAATTTCATACGTCGGATATGAGTGGCAGTTTATTAAGTCTGTGGCTTCGTACAATACATCATTAAAAGCTGGTCTAGGCTGGTTATCCCAAACGTGCCAATAAGCAATAGGACAAACTTGGTGAATTTCATCTTCATGTTCCCAAAGCCAAATAAAGAACCTAGGGTCAGTAAATAACAAAATAAGGTCTGGCTTTTCGGTAACAATCGCAGTTCTTAAAAGGTCAGGATCACCAAAGCCATCTATCGGCTTAATAATAAAATCTTCGTTAATTGTAGTAATGTCATATTCGGTATGCTTGAGCGCGGCGCCAAATTGTCTTACAGTCCAGCAACCTTTTTCGATTAAACCGTTTATTAAAAACCTGCTTTGACACCCTACACCAGATGTGCTTAAAGCATGATCACTAAACATTAAAATCTTAAGTTTTTCCATTTAGGTAAATCTCCATTAAATCATTCTATTGGAAAGGAGACAGCAGTATACCTATTTATGGCTAGGGACAATGGGTAGTATTTTTAAACTCGCAAAATAAACAGCTATTTCTATTTTTAAGAAATAGTCCTCTGCGGACTGCTTTAACCATACTTCTTAAGATAGATAATGACTTTTCTTCAGCTTTAGGACCAACAGATACTTTCACTAAATCACAAGAGCTCCCTTCAGGGGCGCCACGCTTTAAAAGCACAAAACCACAACGAACATCCTTAATAGGAATGTCATTTTTTGTACGCCAAAACCGCTTATACAACGCAATTTGAGCCCAAGTTAGTATATCTTCTCTTTTACTTTTATACCACCCTTTATCACCAGCAGTTTTCCAGTCAATGACATAATAGACGTCCTTACCACGGATATTAGTCTTTATAACTGCATCTATAAATCCTTTAAAGAAAATATTAGATTCCGGAAAATGCTCATACAACTGCTCCTCAGCAGAAATAACAGTATAATCACCGAACTCATTTTTCAAGAAAGAAGGTAAATCATTTAAGGCAACCTTTGCATAATCAAGCCAAACTGGTAGATAAAGGTGTTCTTTTGGCTTCCAGCCATTTTGCTTTCTATGGTTTGCTTGAGCTGCAATAAATTCTTTACTATCAAGACCGTGCTCATCCCACTCAGATTTTATTTCATCTAAAACTGACTGGATATCCATTTTTCCTGTTAAAAGAAATTTTTCAATTCCGTTATGGATCGCTGACCCGTACGAAAGGTAAGGAGAGGGCTCGTTTATTCCGATTTTGTCAATATGCTGAAGTTTATGCCTGTAGGGGCATTCTTTCCACCCTCTAATTTCAGAGTAGGATACGTGCTTTTTTCCTGTAGGGAAATCAATTATTGAAAGTTCATCACTCAAAATACACCTTTCGAATAATAAACTATAGAAGTTTATTTGACTTGTACAGACTGCTCAGCGAGGTCATGTTCATACATCATTTTTACAAGCTCCTTAAATTTTACTTTAGGCTCCCATCCTAAAGTCATTTTTATTTTGGTGTGATCACCTAAAAGTAGGGGTACTTCCTGGGGCCTGAATAGCCTGGGGTCTTGAGACACACGTTTAGATATATCTAATCCTGCCAAGCTAAACGTTTCTTCCAGCCACTCTCGAACCGTGTGAGTTTCACCAGTAGAGACGACATAATCATCTCCCCTATTGTGTTGTAGCATCATCCACATGGCTTCTACATAATCTCCTGCGAACCCCCAGTCTCTTTTCGCATCAAGATTTCCTAAAAATAGAGTACCTTGTAGCCCAAGCTTCATTCTTGCTGCGGCTTGAGTTATTTTTTTTGTTACAAACGTTTCACCTCTTCTAGGGGATTCATGGTTAAATAAAATGCCACTTGATATATGCATTCCGTAACTTTCTCGATAATTTCTGCATAGGTGGTGGCTAAATGTTTTTGCGCATGCATACGGGCTAGCAGGCATGAACTGAGTCTCTTCTGTTTGAGGAGACGATGGATTATCACCAAACATTTCGGATGATGATGCTTGATACACCTTACACTTTGGCCTTAATTCTTTTATGGCATTTAAAATTCGTAAAGTCCCCATAGCTATTCCGTCGACAGTATGCTCTGGTATATCGAATGAAACACGGACATGTGACTGGGCCGCTAAATTATAAAACTCATCTGGTTCGTATTTTTTGATTAACCTCCAAAGGCTAGCTGTATCATTCAAGTCATAATATTCCATATGAAACCTGGGATGACCGTAAATAGAATCAACTCTGCTAGAATTAATAATGGAGGTTCTTCTTTTTAGCCCTATTACCTTATAGCCTTTTTTTAATAAGAATTCAGCTAAATAGCTTCCATCTTGACCTGTCACACCTGTGATTATTGCTAACTTGTGCTGTTTATTCATTTTCCCCTCACATTTGGATAGTTTTTTAAAAACCACTCGCATGTATTTCTTAAAGACTGCTCTATACTAGTATACATGTTTTGGTTCCACCCTAGCGCATCAAGCTTTAAATTGCTGGATGGCTTTCTCATTTGTCCGTTTGGCATGCATGTATCCCAAACAATATCACCTTTAAAGTCCATAATTTCAGAAATTATATTCGCTACTTTACGTATCGAGTGCTCTACACAATTTCCTACGTTAATTGGAGAAGCAGATTCATAATTTTCCAAAATGAATAACAATATGTTTGCAAGATCTTTCGAGTATGTAAACTCCCTAAGTGGGGAGCCATCTCCCCATAGTAGCACATCTTCTTTTTTTACTCTTGCTTCATGTATTTTTCTTATTATAGCTGGAATTACGTGACTGTTCTTTAAATCAAAATTATCATTTTCGCCAAATAAGTTGTTTGGAATTGCTGTTACAAAATTACAACCATATTGCTTTCTATACGCTCTAGACTGGACGTCTAGCATTCTTTTTGCATACGCATATGCAAAATTAGATTCATGTGGGACACCATCATGAAGAAGCTCTTCCCTAAGAGGAAACTCTATGCTGTTTGGATACACGCATGTGCTCATAAGGGACACAACCTTTTTAACACCTTGCTTGGCAGCTGCGTCTAAAACATTAGTATTTATTAAAACGTTGTCCCTATAAAAGTCAGCAGCGTAGTCTATATTAGCTTTTACACCACCAACTTTGGCTGCTAAATGAATTATAGAATCAGGGTTATGCTTTTTGATCATTTGAATTGCCGCTTCAGGAACTGTCAAGTCAAAATCTTTGGACCCTACAAGAACTAGTTCATGACAGGTGTTTATGTCTGGAAATGATGATCCTAACATACCTGTGCCACCTGTAACTAAAATCTTCATTCAGGGTCTAATCCAAAGGCTTTTCTTATAATGTTTTTTGCTTCCCCTGTATAATGCTCAGATGGGTCTCTTCTTGACACATCACAATGCAGGAAAGTAATTGGCTGCCAGTTTTCTTCAAATGGATTTTTACCAAAAATATTTCCATCGTATAAACGCATTGGCATATGATTATCGCCCATACTGCAGTGGTTTAAAGCCCCTCCAAATATTGCGACGCTATCGCAAAGCTCATTTATAGCAGCGGAAAAAAATAGTTCATCTGTAATTGACTTAACGTAGTCTTTACCGTCATAATAGTCATTGTACATTTCCAGTACTCGATTGAACACTTTTTTATTTTTATCATTATTTTCGAATGCAAATACGCCACCTGCATAAAAGGGCGAATCATCAGTCAGGCCTATCTTTTCTTTCAAGGAGAGAAACTCCGATATTGTCTCAGGGGTTGTAGCTCTTGATTGATAGTGTCTAATGTCTGGTACCCAAAAGTGCCTTGTAACCCCAATCTCGCCCTTTAGGGAAGAGCAAATTAATGGGATGGTATTGTTTACCATTGCGGTATCACTATCAACATAGATACCGAACCTAGTTTTAACCTTTAGCGCGGCAATGTATTTATGCTTCCAAACTAAGTAACCGACCTTTTTTCCCGCATTAAAATCTATTGCATCAGGTAAATTTATTACTTCCATTCGTTCACTTGAATTTAGCTTGGTCCCAAATTCAAGAATAAGAAATTTAGGGTTAGCACCGGTTGTCTTAATGCTGTCTATACTTCTACGCATGTTATCGTAATGCACATCATGACCACCGACTGTGTACATTAAGGTAACATCATCATAATCAAAATCATCGCTCATCTACACACCTAATTAAATCCTTTAGTCTTGATATCCATGTATGCTTTTCACGTACTAATTTCATTTGCTGCAAAATCAATTTTTTGTCCTCTATTTTTAAGCGACCGTCGTAGAATAAGGCAGCCGTATCTTCATTGAATATTGTTAATTCCTCTAAAACTCTATGGGCCTCAGAAGAATTTGTCATGCCTAATTGACCGTAGCTAATATTCTTGAATTGGCGGCAGGCAACGTATCCTGTCTTTAGGTGATTAGTGCCTGTATGTAAATCATGATCACCAGAACCTCTAATGTCAGGAGACAAATAAGAAACTTGAGTTGCATGCATAGCGTCAGTAAAAGACATTGGGCTTGACCATGGATCGTTATGCAAAAATTGCACCCCATTATCAGCGCATGCCTGAGCAAATGGTCTAACTTCTTTTAGGTTACTTTCGCTTAAGGTCCCCAGCCATATAACCCTATTTTGTCTTGGTATTTCTACATATTCATCCAGTATTTCTGACGGGAGTAAATCCGTTGCCCAGGTGAGGTAGATAGCTTCATAGTTAATATGCTTACCCTCAAACTGCCTATTAGTCAAACCAGAATCGTTTTGCAATTTTTCGTAGTATAGACAATCATTAATTTTTTCAACATTATCACCTCTTACGTAATGATAATTTACGTCAAATATTTCTTTAACGTTATAACGAATGTCGATTAATCTTGCCTCTTTTTCCAAATATTTTTTTGGGTTTCTACAAACGTGAACCATGTATGTAGAAGAGTCTAAAATAGGAATATGGTCATCAGCATACCCCTCTGTAAAAAATAAACAGTCCTCATAGTCAAAGCCATCCTTAGACGGGTAGTTGCCATCATCAAACCAGTATGTGTCTAAACCTATGCTCTTAGCTGCTTTTACAATCGCAGAATGTACGTAAGAGTGTGTATGGCTATGTAGAGGATATCCCCACACGATAAATTTCTTATGCTTCATATTCATTCCTAACACTGTAGCTCCTTAGAGTATCCTAAGGCTTCGAAATCATTTTTATAAAGTTTTAATATCATTTTAAGGGTTTCTTCATTACGCAATGAGTTAAGTGATCTGCTTCCAGCTGTTGAACCCCACTGTTTGACAGAAGGAAGGATTAATTGGGAAGAGAAAAAATCACACCATTCTTTTTGAAAACTCTCGAGTCTTATTAGATTAATATCACTTAAATCGTTGGGTAAAAATGTTGTTTGTGGCTCACAGTGATGATCATGATGAAAAGATAACCTGGAAACAAAGGTGTCATACGACATTCTTGTTTTGCTACCAAAGACCTCATAAGATCTTGCTGGTAATCTCTCAAACACCTCCAGCATAGATAACAACCTCATAAATGGGTCCCTAATAATAGCAAATTGCCTAAACCCATTTTTTCTAGCCCACTGTTGTCCTGAATCTGGTGTACATCTATTTTCTCTATACTCCTCCATACCAGGAACATTTTTCTTTACTGAAGTGCTCGCGTTTCTAGGGATCTCGTACCAAAATACTTTACGATCATTGTTAAAATGCATAAAGGTAGAGTTAGCCATATGCTCTTGGCATCCACACCCCATGTAATCGCATTTTATATAAGTGCCTCTTTTTAGCTTATTTCCCACTGAACTGGTACCCGAATTTTTCTATATCTTCTTTATAAAGCTCTGAAACGATCTTTGCTAGCTCAGGTGTGTAGTGCGTACGATAATCAGCTCCTGTGCCGGTGCTATGAAGTCTTCCGGAAGTCCGAGGTAGGGCTGGATTTAATTTTGAAAGTTGGTCAATTTTTGTAGTTAGCGTATTGAAATCTTTTTGTAGATCTTCAAATTTTAAAACGTATATTTTTTGTTCATAACCTCTTATAAAATCACTTTGAACTCTTACATAGCCGTCAAGCCAATTTGGGTTATTGTTAACAAATACTTCTTGCTTTGCAAGGTCAACAAAGTTTGCGAACGAACCTACTTCTTGCTTCCATTTCGGGTGATGAGCCCATCCAGATACCATTCTATCCCACGGGTTTCTTACAACGGTAAAAGCTGGCCACTTTGCTGTATCTGGTTTTTTTTCTATAATTTCCTGATATGTGTAATGTTGCTTTGATCCACCACGAGATATTTCAGCCGGCCCCCACAATATAGCTTCATCGTTTGTTCCTTCAGACTTAATTCCTAAAGCTAACTCTATTGCTGTTCCAGCGGTCTTTGGAATATGAACAAATACTACTTTTCTTTTTAAGTCAAGTGGCATGCTTATTCTCGAATGTATAGCCCAATAGCTTTAAATCATTTTCATAGATTTTTTCGACCTTTTTTCTAATGTCGTCATCGTAAAATGCTGTATAGTCTTTTGGCACTCCGCCTAGTTTTAAAAAGTCTTCCCTTACCAGATCACTTACGTTTTCAAAATTTCCAGAAACCTTATTAGACGCGCCAACTTGCATATCTAATATGGAAGAAGCAGGTATATTGGTTTCTTTACAAACCTTAGTCATATCCTCTCTAAAGCTTTCTAGCCTAACAATGCTATCAAACATCTTTTGGTAATCACTTCCAAGCCCCAGATGCTCTACTTGCCCCTCTAAGTGAGCTTCAAGCTTATTATGAGGATGATATTCATAAATTGAGTTGACCAGTGTCCTAAATGAGCATCCTTCTATAACATCACCAGAAGATCCAAATCTAGATGACTCCTGTAAAAATAATAAATTACCAGTTTTTTTGACAAAGTTTCTTTTAACAATTTTGTCCGAATAGAAACTGTGTAACCTAATAAATGGATTTCGTGTTACAAGAAACGAATATTTTTTAGGCGGCCCGGAAAACTCAATATCTTTTAATTTTTTAAACCAATCCTCTAAAGTTGATCCACCGCACTTTGCACAAACATAACACTCTAGGGTAAAATCGCCCCTTTTATAGATTAATGGTTTAAAAGACATTTATTTTTCTCTCAAAATTGCTGAATGTACATTCAGTTTAGTTATTGGTATATTCTTTTTCTTTATATGCCATCCGAGCATTACCTCTACAACGCACCTTATCTTATCTTTATAATAGTAGTATGGCATATGATCTATTAGCTCAGCATAGTAATCCATTACTTCAGAACTTGAAATGCCAAACCAGTCATTAATTGCGAAAGAATCACCCTTAGATGCGTGGTGTTGGCAGTCATGTTGACCACCTATTACATACAAATTATCAAGATCAATTTTTTCATAAACAATCGATGCGTCCATTACAAAGTCAGACCTCATGCGAATGACACAATCATACTTAAACCCGTTTACCTGTTCCCAGGTTTTTTTTAGCTGATTTGCTTGTTTCCAGGAAGTTAGTTGACTGATCATGTTATGCGGTCTATCGCCGTAAGTATTAAAAAGGCGATCTTTGTAGTCAACCCATAGCTTTAAATCGTTAATAGGAAAATCTACGCCGTACTGTTGCCAGTCTTGGCCATAGGTTTCTGTGAAGTATTGATTACAAGAAAAATCAGGCTGATTTTCAAATAACCATAGCTTTGGATTATATAGCTCAACGGCTTTTTTAAAAACCTCAGGATCTTGAGTTACCTTCATATCATCTATATTTGGATCTGAGGGATCAACAGGGGCGGCGCCTTTCCAGAAATGCATAAAAACGTCGACGTCATATTCACCGATAATGCTATCTTTAACAACGCTGTATGATCTTTCAAGACCCCGAGGTTGACCACTAAAGCATAACGCAATTCTCATTTTAGTTCATCCCAATCTTTTGCATAATGTGGTAAATCATTACTCTTTTTCCCTTTAAACTTATAAGACTGTATCGACTTAACATCATCGTTTAACTCTTTGGCATACCACTTAAGATAGAAAACTTGGGGATCTAAGTGGCCGGCAGCGTCTAGACAGGTATCTAAACCCGGGATCATCATTGACAGCTCACACTTGACTTTTTTATAATCAATCGGTAGTTGGATTTGTTTTTCAACGACAATATCAGATAATGCCTTTAGCATAAAGTCATGCATGTGATATACATAATTTGCGTTAATGGCCTCAAATCTATCTTTTAGCATACAATATAGTGACATTTCATATTTACCACCTGCAGCAAACCAATCACCTAATATTCTATCTTCCCCAGCTATTCTTCCATCACCGATGTATAATGTTTTTGGATCAAATACACTCCAATCTATTTTTTCCATGAATATAAGATCTGTGCGACACCTAACGTAAAGATCATACTCTCCGTGTTGCTTTGCTAAGTCAAAAGCGCGATTGACGGAGTGCCACATGCTTGTGCAATTAAAAGCGGTGACTTTAGCATCTAAAGAATCATCGCAAACGCCTGGATCCGTAAAATTGAAACCAGACAAATCAAATTGCTTTTGCTTTTCAAAGGTGTAAGCTTTTGGATTGTAGAGGTTTATAAATGCCTGTCCTTCATCTTCTTTATACCGCTCATCAAACTCAAAACGCATCACCTGGTCTTTATAAGATTTATCCCACCAGAAGTGTGCATAAACGTCAACATTATCAGATATTAAATTTTCGCTTATAAGTCTGTAACATTTTCTTACATTACGTGGCTGACCTGAAAAGCATAGTGCAATTTTCATTTTGTCTCCTAAAATTCTGGTAACTCTAGACAAGGTGATACAGCTATAAATCTTTCAAAGCCGCAAATTGATTCTACCATTTTTGTCTTAAAGTTTCTATTTTTTAAAAATAAATTAACATCATCATTTAGGAACGCTTTGTTCCTATGTTCTCTTGTTTCAGGGGGGCCTGGAGGAGTTACTGGAACGACAATTGCTATATGAGCTAGCTCATTTACTTCTTTTATTTTGTCAATTACTTTCATTACTACGCTATTAGGGACATTAGCAAGATAAAAGTCTGCGTATGGTAAGTCAGCAGTCGCATCAGCCCCAAACCTTAAATTGACATTGGTATCTTTTCTCTCAGCATATTCACAAATTTTTGTAAATGCCTCAGACCCTTTATTACCGAAGATTGAATGGAAAAATGATGGAGCTGACTTCTCTATGCCAAAGCACAACGCTGCATCAGTAGATGCAGATAATGCAACCGCACCTGATGCGCAGCCAATATCACAAAAAATCTTCCCACGATAAAACTTCGAAAAACCGTGTCTTAAAATCGGTTCAGGCATCCAGTCCCGTAACGTAGAAGATCTTGGTGAATTTAAAATAGATGAATTTCTTGCTAGCTCCAAAATAGAGTGCAATTCACAATCATCATTTTTTTGTTCTTCTGGGCTTTTTCTTTTCTTTATTATATGCTTAATAGCTGGCGAACTTGACAGCCTAGGACCAACAGTCAGTCTTATCCAGTTTTTTCTTTCATCATGAGGTATAGTTACACCTCTTTTAAATGCTATCCCGAAACTATCTAGAACACTGCAGGCAAATTTATTATCTTCAGAATCA
>Ga0315315_10003689_pt1 | contig 14099 bp, 26 predicted proteins | sample M140m3416metaG_FD_203699 | JGI IMG/M metagenome (GOLD analysis project Ga0315315, IMG submission 203699) | Ammonia-oxidizing marine archaeal communities from Monterey Bay, California, United States - M1 40m 3416 | ecosystem: Environmental > Aquatic > Marine > Intertidal zone | place: USA...
CTTACATTTTGCTTTAAGTTATTTAAAACAACATCTCCTGATAAACTACCCACAGAAGTTACAGCTGGCACAGATGCGGTATTAAGAGAGTTAATAGATATTATTTCTACTTCATCTCCAACGTCTGGTGCTGTAGTAAATACTATATCACCACTGTTTAACGCATAAGTTGATTTGGATTGGTAAACACCATTTATATATACAAGAGTAAACTCCTTTGTTTGAGGAGCACCGTTTGGTGTTGAAAAAGTTTGATTGGACCCGTCTCCTGTTCCAGTGTCCGAAACCATATTTGCATATGTCAACCCAGATGGAGTTATTACTTTTCTACTTTCAACCTCTATGGTATCTCCTGTAGTTGCAGAGTATCCTGTTAGAGTTAAAGCGTTTCCACTTAATGTATATGTAGATTTTTCTTGATATACACCATTTATGAAAACATTAGTGTGTTGTTTGTTTTCAGGTGCTATTGAAAGTGTTAGGTTACTAGAATAGTTAGCCCCATCAAAAGTATCAACCTGTAATACCCCTACATCTGTAACAGCAGGTGCTGATGTATAATGTATTACTTCTATGTTATTTGTTCCAACTGGTGGCTGGTACCCAAAAGTAAGAGTTGTACCAGACATGCTATATGTTGTTTTAGATTGGTAGACCCCGTCTATAAACACATATGTATTATTTTCGTCTGCAATAGATTGAGATAAATTGTATGATTGTGTTCCAGAAACTCCACTTAGAGTATCTCTTGCTACAGTAGTTCCTCCGCCTCCAGCACTACTTCCTGTAATTGTAATTGTTTTAGAAGCACCACTTCCTGCTGCAGTGACAGTACTACCAACAAAATTTAATGTGGTTGCCGCAGTACCTACAGCGCTTCCCTCTTCTTGTATCGTTATACCGCTTGCTGCACCTGGTATCGTTATTGTTTTAGTAGCACCCGTGCCAGAGGCAGTGACTCCTGTACCCACAAAATTAAGGGTCGTACCAGAAGTAGAAAGATCGCTACCTTCGTCTTGAATTGTTAAGGTGCTTCCGACTGTACCTGGCTCAAATTTACTTCCATCCCAAACAAGAGCCTGTCCTGTAGATGGTGCACTTGTTGTGGTATCTACATCAGACAAAGCATCTATTGAAGCAGCCGCTATCCTTGCATCTGCCCTTGCGTCTGTGTAATAAAGATTAGAAGAACCTTCATTTAAATCATCAGTTAAAAAATTTGTTAAGTTTCTTGTATTAAATACAGCCTTCCAGCCCATCTTAACATGAGCGCTACACTGATAGTATAATACGTTAGGTGTTGTCTCTAAAGGTGTGATTTGAGTATAAGCACCGCTTTGACCAGCAGATGCAGTCGAGTAGCTTACTCCTGATCCAAATATAGCTGTTTTTGCCTCGTCAGTATAAAACCTAAGAGGGTGGTTTGTATTGCTTGAATCTGATTGATCAAACTTATAAGTATTTCCTACAGCAAAAGTTAACTCAGGCGATTCTATACCGTCTATAGAATATCCTAAACTAGAGGCCCCGGCTACACCGTGTGCTGGGTGTGCTGCAGTTTTAGTTACAACAGTAACAACCATAGTCTTTACGGTATTACTATGCTTTGTAGCTATTTTAGAATCTACAATTAAATCATGATCAAATTCTATTTTATCTGAAGTAAGACCTTCTAAGTATGTACTAGCGTCCGTCTTTACTCTGTTACCCATTCCAGTACTATTAGGAGAGTAATAGTATAAATTTGGATATTGATAACTACCAGTTATTTCGATATATGAGCCTGATTGTCCAGGTGTTCCTACAGCAGTGACATTGGCTGTATATGATCCAGTTCCAGCTCCGTCTATATTTTCACTAAACTGAAAATCATGATTTGCATTTGTAGCATCGCTTAGATCAAACCTATATTTAGTTTCTGGTAAAACAATTAAAACAGGTAACTCACCTCCGTCTATATAAAAAGCATTTCCTCCTCCTGTCTTGCTTCCTACAGTTACAGTATGACTTTTGTATGCTAGGGTAGAGGTAACACCATCTAAAAAATTAATTTCTTGAATAGTAGAAGTAATCCCTAAGTTTGTTAGTATCTGAGTTTTTTCTGCAGAACTTAAAGTTTGAGAAGAATCAAATCTTAATCTATTACCTAAAGCTGTCGTTATGGTAGTAGAAAATGCTGCATCATCCCCTAAGGCTGCGGCTAATTCATTTAATGTGTCTAACGCTGTTGGAGCACCACTAACAAGATTTGATATTGCAGTATCTATTGCATCTTTAACAGCAGCATTTGAAGGAACCTTTGCATCACTATCGTTGCTATTTATTCCTTGGGATTCTATTGTCAGATCAATAACCGATCCATTAGCCAAAAGAATTTGTGCTGAGGTTCCTCCTGATTTTACAAAAGAAGCGGCGGTTGCAGCTCCAGTTACTGTTAAATCATTTCCTATGGTTACATCATTTGGAAGTCCAACTGTAAACGTTCTGTTTGTAGAAAGATCTTGCGCTCCGGTAGGAGATACCTCAACTTCATTTGTAGTCCCTGCAACCTCTATAGTTCTAGAAGAAGGAGCGACAGTAATACTATCAGTCCCATCTGTTATTGTAGAATTTGTAGGATTGACATCTATTGCGCCAAGCTTTGTCCTTTCTGTGTTTGTAATAATAGATCCTGATCCTGCGTCTGTCAAAGCAGTAGCTGTGGATCCTGTAAAAAAAGCTGTATTTACATCTGAAAGCTCAATTACGTTGTGAGCAGACAAATCAGTTATATCTGAAGGTATGTTTAATATTTCATTAGCAGCACCTGTTGTAGCAGTAAAATCTGGTTTTACATTTACTTGAGCATTAGCAGCTATACCGTTCAGTTTATTTAAAAGAGCAGTAGTGAAGTCGTTTTCTGAAAGAGCTTTACCGGATACAACATCAACCTTTGCATTTAAAGCAACTTGAAGTCCCGCAATGCTGCCTATCCCTAAAGAAGATAAAGTAGCTGCATTTATTTGACAAAAATTAACAACCTCTCTAAGTGTATCCAAAGCAGGTTTATCTGCTGCATCAACGTCTAATAAATCAAATAGATTGTCTGTAAGATCTTTAAGTATCTTTCCTTGATTTGCAGACAAAGCTTTATTTGCATCTGTAGAGGTAAGGTTATCTGTTATGTCTGAAGGCTGTAATGCTGTTCCTAAAGTAGTTCTTTCTGCGTCAGTGATTATTAGTCCAGACCCAGCATTAGTAACATCTTCTAAGTCTGTAACTAAAGGAAGTCCATAAAATGAAAGGAAATAATAACTGTTTGGCTCAAAACTTCCGTTTGATTCTTTATGGGTTACAGTTAAAACTAAATACCTGGTGTTTGAATGATTCTGAACATTAGTAACTCTAAATACACCAAACTTGTCAAAGTCTCCTTGCTTTGAAACTTTTATTTTTTTGCCTAAAAATGAAGTTACATAGTTTTCTACATCAATACCATTAACAACTTTCTTTGATACTATTATCTGAGTTGTTGCTGAAAATGCTTGCGTAGCCGCAACTCCACCAACAAGGTTTAATGCTCCCGCAGGATCTGCAGCAGCTGGCTCAAACGCTTGATATTTAAAAACTATACCATCAAATAAATCAACTCCACTTAACTGATTTATAACGTCCATCAGACTTTGAATAGTAAAATTCTTAGTTCCTGATGTTGATGAATCTGTCCCTAGCAGCTTGTCCTGAAAAGTTACATTACTATCTTGATCATATGTTTGTATTCTAGCCATTATTTGTGGTTTTTATTACCCATTACCTTCTCATAAGACCGCCCGCCAAAATATCCTGCAAAAACAACAAAAAGAAGCTCTTTCACAACTGATAAACCTTCTATCTGCATATACCATCCAACAACAAAAGAAACTGTAAGAAATATTAATGTTAACGGCCTTACATTAGAAGGAAGCCAACCGCTTCTAGCGTCTGCCACCCACCTTCGTGTTATGCCATCCATTTCAGCTCTTTCTAGCTCTAGTTTTTTTAAAGCAACCTGCTTGTCTTGTTCAGACATGTCGGAGCCTCCTATAATAGCTTGAATAACACTTCCAACAGGAGTATCCTCGGCAATAGCGCCAACGACTGAAGGAATTTTTTGAAGTAAAAATTTTCCCACGGCAGTTTCTTTAAATGCTTTTTTTGCCATATTAATATGTCCAAATTGTTTTTTCAGGCGCTCCTGGATATCCTATTCCCAAATGCATAAACCCTTTTTTTCTACTTATACCTATTCTAGTAAATCCAACCTGAATAGCGGCTTTTACAAGCCTAAATGTTTTTCCGCCACCAATACTTTCAATGTCAACAGCCGCTCCATAAGAATGTTCTCCAGGAGAATCTTTAGCTGCTTCAATGGGATGACTAGGGCTCCTATAGCTCGAAGTAATTTTTATCGGGCTACCATAGGCCTCTCTTAACTGATCTAACATAGTTAAGAGTTTTTCATCCATCATTTCATAGTCACTAAATTCTGATTCAGAAAAATATTTCATTTGTACTTTTTAAACATCAACTTATACAAAAGACTATTCCAGGCTTGTTGTAATTTATCTATAAATTTTTTCATTTCTTCTTTGCTTTCTCTATAATCTGTATCACAGTGTAAACCAGCGTTGCTGTTAAAACTAAAGTTGATAACGCAGGATTTATGTCACTTATCCCAACCCCTGTAATTGCAGAGATATTTATTCCATATACTCTCAAATCTTCCATTTTTTTTAAGGCTTTCTGCCCCGGTTTTTACTTCTATGCTCTTTAATCAATGTGCCATCCTTTTGATGAGAGCAATCCATTTTATCTCCATTACCATACGTTCCGTTATTTCTATTAAACCTATTACATTCAACTCTTTTTTTTATAGCACTTTTCTTTTTTTGATACTTTTTATCATACTCAGATTTAACACGCCTTGCTTTTGCGCTATTTTTATAATAAAGAGCTGTTTTGCTTAGGCCCATTATCCTCTTTTTTTTCTTTTCTTAAGAACATCAAAATCCGCTTTTGTTATTTTGTTCCTAGGCGGAGCAACAGATGCTATTTTTTTTTGTTTCTTCGAGTATTTACTTGTAGGCATGATTATGTGTGTTTTTTTTGAATTTTAAATTCCGCATACAAAGAAGCTCCTTTGTGCTTTACAAACTTACCGCTATGTTTCATTAACTTAACATCTTTTCCTGATTTCATCCAATGATATCCTGAAGGTGCTTTTATTTTTTTTGAATTCATCCTGTTTTTACTTTAGCTTGCTTTGTGTTGGAAACAAATTGTTTTCCAGATCTTCCTTCTTTTTTTTTCTTTTTAGCTGTTGCCGCCCTTTCTGCTTTAGAAAGACTTTTTGCTTTATTCAAAGGTAAGCATCTATCTGGATTTTTTTTATTTTTACTTGTTCCACATGGTCCTAAAATAGATCCATCAGTTCCTATTCTAACCCATTTTTGATCTCGCCATTTTTTTAACTCACCCATAAACTTTATTCTTCACACTCACAATCTTCTTTCTCACAAGAAGCCTTTTCCATCATACATAAAGCTTTACTCCTATCGTCATAATCAAGGGCTGCTTTTAATATAATTTTATCCATAACATCATCTTGATTATCAAGCATTTGTTTTTGTAAATTTATAACCATTCTTTCTAAGTCGTCTTTCCCTTTAGTAAGCAAATCTATTTTAAGTTGTTTCTTCTCTATATCTGACTTTAAGGAATTTACGTCATCAGGTTTCGCTCCAGTTATGGTTGATATAACAATACCTATAGATGCACTTATAGTGCCAATAAGCATCATAACCACTTCTTTATTTGTGTCTAATACAGGAAACTGTATAAGAACAACAATTATTCCTATAACAAACAGGAATATAAACAACGATCCGATATAGTGACGAATTTCTCTCGCCACTCCATTTTTTGGAAGATTCATTTCTTTTTTGTTTTTTTAGCGTAATTAGGATCTTTACAATATTTTGATGCAGCCATACTTGCATAAGCAGAAGGCCACTTATCAAACGTTCTCTTTGCCCAGGCTACGCCTGATGGGCATATCTTATTTCTTTTCTCTTTTGCCATAAGGGAATAAATCATTTAATGTTTTTCTTCTTCCTTCACATCCACACGGTTTGTTAAAAGCTTTTGATCCCGCATCAACAATAGCCCTTATTCCTGTAGCTTGAGTTACAGCAGCAACGGTATCTCCAAAACCAGCGTGATTTTTAAAAGGTCCTTTCATCCTCTTTTTTTTGGTTTTACAACCTCAGTGTCATTAACAACTGGTTTTTTAGTGACGAACATTGTCCCAAAGGGCCCTTGCTTCTTTGATACAACTCTTTTCTTTTTTTCCTTATCAAAAGGTCCCATCTTACCGTAATTTGTACTTCCTACTATGGGATAATAACCATTGTGTTTCATATCTTAATATTTTCCTTGTTTTGATTTAGGAGATGATTTAGTAGACCCTCCTTTTCCGGCCCATAAGTCTTTACAAGCCCAATATCTTGCAGTCAGTTTGTTTTTTGCCTGGTCACACTTATGTCTTGCTTTAAAAGATTTTCTGGCGGCAGCTGAGTAATTGTGCCCATAACCAGATGCCCCATAATGAATAATCTTTTCCTGTCCTCCAGAACAAGCCTTAACGACCTTTTTCTTTTTAGGATTTGGACTCTTACGGGGACTGTTACAAGTCATCTTACTTTTATCAACTTTTGTCGCCATTATGGTATTTTCTTTAATGAGACAAAGATAAGAATTTTAAATTTTGTAGATTTGACTACTTATAATGAAATCATATGTATCACAGGTACTACCTGAACAAAAGACCAAGAAAAACTCCAGTATATAAACCAAGGGAAAAGGAGTTTAATTTTTTAAAAAACTGGAGAGTTGTTAGATACTATATTCAAAAAAGATATAGTCTTACTTTGTCTGAGCTTGAAATGCTCCTTTTCCTTTATGATGAAAAACTTTTTGACAAGGCTACTTTTTTTAGTTTTGCAAACTGTATGTCTTGGGATAGAAGCAGGTTTAATGATATGAAAAAAAGAGAATTAATATCTCTTTGGAGAGAAGGTAAAATATCAAAACACAGAGAGCTGTATCAACTCAGCCAAAAAGCAAAACTAATATGCTCTCATACATACAAAAAGCTAGTTGGTCAAGAACTTATTTCAGAAGATCCATACAGAAATAATATAATGAAAGGAAACACATACGCTGATAAGGTTTACAGAAACCTTATTAAAAAAATGAATAACAAAACTACAGTTGATTCTCATAACGGTAAATAGCTTCCTTAAGTATAGAGTAGTCTCTAACTTTAGTTAAATCCTTAAGGTGTCTCATTTTTAAGTTTTCTCCTTCTGAAGTTAACACATCAATCCACTCTATAACTGAAGATATCTTTTTTTCTCTTTTAATCAAACTATTATTGTTTTTTATGAGATCTTTAATCTTTGGGGTTACAAGCCTTTGAATTGTTCTTTTACTACACCCTAAATTTTCTGATATAGAATCCTGAGTAGCCACGATTCTTGAACGATACATTGCATCTAAAGCTAAAAACAAATCTTTTTCAGTATAAAAAACAGACCTTCCAATTATTGTTGCTGTAATACTCATTTTTTCTTCAGCAGAAATAATTACATCTGGATTAAAAATAACCCGTCTTTTTCTACGACACCAGGGAATTACTTTTTCGTGATAAACAGACTCTATCATTTGAGAGATTCTAGCTTTTCCATAAGTACGAACAGCTCTTCCACTCTCCCTATTTCCAAGCCAGCAGAATAACCCATCAAAAATTTTTAGATTTATGTCTGGATTTAAGAAAAAGTAAACCTCAGCATAATACTCTAATTGATCAAAACTAGATATCTTACTATATATATACTGTATATCATAGTGGTTAACAGGAGATGAATACCAAACAAAGTCCATTCCATTAAAGTCATGATTAGTGACTAGACTATGCTGATCATCTTCAACATACTCAAATAGTTTCACAGAATAACTACAATGTTTTTATCGTTTACTACCGTTAGTTTTTCCCCATTGATTCGTATATCAGAACTAGCAGCAGAGTCATAAAACACATTATCCCCGCTATTAATATCACTAACACCATCTCCAACTGATTTTACTTTTGCTAATTTATATCTTAAATTCATTTCGTTAGCCTCAGTCATAATAAGGCCCATTGAATTTTTAACTTCTTCTTTTTGCTTCTCCAAAACCACAAAAGATCCTATAGCTTTAAACTTTTCTGAACTCATGCTCTTTTATTTGAAATTACACAGTTAGTTTGTAATATTGTGGTTGCCACAGAAACAGCGTTTCTAAGTGCATTCTTAGTCACCTTAAGTGGATCTATAATGCCAAAAGAATACATATTACCTACTCTGTCTTTTTTGACATCATAGCCGGTAGTATGCCTTCCTGAGTTAAGAACTATCTCTGAGTTTTTCTCTGCATTTGCTCCTGCATTTGAAAGAATAGAAATAAAAGGCTCTTCAATGGCCTTATAAAGAACATGATACCCTTGTTTTACTTCATTGGTCTTCCCTTTAAGCTGCATAGAAAGTAACTTGTTTGTTGCGTGAAGAAGTGCAGATCCTCCTCCTGGAAGTATTCCCTCTTCAAGAGCTGCCCTAGTTGCAGACACAGCATCATCAACTCTGTCTTTTTTCTCTTTCATTTCCACCTCACTAAGAGCTCCTACATAAATAGCAGCAATGCCTCCAGACAATCTTGAAAGGCGATCTTTATAGTGCCAGTGATTATCTTCATCCTCTTTAGATTTCAATATTGATTTTACTCTCTCTACTTGTTTCTTAACAGCGTCAGCTGTTTTTTCTAAATTTAGAGTTACAATTGTCTCTTTGTTTGTAGACACAGACTTTTTAGCCTGTCCAAGAAACTCAGCTGTTACACCATTCCAATCATTACCTGTATCATCAGAAACAACAACAGCTCCTGTCATAACCGCTAAATCCTCTAAAAGCTCAAATCTGTTAAGACCAACTCCCTCAGGAATAAGAACATTAACTTGAAGAACTCCCCTGGCTTTATTTACATTAAGAGTATTAACTACAGCCGTTTCAATATCTGAGATTATCAGTAAAGGTCTTTTAGAATTCATAGCCACCTTTAACGGAATCTCTATGTCTTCAATAGTATTTATTTTCTTATCAGATACAAGAACAAATGGATTATCTAAAATCGCCTGATTCTTCTCTTTGTCTGTTATAAGGTATGGAGAGTGAAACCCTCTTTTAATCCTGGTTCCTTCAGCAACATCTACATATGTTTCTTTTGACATAGACTCCTCTATAGTCAACACACCGTCTACCCCAACAATATTATATGCATCAGATATTATCTTACCAAGCTCCGAGTCATTGTTTGCAGAAATAGAAGCAACATACTTTAGTGTCTCCTTGTTAACAGGCTTAGATTTGCTGTCTAGAAAGTCACAGACGACCTCTGAGGCCTCTTCTATAGATTTCCTTAGTTCTGTTACATTAAGGTTTGGAAAGCTCTCTAAACTCTCGTATGCTTGATTTATAATAGCTTGTGCTAATACAATAGAAGTAGTTGTCCCATCTCCTGCCTCGTCAGCAGTCTTAATTGATGCTTGTTTTACTATTTCAGCGGCAAGATGCTCTACTGGATCTGATAAGTTTACATACCTGGCTACAGTTACCCCATCTTTAGTTACATGAGGTCTCCCTAAATCGTCCTCTAAAACAACAGTTGTGCCTGCTGCTCCTAGAGTAGATTTAACTGCATTAGCAATCTTGTTTACTCCGGACCTAAGTTTGTCCTTTGCGTCTTCATTGAAGTCAATATCTTTCTCAATCATGTTATATTGTATTTAATTTATGCTACAAATATAACAATATTTGACTATACTACCAACGGAACTCTACTGTAAAGATTAAAAAATGAAATGCAACTCCATCAATCTCACGCTCTTTAGTGACATAAGCCTCTGCTCCGATCATTAAGGCATAAGGAACTTGAAATACAAATGTAATATCCATAATATTCTAATTAAAAAAAGGGACCTTAATCTATAAAAAACCAAGATCCCTTAAGTCAAACCCTATATTAATTAACTTAAACAAAAATTAACTAATCCAAAGATATAGATAATAAATGTAACGACAAAAAGATGTGGCGGGAAAAGGTGACAAATAACTGTACACCTATAATAGTAGATAGTTAATGTCCACTTTTTATGCCACCGTTAGAAATGTGTAGTATTTGGGTTATATATATAATACAACGCCCGACATCCTACAGAAAACCCAACCACAAACACCACCCCCCAACGAAAAAACGACAGCAGGCGAAAAACTTTTGACGTTTGCCTCTCTTTGGGGCGTTTAATCGGGTAAGCTGTGGAAGTTATCCAGGGACAGCGACCAGCCCCCCTTTTAAGATTACAAACACCTAAACAAACACCCCCTAAAGAACTCCAGCTGGAAAAATTACAACTGCCCAACATTACCAGCAAATTAAACCAGCTCTTTAAATAGTCCCAAACTTGAAAAAATGCTTTAACCTGGTAAGCCCTAATAAATCCAGCCTATAATAAATAAAATTGACAAATCCAAATAAATAAAGAAATAAAACAAAAGACATAAAAAAATTTATATTTCCACATTTTTTGCGATTACATTTTTTTTTCTCAATAGTATTGTATTGACTTTAATTAGTCCAAAATTTACGTTCATTCAAATACTTTAATTATGCAAGCTACAAAGCAAGCGACAGCCCCAAAGTGGGTTGTCAAAACCAACGCAACAATCCAAACCCTAAAAGGAAAAAAAGATAAAAGCTCTTTTGATTGGGTAAGGTTAACCAACGCAACCGATAAGCTGGAAAATAAAAGTTTATCAAATGTATTTAAAAAGGTTAAGGAGTTGACCGAGTCTCAAAAAGCTGGAATTCTTGGAAAGTCTAAATTTCCAGCCTTTAAAGACTTTAAAAATGTTGCAAAAGAGGGAAAAAATTTATTCTCTTTTTACGATGGTTTAATGATGTTAAGAAAATTTAACAAAGTTGAAACCATTAAAACAAAGGTTAGGCGACAAAATGCCAGCCAGCTTAAAAAAGTAGGTTAGAACAATTTTTTTGGGGGTGCAATTCCCCCACTACTTACAAAATTTATTTATCGGCAAATTAGAAATTTTTATTTCTTAAGTAGTAAGTTCTTTGCTCAATGCAAATAGTCCAGAACTAAAAAAAGAACCCAAGCCAAACCGGTAAACCATATTGAAAAGATGAAGGAGATGACCCTTCAAGACAAACAAAGGTAGATTATACCCCTGTTCAGTGGTGTGGTGCAACGAAACCATAGTAAAACAGCTAAACAAATATAATCAACTGATGCAAGTACTATTTTCAAGTCCAGCACTTCAACCGAATGAGTAGCCACTTTGGAAAAACTCATTATCAATAAATTGTGACATAGTCGTGGTAAGCTATGTAAACTCAAGACATTTGGCGTATTAACTTAATGCTTTTTGCACATTGGCAAAAACTCCAATTGAGAGGGAAGGAAGAAGGCGAGTCGCCATCCGTTTGGGCGACATCAGTACAAACGTAAAAATCGACAACAACCTCACGAGTGTAGAAAATATCTCGTGGGGTATCTAATTTTTAAAACCTTAATACTAATCTAAATAAATACATTATGGGAAATCGAAGTTATCCAATTTACAACGTAATTGATTCGTGTGCTTATGCAAGTACGCCACACAAAAAAGGAAACAAAAGCTATGGAGTGAGAGATCATTCAGAAATCCATGTAAAAGTAGGAAGTAGCGGGACACATTCAAATGATTTCTGCACAATTAAACAAACAAAAAGAGACTTTGGAGATTGGTCAGTATTCCGTTTGAAGGTAGATAATAAGATAATCAAAACTGCCTACTTCAACAAAGTAACTAAACACTACACAACACGCAAACCTAATTCACTTAACATTAAATAAACAAATCATGCAAACAATACCTATCACAAACAACAAAGAACAATTAGCACTTAAGATAATTGAGAAGCTGGACATCCGAGATGTTGGAGAGTTCAAGCTGGTAATGACAACTGTATCTATGCTTATGGATATGTTTGAAGATGATGAAGAAATCGAGATGAAAATAGAGAGAATTCAAGACTTAACAGAAAGAGATTGGGATGGTTTTGGATGCTCTACATGTGACGAAGTAAACGAAATATGCAAAGAATAATTACAATCTACGCAGGATTACCGACGGGTAAATAGAATCTCGAGATGAAGTGAGGGTCATGTTCCTCCTCCTGCGTACCACATAGGGAACAAATACTTTTTTTCATTTATTAATTTGTTTGGTTTGAACTGAGGGATGAGCCGTTCCCTTTCATCCCTCTTAACCAAACCTAATCTAATCTTAAAATTATGACAACACTAACAGAAAACAACTTTGAAGTAATTTCTAACTGCGAAACCAGAGAGATAGAAGTAAAACTAAAAGGTGATGCAACACATTACCGATCAATTTTAATTCGATTCACTGAAGATGGTGACAATCCAATTTGGATACACGAATCTGACAAAACTAAAGGAGTAAAATTTTATTACGAAAACCTTTATGCACTTCTCCGAGAGTGGGGATATGATTATGATGAGATCACAGATCACGCATTAAATGAAATTTAAATTTAATAAAATGAAATACAAAATATTAAGACAAGAAGCATTTGCATCTATATTTAATCTAAATGCTGACTTTGAATATCAAGGAAAAAAATATCAAGTTCAATGCATCTATGTAAATGGAGATGGACTTGAAGATATAGAAGTGTTTAACGAAGATGATTCTTCGATCCAAAACAATCTTATAGAACAAAAAGTTTTAGAAATAGGAAAGGAAATTTTAGAAGATATGGATATTGACAAACACTTTACACAATATTAATTTAAAATTAAATAAAATGGAAAACTTAAAATTAAATAGCAGTGAATATGTTTTAGTGGATTTAGAAAATAATCCTTTAGAGTCAATAGATACATGGTATGACACTGATATGGTGCGTTGGTATTTTTACGATTCCACTTTAGATGAAGAAGAAATTAACAAACAAATAGAATTTCTTGAGTTAAATGGATTCATAGAGGTAGATTACAATATGAAATTTATAAGGATGACAGACTTACCAAAGAAAATACAAAACAAATATATTAACCATTACAAAAAATCTAATCTTATTAATGAACACAAAAGTAATTGAAAAAGCTATCTCCTACAACGGGGATAGCTATATGGTATGGGAGTATACCAATGACAACGAGAGCAAAGAAATAGCGATCATGGATCCGACAGGGTATGATGTAAGTCTAATGACCAAAGTCATCGAGGATGGCGATGTAGATTCGGAGGTACACATTCTATCTCCTGATCCTGAAGAGTATATACACCAACAATTTATAAACTTTAAATAAAATGAAAGTAAAATGAACAAAATAGAGAAAGAATTAGAGTGGTGGCGAACTTACGGAGAGTATGTCAGCCGAGTACATAACAATGTAGATGCTGAAGCGTGTGGTTATGCTGATGGAGATGATGAGTATAAAGAAAACTATGAAAATTAATTTAAATAAAATAAAATGAACATACTAGAAATGCAAGACTTGGGTATAGTAGGCGAGGACTTACTTGAAAACCTGGAGGAGATAAGTAATTCAGTATCAGAGATAAAGAAGGCAGACTTTACAAAAGAGTCAGCCTTTGAGGATACTGCACACCTACAAGAGTATGTAGGGATTACTATTAATCTGATTAAAGACAACCTCACTAAACTAAAAAGTAAATAAAAAAAATGATCAAAAAAAACAACTACCGACCTCTGCCTGATCACTTGACAATAAAGCAAAGTGATATCGAGGGGTTAGGTTTGTTTTGTACCGATGAGATTGAGGCAGGGGTATGCTTAGGTATTACCCATGTATTAAACGATCAGTATGGGGTTATTAGAACTCCTCTGGGTGGGTTTATTAACCATAGTGATACACCTAACTGTTTCATCTTACA
>Ga0315315_10003691_pt1 | contig 14098 bp, 11 predicted proteins | sample M140m3416metaG_FD_203699 | JGI IMG/M metagenome (GOLD analysis project Ga0315315, IMG submission 203699) | Ammonia-oxidizing marine archaeal communities from Monterey Bay, California, United States - M1 40m 3416 | ecosystem: Environmental > Aquatic > Marine > Intertidal zone | place: USA...
GAACCTGAGGAAGGGCCTGAGGAAGAAACCGAGGAAGAAACCGAGGAAGAAACCGAGGAAGGGCCTGAGGAAGAAACCGAGGAAGGGCCTGAGGAAGAAACCGATGAAGATTCTTTGAATTGGGAAGCCGAGGATTCTGATGATAAAAACCAAATTGAGGACTCAAATGTCAATATAGAATTAACAGAAGGTGAATTGACTAGAGTACGTGTTTCAGTTTTAATCGAAGAAGCTTACAGGCAAAATCTAGATGACCCAGATAAAAAGATAGCTGGTATAGAAAAATTACTAGATAAATTCGAAGGTAGATATGAAAAATTGTTAGAGGCAGTCTATAAAAAATACCCAATACAAAAAACCACAGAAAACCTTGTTGATACAGCAAACTCATTCGATGATTTGTTAGAAGCAATTGGAAAAGAAAATTCAAACTATTCAAAATGGCTGGAATTGGCAGATTATTATGATAATTTAGGGATGATAGGTAGAAGTAAAGAATGCAGGGATTATGCAAACTCTCTTCAGAGTTAGCCTCAATATCTTATTTCTAGTGGTTTATTTAATATATAAATGCTCATTCCATGTCCTGCTGAGTGTGCCTAAAATGTCAACTAAGAAAAGTAATACGATACAAATTATATCTATAATTATCCTTTTATCATTGATTTCTTTAGAGATTGTGAATATCCTCAATTTGCTGGGCGAAAAATTGTTTTTGAGGGAATTATTGACTGGAGGTGACTATTTACGTCCTGGAGATGGTATAAGCTCCCAAGATGTCATAGTCCTGATAGTAATACTTATTTTAGCACTAAAATTATTTATTTCTGGGAGAGTTAAGACCACAGTTATCCCTGAGCAAGTTGCAGTTAAATTAGTGCAGAAAGCAAAGGTCGCTGAGAAAAAAGCGGCAGAAGCTGAAAAGAAAGTTGCTAAAGCCGAAAAGAAAGTTGCTAAAGCCGAAAAGAAAGCAGCTGAAGCAGAGAAAAAGGCCGAAGAAGTCGAAGAAGAACTTGACTTCGATGACTTCGATGACTTCGATGACTTCGATGACTTCGAAGACGAAGAGTCTGAGGAAGAACCTGAGGAAGAAACCGAGGAAGAACCTGAGGAAGAACCTGAACAAACCTCTACTACGTCAAAATCTGAAGATATAGAATTAGATTCTCTTCTAGAGCAGGCATCAGAGTCCGAAGATATTTCTACTAGAGCAAACAGATTAATGGCCCAAGGAAATCTTGTAGGGGCTTTGGATGTATGGAAAAAGGCTACAATTAACAATGGCGATGTCTCAGAATATTGGAGAGGTTTATCGCAAGTATTAGATCTAATGGGCGAATCTGATAAGAGCAAGATCGCGAAAGAACACGCTGATAGACTAGATTCTAAATTAATAGCTGAGAAAACAGGAAGAAAGATGGAAGATATCTTGGCAGATTTATTGGATGATGGAATTTTAAATTTCAGTGCAGGTTCAGATGCTGTATCTGCAGACTCTAAAACTCCAACCGCTTTTGATAATGAGGATATAACTCTTATTCCAGGGATCGGAAAAGTTAGTGCAAAAAGACTCAATATGAAAGGAATATCTACAATAGAACAAGTTTCTAAAATGAACGATTCGGAAATTATGGAAATTATTAATTCAAAGAAATTAGACTCTTGGTCGGACATGGCCAAAAAAATCTTAGAAAATAATAAATAATCAAATAATTCTGTATCTTTTGTATTTTTAGTGGCATAGTTAATATAAGACCTTTGCCTCGATATTGATATGGATTTGGAACTGCCCGACAACGTTAGACAGATATTGTTGATTTCAACAGTAATTTTAGTAATATTTGAATTAGTAAATATGACTGGGATAGTATTCGGGGGGGATAAATTATTTTTGATAGATCTCATAACTTCAACAGAATACGAAGCATTTAGGCCAGATACAGGATTCAGCACTCAAGATATTGTAGGATTGCTTTTGGCAGCAGTAATGGGTTCTCTTTGGTATTTGTCTGCAGAAGACGAGTTGGATTGGGAATCACTACTCGCTGATGATGATGACGAAGAAGAATGATCTTGTCATATGTTTTTATGATTCTACTTCATGTCTATAATCACGGTATTTCGTCGAATTGATAGCCATTTTCCCATTTCTTTTCACCTAGTGCAACTTCTAGTTCAAAAGGAGTTATCAATGGCTTAGCATATCTCACTGAATCATCTATTGCAATTCTTGGACATGCAGTATTTACAAATGCATCAACAGGATAAAAGTCTATCAAATCAGGGCTAACGTGATCTAGTGCAAGAAGATATCCCTTTTTGTTATGTTTTTCTAATAATCTCTTCATACGAATAGCAAGATTTCTCCTCATCTGACCAGGCTTTTCTCCAATTAATATACCAAAACTATTTGATTTATCTATCGCCATTATTAAGCCAAATCTTTGCCGTAAAATTCTTTCTATTCTCTCTAAAGACATTTCACTGGCCTCTCCATTGTATGGATCCAGTAATGCCAATGGTTTCCCTGTATGCATGACCAAACCTATTGGATGAAAATCTCCAGAGCCCAAAAATAAGTAATGCCCAATATCGTCCCTATCTCCAGAATAATTACACCCTAAAACTTGACCAGGAAAAGTCAACCTTTCTCCTCCAACAGGGATTATAACCTCAAAACCAATTTTTTCTATCTTTTCTTTATATTCTTCTAGTAGGTGGAGATGTTGTATCGAGCCAACTAAGCCAAGCCTATTTCCTTTCAAAGGACTAATTCTTCCCACTGCATCAAGAAAGCGAGCCTTTCCATCATTCTCAGTAATTACCGGGTTTATATCATTTTCAATTTCAATCAATCTATGCTCTGCCATTGCTTTATGTTTCAATAAAATTTCTATTACTGGTTCTATATCGGGATCGCCATCATAAGTAACAGGAATGAAATGAGTAGGCATGCCTGAGTCTATGTTCATTTGACTATGGCCCATGTGGGCTACTAATTCTACCCCCATCATCTTCATCTTATCGTGAACTAGATCACAAGCTCCATAACAAGGATCAGCAGCCAATATCACTTTTGCTTCAGAATCTCCTTCTATTTTGTCCATCATTTCCAATGCTTGCATTTTCAATCCTTCCGGTACTTGAAGGGCAATTAAACGATTATCATTTTTCTTTATTTTTTCTACTAATTCACTTAATTGAAAATCATGTCTCTCTAAATCCATAAGTAAACCTCATTCAATTATTCCTACCTTTCCTTCAATAATTTCTATCTTTACTAAGGTTCTTATTGGCCAATTTGGTTTTTCCATTTCTAATCTTTTTTTACCTTCACCTTTCTCTATTGCAATGACGATATCTTGTAAGATAACTCCCATGTCTTCTAGAGTCTGAAGAATTGGTTGCAAGGTCCCTCCAGTAGAAATAACATCATCAACAATTAGTATCCTTTCGCCTGATTTAATATCGTTTATATATACAGTTGATTCGGAATATCCAGTCGATACATTTACTCTAACTTCTCCCTCCATTCCATATGTTCTCTTCCTTATTACTACAGTAGGTTTTTCTGTTTTCTCTCCTACTGCTGCTAGTAAAGGTAAGCCCATGGCTTCCACACTTACTATCAAATCTATTGTATCCCAATCAACACTATTCACTATTAAGTCTCTAGTAGCTCTCAGAACATCAGCATCCATCCTGGGGATGCCATCGGATATTGGATGTATGAAATAGGGATAATCACCCTTCCATATTATCGGTGCACCCAACAAAGAATTTTGCAAAATTTCTAGAGGATCTGAATCTCCCATGTTATTCCACGACTATACTAGGCCTTTCAAATGCTCCGAGCCCTTTGTAACAGAAGTCGTACAAGGAGTTGGAAATTTACAGTTTGCCTTCCTTAAAGCATTTTTAGCTTCTAAATAATTTTCCGGCTCTGTCTTTATCGAAATTACTGTTTGCCCTCTCTGTACTCTTGCTGCAGTACCCACGTTTTTTCCAAATGATAGTCTCATCCCTTGTGAAACTCTATCTGCTCCAGCACCAGTTGCCTGTTTATTTTCTCTAAGTATTTGATGAGGATAAGTATGCATTCTAAGTGCATATCCATCAGTTCCAGCTTTCGTTCTAATGGTTGCATTTGCAACTTGTCTTGCTGCTTCCAACGCACTGTCTCTAATCTGACATGGATTATCGGCTTTCAACTCAACAGTTACTTTAAAATCTCCAGCTTCAGCCCTTTTTCTGTTACCCATATGGTATCTCAGGATTCTATTATTTGGGACTCCGCCTGTATATTTTCTCCTAGTAAATGATTGCCCCTTTATTTGACGATACATTACTGCTGGTTTACGTGCCATCTGCGAATCCTCTTTTGCTGGCGACCGTCCTCCTGTATTTAATTATAAGGCAATTTAATTAATATCCAGAATGCCTCATACTACTTACTTATTATTTCTGCATGCGTCTTCTTTCTAGATTAGCATCAAATTTGCTTCTTATTTATAGATTCTATAATGTTATTATTTAAGATTTAAAATTTTTCTAATAAATGTAGGGTCAGTTATTTTTGATATTTCTGGACTATCTATTTCTCCTCCTGAATATGTTGCCAGTGCCATAGCAGTCATGGCTATTCTATGATCTAAGTGGGTTTCAACTGGATTTTCAGGTCTTTTTGGTACTTGACCACCCTTTATGGCCAAAGTTCCTTCTACTATTTCACAATCCATGCCAAATATATTTAACAATTCAGATGTTTTTTCTATTCTATCAGATTCTTTTCCCTTTGCATGCTCTGCACCGATAATTCTTCCGCCCTTTCTTATGGCCAATATGGCTGCAGCAGGAGTTATAAAATCACTACAATCTCTTAAATCCAATATTTTATTATCGATCGCTCTAATCATTTCAATAGAATTCTTAAGAAAATCAGAATCTCCTAAATTACTAATTTTAAAATCCACGCCATGTAGTTCCGAAAGAAGAATACTAATTGGAAAAAGACTGACTTCTTGAGGTATTTTTATGATTTTAGGTGGAATAAATTTGTCACAATTCAGAGTAATATTGTTATTATCCTTTCTTACTACTACTCCACATTCTTCAGCAATATCAATTGTCAATTCACTATAATCTCTGCTGACCGATTCTCCAATACATTCAATTGTAAAATTCTTATAATTTTTATCAAATGCTATAATCAAAGAAGATAATGGTTGGCTACTTCTTTGAGTATTTATCTTCACTCTATCAAATTTTACAGGTCCTTTTATTCTGAATGGTGGGCTATCAGAAGATATCATTGCTCCCATACTACGTAATGCATTATTTATCTCTGAAAAGTTCCTATTCCTCAAGGAATCATCACCATCTACAATAATTTCAGTATCATAACAGGAGGCCATAACGGTTACAAAATTAGTAGTTGTTCCTGAATTTCCGCAATAAAAATTAATATTTTCAATATCTCCACTTCCAAAATCAATACCTTTAATTTTCCACATATTTTCTAATTCACGAACTTCAACTCCGAAATTTTCTACACACCTTTTCATGGATATTATGTCTTTACCCGGTTCTCCATTAAATTTTATGATGGTTTCCTGTTCATTTTGAGATGCTGCAACTAACCAGCGTATCATGTGGCTTTTTGAGGGAGGCAAATCCCATTCGACAGGTTTAGTTAATTTAAGCGGATTTATAATTAGCATATTTTACCCTCATAATTGATTTTAACGAAATATCTATTCTCTTATCAAATTTCCAAAATCTGATATTCCATCCCATGTTTTAGCTTTAGAATCAATTATACTTTTTTCCAGAGTATTTTCTAATGAGGAATCTATCTTTACCAAATTATTATTATATAGTAATTTAGGACTTAAACCAGGTAAAAATATTGAAATTGCTTTTGGTACTCTTCCAGGATACACTTCATTAACATGATTAACGATGTTTGTAGTACAGGTATTGGTTATTGTATTATACCATTCAGGCTTTTCATATAATTTATTTGTTCTTTTCAAGTATGATTCTAACATCTTTCTTTCGTTTCCTGGGCCCAACACAACTGCTTCAAATAAATGCGTTACTGACTTTTTCCTACATCTAGTTCTTACGCCTATGACATCACTTTCAGTTGCCCAAACATAGATTAATTCATATTGCCTAAAGAAACCTCTAATCGGATGGTATTTCTCGCCTTTTTCTCTTCTTACTTCTATTGAACAACATATTCTACTCCCATCATCGAACTCAAAGCCCAAAATTGTATGAGCCATCTGTCTTTTTTTTGGATCAAAATATTCCAAAACAAACCATATTTTGGAGACTTCTGTGAGATTGAACTTTTTTTCAATCCATTTTTCGTCATAATCTCTTGTACTCCTCCAATTAAAATCTCTAATATTTTTTATTGTAACATAGTCTCCATCAAATTCAGCATTAGCCAGCCTATCATTATCATTAACCCAGGAGCGATTATTAGATGGTTTTAGCATCAGGTGTCTAATTATGATTAAGCATAAAGCAATTCCAAAAATTGTCACTACTATACCCTGTATGACACTCATGGAATGCCTGTAAGTATCTCGAAACTTGAACCTACTCCTTTAATGATGGCGCGGCAGGGGAGATTCGAACTCCCGCGGTGAAACACCAATGGATTAGCAATCCATCGCAATGGCCAGGCTATGCGACTGCCGCAATAACTCTCGCAGGTCAGATGCCCGCTTAAGTAGAACGGTATCATTCCTCTTCTTCAGAGTCAATTAATTCTGCAGGCAGACGCGCTGTAAAAATTATACTATCCAAATATCCACTTTTATTGGCCGACCTCAACTCCATTATTCTAGTGCCCTTGGATTTCTTTCCTTTACTCTCTTTAGTTTGTGATGCTTTAATTCTAATCATCATTCCTTTCTTAGTAAGTAAGAATAGATTGTCATTCACATTGGGTATATGTTTAATGCTAACAATTTCATCTCCATTAGAAATATCTACATCCATTGTATATATCCCCTTAGCCCCTGGACGAGTCCTTCTGTAACCATCTGTAATCATCTTTAAGTTTCCTTCTTGATCTCTCTTGGGGTTTCCTTCAGAGTCCAAATCCTGAATTTTATCAGATGTCCCCAAACGACTTCTTTTAGCCATTCCATTTTTTGTGATTGTCAATATTTGGGTTTCTGTATCATCAGTTGCAACCATCCCTACAACATGACCGCCATCTCCTCTAATTCCTGTTCTTATGCCCCAAACTCCTGCAGAGACACGTCCTGATGCTCTAATGTCGGAACAAGCGAATCTGCTGGCAAAGCCAGTACTAGAAATCATTACAATATCGGATTCATTAGTGCCACTTCGTACGTTGACTAACTTATCTCCTTCAAGTTTGAATCTTATAGCGTATTTTCCATTTTTATTAATTTTGACATACTCTTCCAACTTTGTTTTCTTAATTAATCCTAAATGTGTTGCAAATAACAAGAAATTACCTTGAGGGTTTTCTACCAAATCTTTACTGATGGCCATTATTGAAATTATATTCTCTTCTTCGCGTATACTTCCTAGAAGATTTCTGACATGACTCCCTTTTGAATGTCTACTTCCCAAGGGTGTTTCCCATGCTTTAAGTCCATATACTCTTCCTTGATCGGTAAATATTAACAATCTATCTTTACTAAAACATGTTATAATTGACTTAGGCGTATCTTCTTCTTTAGTCGTAACACCTTTCAAACCCTTACCTCCTCTATTCTGTAAGCGGAAATTTTCTACAGGAGAATGTCTGATATAATTGTCTTCTGAAAGTGTGATAGCTATTGCTCGCTCCTCGATCAAGTCTTCCCTGTCCATTGAGAGAGGCATAGGGTCGATATAAGATCGTCTTTCATCACTATGTTTCTCTACCATCTCTTCTAGTTCACTTACTAATATTTCCAATCTTCTTTTCCTAGAAGTAATTATTTCAGTTAGATCATTTATTTTTATCTTTAAATCTTCAAATTCGTTTTGCACTTTGTTCACATCAAGCTGGCTAAGTTGATATAATCTTCTTTCAGCAATCGCCTTTGACTGTGGTTCAGTAAATCCAAATAATTCTATTCCTTTGATTATTTGTTCTTTTCCTTGCAAAACTAATTCAAATTGCTCTCTACTCTTACTTGCTTTACCTACTGCTACTACGTCATCGATTCTTTCTTGCGCTTTAACTAAACCTTCGAGAACATGCGCTCTAGCTTCTGCCTTGTCTAATTCAAATTGAGATCTTCTTTCAATTACATCTTCTCTGTGTTTGACATATGTATGCAATATAACCGGCAGTGTCAGTAAAACAGGCCTACCTTCTAGTATCCCCATCATATTTGCTGAATATGATTCTTGTAATCTACTGGATTTGAATAATTGATTCAAAACCGCATGTGGATCAGCATTATTCTTTACTTCAATCAATACTCTTATCCCTTCTTTTGAGGATTCATCTCTAATGTCTCTAATTCCAATAACAGTTCCATTACTGACTAATTCAGCTATAGCCTCTAGCATATCTGCCTTTTTTACTTGATAAGGTATTTCATTAATTATTATCCTTTTACCCTTTTTATCATCTATCACTTCACATTTTGAGCGTATATGAAATCTTCCTTTACCAGTAGAGTACATATCATAAATCCCGTCAACACCATGAATTCCTGCGCCTGTTGGAAAATCTGGTCCAGAAATATGTTGCATATACTCTTCTATAGTAATCTCCGGCATTTTTTCATTCTCAACTCCTTGACCCATTATTCTCTCAACATGTAGTTTTACTGCTCCAGAAACCTCTGATAGATTATGCGGGGGCATCCTAGTTGCCATTCCTACTGCTATACCATCACTGCCATTCAAAAGTAAATTGGGGAGTCTTGCTGGCAAAACTGTAGGCTCATTCTCTGAATCATCAAAATTAGGTTGAAAATCTACAGTTTTCTTTTCTATATCTTCTAACATATGTTTTGCTATTTTATCTAGTCTACTTTCAGTATATCGCATTGCAGCAGGAGGATCTCCATCAATAGATCCAAAGTTTCCTTGTCCATCTACCAACGGATATCTTAAAGAGAAATTTTGAGCCATTCTAACCATTGTATCATAAATTGACTGATCTCCATGAGGGTGATATTTACCCATCACTTCCCCAACTGAACGAGCAGATTTACTAAATTTCTTATCAGAAGTATGTCCACCTTCATACATTCCATAAAGGACTCTTCTATGTACTGGTTTTAGTCCATCTCTAGCATCTGGAAGGGCACGACCTATGATGACTGACATTGCATAATTAATGTAAGAAGTCTTCATCTCCTTAGTTAAGGGATGATTTAGAATATTCTCTTCTGAGATTATCGCCTCCTCTTCATTTTCAGATGTCAAGATTAGTCACCTCCTTGGCATGTTTTTCAATAAATGTCCTTCTATCTGGAACATCTTCTCCCATCAATATTTCAAACATCCTATCTGTCTCAATTGCATCATTTACCGTTACTTTAAGCATTGTTCGAGCCTTTGGATCCATTGTAGTTGCCCATAATTGTTCAGGATTCATTTCCCCTAAACCTTTGTATCTCTGCACTCCAATCTTAGCATTTGGGTTATCTCCCTGTAATTCTACAAGAACTTTATCTCTTTCTTCATCTGAGAATACATATTTGCTCACTCTGCCCTTGGTTAATTGATACAGTGGAGGTTGTGCAATATACACATGCCCTTCTTCTATTGCAGGCCTCATGAATCGCCATAAAAATGTCAACATCAACGTTCTTATGTGTGCCCCATCAATATCTGCATCACACATTATGATTATTTTTGAATAACGTAATTTATTCGTATCGAATAATCCATCTTGAATATCTTCTCCTGGAGGAGTATTGCCTATTCCTGCACCAAAAGCCCTAATCATTGTTTGAATTTCAGTATTTTTATATACCTTTACAAGATTATTCATTTGCCTCTCAACATTCAATATCTTCCCTCTAAGGGGCAATATTGCTTGAATTCTCCTATCCCGGCCTGTTTTTGCTGAGCCACCTGCGGAATCTCCTTCGACTAAATATATTTCACATTCAGATGGATCTCTTGATTGACAGTCTGCAAGTTTTCCTGGTAAACCGCCTCCCTCCAAGACTCCTTTCCTTCTTGTAAGATCTCTTGCTTTCCTTGCTGCTTCTCTGGCCTTTGAGGCTAATAGTGCCTTATCTACAACCGATTTAGCAACAACTGGATTTTCTTCGAAAAACTCTCCAAGTTTTTCATAGACGACCGTTTCAACAATACTCGTCACTTCACTGCTTACCAGCTTATCCTTTGTTTGAGATGAAAATGATGGGTCTGGATGTTTCACACTTACTATTGCTGCTAATCCTTCTCTAACGTCTTCTCCAGAAAGTGCATCTCCTTTCAATAAATTTCTTTTTTTAGCATAATTATTTACACATTTAGTCAAAGCACCCCTCAAACCGGTCATATGTGTGCCACCATCTCGATTACGGATTATATTGGTATAGCATAATATATTCTCGCTAAATGCATCTGACCATTGCAAAGCCAAATCTACAGTCACAGAACCCTTTTCGGTATCTCTTTCACCACTAATTTCTATTACATCTTGATGCATAACTTCTCTTCTAGAGTTAATCTGTTTCACAAATTCGCTCAATCCTCCTTCATAATGATGTCTGCTAATATGTTCATCTTCGCCCCTGTAATCTGTTATTACAATTTCAAGGCCGGCATTTAGGAAAGCTGTTTCTTTTAATCGGGTATCTATTTGTTCAAATTCAAATTCGATTACATTTGTGAAGATTCCTAAATCTGGTTTAAAAGTTATCTCAGTCCCACTATCTTGACAATTTCCTATTTCTTTCAATGGATTTACAGGAATCCCGGCTTCATATCTTTGATTATAAATCGTCCCGCCTCTATGGATCGTCATTTCCATCCATTCTGAAACAGCATTAACTGCTGATACTCCTACTCCGTGTAATCCTCCAGATACTTTATAGGAGCTATTATCAAATTTTCCTCCAGCATGTAATTTTGTCATTATCACTTCTGCTGCTGATATTCCAAATTCTTCATGTACTCCTGTTGGTATTCCTCTTCCATAGTCTCTAACTGTTAAAGTTCCATCTGAGTTAATTTTCACTTCTATAAGGTCACTATGTCCTCCGAGATGTTCATCAACTGAATTATCGACAACTTCCCATATGCAATGATGCAGTGCCGTACCATCATGCGGATCTCCAAGATACATCCCAGGCCTTTTTCTTACTGCCTCTAATCCTTCTAAGACCTGTATACTCCCAGCATCATATTCCTGATTTTCTACTTCATTTTCAGAAATATTTTTCTCATTGCTCATCAAATCACCTACTCTCCTGAGGGTTCCCTAAAGGGAACCCTCATTTGACCACAGATAACCTAGTGTAAGGGGGTTATTCAACCCTTCCAAAAGTTAGTATAGAAACTATCAAATTAATATGTTTTTTCGCATTTTCATTAGATAAATGAAAAAACTGATTACACGACATAATTAAACAGAAAACTAAACTCGCTTATCAACATGGATATGCCATTGGTGTGCGTTTCTTTGAGGGGCTGTACCATTAGTGAAGTCCTAAAAGATGCAGCAAGTGCAACTGCAGCAGGCGCTGATTTGGTTGAAGTACGATTGGATATGTTATGGTCTAAAAAAGAAGTAGTATTGGAAGAACAGTCAGATGCAGAACCAACTAAAGATAATCAAAAAATCAAGAAAAATGTAGTTTTTACACCACAAGAACTAGATTATTTAGATTTAGATTCGGTATTAGTTTCCTTAAGGCAGGGGATCGTTTTACCAGTAATTTTGACCTGTCGTCCAAAAAGAGAAGGAGGCTATTTTCCTGGCAATGAGGAACAAAGATTGGAAGTATTAAGGAAAGCAATAGAAAGTGGTGTGAGTTGGGTTGACTTAGAAATAGATATCAATGTCAAAGAGAGAAAAAAACTTCTTGAATTAGCAAAAAAAGGAGGTACAAAAATAATAGCTTCATCACACGTATTGGATGAGTCTCCAATATCGGAGGAAATAGTCCAAGATGTTAAAGATAATATCGATTTAGGTGATGTTATAAAAATATGCTATAAGTCATCTGGAAGGTCTGATGGAATAAATCTATTTGAGGCAGCATGGGATTTGAAAAATTCGGAAATTAAGACAACAATAATGGGTATAGGGCAAGCTGGTGATTGGAATCGTATACATTCTCCGATTTTAGGACAAGCAATAGTCTACTCAACTATGGAAAACGGTTGGCACTTAGCGCAAAAAGGTATGATAAATACAACCGATCTTAAAATTGCTTGGGAAATGTTGGAATACAACTAACGACCCTAACCATTTTCTTCTAAAAAGGGCATCTGTTCGGGCAATACTTCTTTTTTATCTTCTTTTGCACTTCTTTTATACGTAAAATGTAGTATTATCGGTATTACAATGCATGAAAGAGGAAGTGCTCCTATCAGCATATAAGCTGTAAAAGCAGGTATTGTGATTCTCTCTTCTACTTCGACCAATATTTCTGCATTCATACCTCCTCCTGTTGGGCCAAAATCATTAGGTCTACTATTGTCCCAACCGTCTAATACTAAATAATAATCATTTCCAGAATCATCTCCAAATATGGAGGTCCATGATGATCCAGAGGAATCTATCCCAACAGAAAATTGCACATATCCTTCTCCTTCATATGAATGTACATCTCTGAATGGTATCCATGTGACCATATCTCTCCATTCTACAGGCATATAATCTATTAGTTCTTCAATATTTTCAAATTCTCTGTTGTTATATTCTCCTCTATATGTATCCCAGTTACTTTTAGTCATAAGATACACATCTCCTTTTGCTATGGTTGAATTACTGTTCAGAGATGGACTAAATGTTATACAAAAGTTGTATCTATAACCTGCAACCAGTTCCATACTTATTGCTGTAGCCCCACCATCTTCAATGCCAACTTCATATACAAAATCTTTCGTCAGTGGTAAATTAAAATCTCCAATTCTCTCATCATCTGCAAAGATCCCTGGAAAATAAATCTGTGAATCGACATTATGTATGGTTACAGCGCTATCTACATTCCATGTACTATCTATGGAAACTTCACAGTTATTTGCCGCATCAACACTCATAATTGAAGAATTAACACTAATCATAACTATTGGAATAATAATCAATAAATTAGACATTATAGCAAAAAATTTGCTTCTATTATTCATTTCTCGCGCCTCGTCCTAATCGGTCGAACATAACCTGATTCCTTATTCTTCCGCTCGTCCACGGTCAAGTATTTAGGTTGTGGCGGCGGAGTATGTTGATCCATGCCAGGCAATCCACCTTCTAATTTCACTTCAACACCATAAGTCTCTAGCATGTCAATAGCATCCATTTCATCTTCATTCTTTTGCCTCATCACTAACCATCCAAGTATCAAAACAATTGCTACTAGACTTAATACTCCAAAACTCTCTCTATTTGGTATTAGATCATCTATTGTGAGGTCTGATAGAGTCTTTGGTGAATTATCTTCCGAAGTAGAAAGTACAGTTATTATGAAGTCCTTTGAAGAACATACTCCTACTCCATCACAAACTTCAACAGCTATTCTTGAATCTCCAGGTAAATTCCAATTCTTATTTTCCCAGTTAGTCCAATCATTTCTGTAGTTGCCATCAAAATTTGAATCTTCAAAAACATTAAAATCCCATTTTATTGTCAATTGGTCTGCAAGATTAACATCCTTGTCATTTGTCATATTGCCATCCCCATCAGAATCTTCAAATGCATCCTCATCCATCCATGCAACAACTCCTAGTGTTAAATCACCATCGGAGACTTCAATATCAAGATTAATGGCATCTCCGACAGTGACATATTCATCTCCTATCGGATTTGTGGTTAAAATATCCGGAGAACTCGAAACATGAACAGTCAGATAGGTACTGTTTGCTTCTCCTCCTTCAAAACCATCTAAAACTGTCAACTCAATTAAATAAATACCTGGTA
>Ga0315315_10003696_pt1 | contig 14091 bp, 17 predicted proteins | sample M140m3416metaG_FD_203699 | JGI IMG/M metagenome (GOLD analysis project Ga0315315, IMG submission 203699) | Ammonia-oxidizing marine archaeal communities from Monterey Bay, California, United States - M1 40m 3416 | ecosystem: Environmental > Aquatic > Marine > Intertidal zone | place: USA...
CTAAAGGAGTTGAAGCGGTATTTGCTGGTCTCTCTTTACCATAGCTAATTACCGAAATCCTTTTGCCTGAAATACCATATGTCATTAAATAATCTTTAGCCGCATTTGCTCTTCTTTCTCCAAGAGCTAAGTTATATTCTCTAGTTCCTCTTTCATCGGCATGACCTTCAATTGTAACATTAAGGTCTTTATTTTTTCTTAAATAAGTAGACTGTTTTCTCAAAGTTGCTCTTGCTGCAGTAGTAAGTCCTGACTTATTAGTAGCAAAAAATATTCTGTCAGGAACACCTTTAGCTAAATATTCTACAGTATCTTTGCCAGTGTAAACATCTCCGTCTATTGCTACTCCTGATTTCTTGCCAGTAGAACAGGCACTTAGTGCTAATGTCACAAAGATAATTAAAATCGTGTTTTTTATTTCTTTTATAAATTTCATATTTTTTTCCCCAGGGTTAAAATTAGTTGGAATATTTCAAATTTCTTTAGATGTTTCAAGTCAAAATTACATTAATTATACCTCACTTTGATAATAAAGAGGACCAAGATGGGTCAGATGCATCGGTTTCGGTATCTATTTTCCTCTCATTATATCCTGTAATATCAATTGACCATAATTTTGCTGAAAACCCTTCTCCGCTAGGCCCTGATTTTGTTTCTCTATAGAATATTAAAACTCTGCCATTAGGAGACCAAGATGGAGCTTCTTGATAAAAGTTTTCAGTTAAAAGCCTCTCACCACTTCCATCTGTTCTCATCACTCCTATATAAAATTTTCCTTTTCTAACTTTTGTAAAAGCAATTAAATCACCTCTGGGAGACCATACAGGGGTACCATAAAGACCAGATCCAAAAGTAATTCTTTTAACATCACTTCCATCGCTTTTCATAACATAGATTTGTTGAAGACCACTTCTATCAGAATTAAAACAAATATATTTTCCGTCTGGAGAAAAAGATGGCGAAGTATCAATTGAAGAGTGTTCGGTTATTTTCTCTACAACTCTAGTTTCTATATCCATAGTATAAATATCTGAATTTCCATCTTTAGCAAAACTCATTATTATTTTTTTTCCATCAGGAGAAAACCTAGGTGCAAAAGTCATTCCTGGAAAATTTCCAACAACTTCTTGTTGTCCTGTCTCTATATCTAAAAGATAAACTCGAGGAAGATTTCTAAAATAAGAAAGATAAGTTACCATTTGGTTTGCAGGATTAAATCTTGGTGTAAGAACTAATTCATTTCCTAAAGTTAAATATTTAGTATTAGCACCATCTTGATCCATTATTGCCAGTTTTTTTACTCTTCTATTTTTTGGTCCACTCTCTGCAACATAAATAATTCTTGTATCAAAATATCCTTCTTCACCAGTGAGTCTTTCATAAATTTTGTCAGAAATAATGTGGGCTACCCTTCTCCAATTCCCTGGAGTAGTTGTAAAAGCTAAAGCTATCATTTCTTTAGAAGCTGTCAAATCCCAAAGTCTAAACTCAACTTTTAACTTGCCATCTTTGACATTCAGTTTCCCAGTTACTAAAGCCTGAGCCTTAATTAGTCTCCAGTCTTCAAACCTTGGTTTTAGATGTGCAATATCCGGTTTTTGAACAAATGCATCTTTGTTAAGTGGATTAAACAATCCAGTAGACTTAAAATTTTTTTCTATTATTTTTGACACTTCTTCACCTAAAGATTTAGTTTTTATATCTTTAATATTTTCAGATTTTGGGTCTACGTAGAGAGGAGATACAGCTATAGGAAGTGGGTCTAAATTTCCTCTTGTTATATCTACTTCTATAAGTGCATTAGCTAATGATGAATGAAATAAAATTATAAAAGTAAAAAGAAATTTTTTATACATTGTTTTATCCTTTCAACATTTCTGTTGGGTCAAAGTTTAATTGTAATTCTTTCCATTTTTCATATCCCGTAGGTGGCACTTTTAAAGGTTGACACAATCTTACAGCTCTTAAAGCACTTTCAGCAAGGATTTTATAGAATTTTTGTCCTGGTCTATTCATTCTCTCGTGATCTAGTATTTCTGATTTTGTTATTGTTCCGTCTTGTTTTAATTGAAGTTTTATCCTTACTAATAAATCACCATCATACGGCAAACCTAAAGGTACACTCCAACAGCCAAATATTTGAGCTCTTAGCGCATCTTCTTGAGTAAGAGTTAAACCGGTTGCGAACGAATTTTTTTGATTGCTTTGTGTAATTTTATTAGAATTTTTTTCTACTAAGGCGGCTTCCTCTTTTGCTTTATCAATTAATGCCGCAATTTGATTAGTGTCAATAATCTCCTTTTTTTCAAATTCTGAAGACTGTCTGATTTCTGGTTTAATTTCTTCTGGATTTTGTTTTTTTTTAACAATTTTTTTCTCTTCTTTATTATCTTCTGGCATTGGAATTCTATCAGGTTTTTCTTTTGCTTTTGCAGCAGGCGGTGCTTGTTCTGAAACAACTCTTTTTTCTTCTTTTTTAACTTTTTCAATTACTTTCCTGGCTTTTGGAGCATAAGGTATATTTGTGGTGTCTGAAATTTGAATTAATTCAACTGAAACAATAGGTGGTAGTTCTATTGGTTGTCTAATCATAAAAGGTAGTGTTAACACGGTTAGCAAAATAATTACTAGATGAAACGAAACTGAATAAATTAAACTTTTTGTCATTTTTCATTTAACTTTTATATGGCTCAGAAATTAAAGCTACTTTTGAAAATCCGGCGCCAGATAAAGTTCCCATAACTTCTAAGACTCTTCCATAATTAATGGTTTTGTCTCCTCTAACATAAATTCTAGTATCAGTTCTATTTTTTGCTATCGCAAGAAGTTTAGGAACAATTTTTTCGTATGTTACTTGATGTTCTTGAATATAAATTTCTCCTTTAGAATTAATAGTAATAGTTAATGGTTCTTGATCATCAGGTAAAGAGTCAGCCGCAGACTCAGGTAAATCTACTTGGACACCAACTGTTAATAATGGTGCTGTAACCATAAATATTATTAAAAGCACCAGCATAACATCTACAAAAGGTGTTACGTTAATTTCACTCATTGGTTCATTCTTTGAGCGATTTAATTTAAATGCCATAATTTTAGATTATAGATAAAAATCTTTTACAGAAATTATCAATTCTTGCCACATATCTTTTAGAGTCACTATTAAATTTATTATAAGCTATTACCGCTGGTATTGCCGCTAATAAACCTAAAGCAGTTGCAAAAAGCGCTTCAGCAATTCCAGGAGCAACTATTGCTAAACTTGTGTTTCTGGAAATTGCTATTGACTGAAAAGAATTCATTATACCCCAAACAGTTCCAAATAAACCTATAAAAGGTGCTGTTGCACCTACAGTTGCTAAAAATGTAAAATTTTTCTCAATATTTTTTATTTGATTATCCGTAGAAATTTCTAAAACTCTTTCCACACGAGCTAATTGTACTGCTGAAGATTTTGATTTAGTTTTTACAAGTTCTACCATAGCAGATTTAAAAATATTTGTTATGGGATCTTCTGATTTAGCAGGCAGACTATTATTAAAACTCTCTGCAGATTTAGCTTTCCAAAATTTATTTTCAAAGTCAGCTGTAGTACTATTAATTTTTTTAAATAATTTATATTTATCGAAAATTAATGCCCAAGAATAAACTGAGCTAGCTAATAAAATTATAATTACCGATTTAACTACAAAATCTGCTCTTAAAAATAATTGTAAAAGTGAAAAATCTGTGCTCCCACCTAATCCCGCTACTTGAGATGCTATTTCTTGTTCCATTAAGATTAAATACTTTTAGAATGTGTCATGAATTTGGCGCTTTTAAATTGAAATATTTATTAAATTACAATTTACCCATCTTTAGTCATGGTTTCATTGAAAAATCTTGCTATTAATATTGCATCTGACTTATTTACATCTTTTTTCCTAGATAATTGGTCAGAAATTGATGGATACATCTCGATTACCTTAGTTCTGCTTGCATCTTTTGAAGAGTTGATCAATTCAAAATGTTTTTTCCATTTAGCAGGCCTTACAAAATATATAGGTAATGAAAGTGCTGCACAAATACCTTTAATCGCTCCAAAAGTTTGTCCAAAATTAAACATACTTGTAACTCCTTGCCCAGGCATGGCATTAACTCTCTCCACCACAACTGAAGTTTCTTCGTTCTCATTAATATTTTCTTTTATTAACTGGACTAAATGAGCGCTGTTTATCTGTCTTTTATTCTTTTTACCTTCAGACATTACTGGCATATCGAATAACTTTTTGATTTTTCCATCTTTCAAAATTGCTATTCCTCCAGAAAGTCCAGGATCTATACCAATAGTTATCATATGTTAATACTACAGTTAATAAATGTATTTTGCACATCATCATCTTCATCTAAAATTTCTAAAATTTTAATGATTTTTTCACTTTGTTCTTTAGACATATCTAAATATTCATGCGGTCTCCACTCTACTCCAGAATAAATAAGGCTATCAATTTTTTTTTCTATTTCACTTTTTACTTTATAAAAATCTTCTTTTTTAGATATTATTTCGTGGTATTTTTGGTTACTAACACAATCTTTCGCACCAGCATTAATTGCTAAATTTAGCATTTCCTCTTCTGAAAATTTTTCTTTAGTAACATGTATCACACCGCAGCTAAAAAATAGATGGGAAGTTGAACCAGTAACTCCAAGTCTTCCGTCATTTTTTTCTAAAATAGTTCTAATTTTAGAGGCAGATCTGTTTTTATTATCTGTAAGGGTTTCGATTATAAAAGCAGAATTAAATGGTCCAAAACCTTCGTATCTAAGGTTTTGATAGTTTTGATTAACATTCATCTCAGATTTATTAATAGCTCTTAAAATATTATCTTTCGGCATATTAGACTGCTTAGCAACTTGAATAGCAGCTCTTAATCTTGGATTAGAATCTGGATCTTTTGCACCTAGTTTAGCAGCAACAGTAATTTCTCTAGATAATTTAGAAAAAATTTTTGCTCTTTCTTTATCTTGTCTTCCTTTTTTATGCTTTATCCCTGCCCAATGTGAGTGTCCTGCCATAAAATTAATTTATTAAAACTCCTCCATTAATTACTCTCTTTATATTTGTGGCCAAACCTGTTTTGTTATCAGCTTTTACTATTATCCCTGAAATAGTAGCTTCACCTGTAGCTGGAAAATGATTTGTGGCTTTTTTATCTTTTAAAAATTTCTTTATCGAATTTTCTTTATTCATTCCTATTACCGAATTATAATCCCCACACATTCCAATATCTGTTTGGTATGCAGTTCCCTTATTTAATATCCTGGTATCAGCAGTAGGAACATGTGTATGCGTTCCAACAACACTCGTAGCTTTTCCATCAAAAAAATGTCCCATTGCCATTTTTTCACTAGTAATTTCTCCATGGAAATCAACTACTATAAAATCAACGTTATCTTTAAGTTTAATCTTTTTTTGAATGTTGGTGGCAGCTTGAAAAACATCTTCTGTTTTTCTCATAAAAACATTTCCCATTAAGTTTATTACTGCAACTCTTAAATTGTTTCCTTTTGACAAATAAATTCCATACCCATTTCCAGGTGATCCTTCCGCAAGATTTGCAGGCCTTAACAATCTATTTTCTTTATTAATAAAATTTGTTGTCTCATGTTTATCCCAAATATGGTTTCCAGACGTAATAACATCTACTTTATTACTAAAAAAAAAATTTGCAATTTCTTCTGTAATGCCTTTACCATCATCAGCTGAATTTTCTCCATTTATAATCGTAAAGTCAATTTGCTCATTTTTAATTATATGATTTAGATTAAGCTCTATTGCTTTTCTCCCAGGCACTCCTACAACATCTCCTAAAATTAATATATTCATTGTTTAATCATTTTGTTCTCGGTCAAAATATAATCTAATTTGACGTCAAGTTTTGATGTTGGAAGTTTATCATATTTTTGAAAAGAAAAAGCAACTCCAATTGTCAATATAGTTTTATTCTTTTTTAAATATTTGTTTAAAAAATTGTCGTAATATCCTTTTCCATATCCCAACCTATGATTATATTTATCAAATACTAATAACGGAACTAACATTATATCTGGTATAAAGTGATCTTGATTGGGCGCGGGTTCTAGCATGCCATACTTATTTACTTTTAAGACGTCTAAATAGTTCCATTTACAAAAAACCATGTTATTTTTGTTTGTCAGAGATGGAAGTAAAGAAATAATTTTTTTTTTTGTTCTTAAGATTTCTAAAAAACTTAAAGTGTTAACTTCATAATTTGACGGGTAGTAAATTGATAAGTAAATTTCTTTTTTTTGAGAAAAAGAATTTAATACTTTATTTAATGGATTAAAATAATTTTTTGTAACTTCAAAATACTTGAGTTTTCTTATTTTTAAAAATTTTTTTCGTAATTTATCTTTAGATAACATTTACTGAATTTTATTATTAGATTCAGTATTTTCAATAATTTTTTCTAAAGACTTTGTGGTTCTGTCGAGCATCGATTCATATATCGTATTGCTTTCGTCAATAATCTTTTTGAAATTATCTATTTCTTCGTTAAGAGTTGATATTTCCTTATCTTTATTTTCCTTATATTTAATAGCAAGAGATTTTAATTCTAAAAATTTTTTTGATAGTTCGTCAAGTTTATTTTTCTGTTTACTAACTCTCTCCTTTAAGTCAAAATAATCATCAATTAATTGAATTGTTGTAATTAGTAAAAGTTTATTTTCACCAATATTCCCAAGTTTTTCTTTGAGTTCGCTATATTTTTTATCTAAAAAAATAGTTAATTTTTTAAGAGACTCTTCCTGTCCATCATCACAAGAAAGTAGATAGTCTTTATTATTAAATTTAATATTTACATTTGCCATTTGTCTATCTCTTTTACTAAAATTTCTGTTTCTTTGCTAAGTTCGTCGATGTCTTGATTGAATTTTTCCTCTAGATCTGATTTGTTACTTACTTCTTCTTTTAACTTTAAGAGTTTTTCTTTAAGATACTTATGCTCTCTTAGAAGTTTATCGTGTTTATTTTCTATATCTTTTTTTTCTCTTTCTAATTGATTTCTTTCATCTGAAATTTTATTCGAATTTAAATTTGACTGTGAATAACTAGCTGAAAGAGAGCTTAATTTATCAATAAGCTTATTTAAATTTTTTTCTTTGTTTTCAAAAGTTTTCATTTTCTCCCCCATAATATTGATATAGATTGTTTAAGTCTATATAGGTATTTTAATAGTGAAAACAAATTTAAATCAATTAGCTAACGCAGTAAGATTTTTAGCTATCGACGCTGTGCAAAAAGCAAATTCAGGCCATCCTGGAATGCCAATGGGTATGGCAGATGTTGCGAGCGTCCTTTTTAAGTACCACCTGAGGTTTAATCCTAAAAATCCTAGCTGGTCTAATAGAGATAGATTTATTTTATCAGCTGGGCACGGATCTATGCTTTTATATGCCTTGTTATATTTAACTGGTTATAAAAGTGTAAGTATAGAAGATATAAAAAATTTTAGACAACTTAATTCAATTTGTGCAGGTCATCCGGAATACAAAAAAAATTCCGGAATAGAGACAACAACAGGACCGCTAGGACAAGGTTTAAGTAATGCTGTTGGTATGGCAATAGGAGAGGAAATTTTTAAAAAAAGATTTGGAGCTAATTTAATAAACCATAAGACTTTTGTCATAGCCAGTGATGGAGATTTAATGGAGGGAATAAGTCATGAGGCTATGAGTCTAGCTGGACATTTAAAATTAAAAAATTTAATTGTCTTTTTTGATAATAACAAAATTTCAATTGACGGGCCAACTTCCTTAAGTGTCTCAGATAATTATAAAAAAAGATTTGAAGCATATGGATGGGATTTTCAAGAAATAAATGGTCACAATGAAAAACAAATATCAAAAGCTATTTTAAAAGCATCAAAATCTAATAAACCAAGCCTAATTTCTTGTAAAACTATAATTGGCTTTGGATCTCCTAATAAATCGAGAAAAGCTTCTTCTCATGGATCTCCTTTAGGTGTTGATGAAGTAAAATTAGTCAGAAAAAAACTTAAATGGGCAAGCGAACCTTTTGACGTTCCAAAAGAAGTATTAGACGCTTGGAGAGAAATTGGTAAGAAAGGAGAGTTATTGGAAAAAAAATGGGAAGAAACTTTAAACAATAAAAGTCAAAAGGTAAAATTTGATTTTGAAAATATTATAAATAATTCGAATATTAATAATATTGAAAAATTTATAAAAGAGGAAAAAAGTAAATATTTTTCTTCAAAGCCATTGATGGCAACACGACAATCTTCATCAAATGTTATAGAGGGTATTAATAATATTCTTCCAGAGTTAATAGGTGGATCAGCTGATCTCAGTGGGTCAAATAATACAAAAGCTGACAATTCAGTTGTAATAACTTCAAAAAATTTTAGTGGAAATTATATTCATTATGGAGTTCGAGAGCATGGGATGGCCGCAGCTATGAATGGTCTAGCTTTATATGGAGGGTTAGTGCCTTACGGAGGAACTTTTTTAATTTTTTCAGATTATTGCAAGCCTTCAATCCGTCTTTCAGCCTTAATGGGTTTAAGAGTAATATATATCTTTTCACATGACTCAATTGGTTTAGGAGAAGATGGCCCAACACACCAGCCTATAGAACAACTAACAGGTTTAAGAGCAATACCTAATCTGAATGTTTTTCGTCCCGCAGATATGAACGAAACACTTGAATGCTGGGAAATAGCCCTAAAAAGTAAAAGTACTCCAAGCATTATAGCTTTATCAAGACAAAAACTTCCTTATATAAATCAAAAATTTTCAGAAAAAAATCAATGTTCTTTGGGCGCCTACCAAGTAAATATAACATCACATGAAAGTAAAATTACCTTAATTGCATCTGGTTCTGAAGTTGAATTAGCTCTAGAAACACAGAAACTTTTGAAAGAATATAATTTTGACTCAAAAGTAGTTTCAATGCCATGCCAAGAAATTTTTGATAAACAACCAGATAGTTACAAAAATGAAATCTTAGAACCTGAAAATCTAATTATAACAATTGAAGCTGGAAGTGTAAGCTGCTGGGAAAAATATGTTAAATCAAAAGGAGTTTCATTAGGTTTAGATAAATTTGGTGAAAGCGCACCTTATAAAGAAATCTACAATCATTTTAATTTGACTAGTGAAAAAATATTATCTTTAGTTCAAAAAATGTTAAGAAAATAAATGTCCGGAATTAAATATTTCCCAACAAAATTAAATATTGAAAATAAAACGATTATTTTAAGAGTAGATTTAAATGTTCCTATTAAAAATCATGAAATTCAAGATTTTACAAGAATATCGTTAATTTTACCTTTTCTTAATGAATTGATAAGCAGAAAATCAAAAATTGTAATTCTTACTCATCTTGGAAGGCCAAAAGATGGGAAAAATAAGGAGCTGTCTCTAATGCCCGTTTATAAGTATTTGAAAAAAGAAATTAAATCTAATCTTTATTTTTATGCAGGAGATGTTGATGAAGAAACTAAAAAAAAAATTACCTACTTAAAAAAAGGAGATGTTCTTTTATTAGAAAATATAAGATTTTTTCAAGAAGAAAGTTCTAATGATGAGTTGTTTGCAAAAAAATTAGCTAATTTAGGAGAGATATATATAAATGATGCATTTTCTTGCTCCCACAGAAAACAGGCTTCACTACATAAAATAACTAAATTTATAAATGAGACATACGCAGGACCTCTTTTAAAAAAAGAAGTTGAAGCAATTGATATGGTGATTAAAAACAAAAAAAAACCTGTTACCTGTATTATAGGTGGTTCCAAAATTTCAACAAAAATCAATGTTATTTCTAATCTTATTAAAAACGTAGATAGTATTATAATTGTTGGCGCTATGGCTAATAACTTTTTAGCTTATAAAGGATTCAAAATTGGTAAATCTTTAATTGAAAAAAATACAAGAGAAATAATTAAAGATATATATTCTTATTCAGAAAAGTTTAATTGTAAAATAGTTATCCCTGAAGACTTTTATGTATCAAAAAGTTTTGATGGTTTAGCTACATTGAAAGAAAACAAATCTGTAGCCGACGATGAATTAATTCTTGATATTGGCGATAGTACGATAAAAAAAATTGAAAAAGAAATAGATAATTCTAATACTGTCCTCTGGAATGGCCCTGCTGGTTATTTTGAAAATGAAAATTTCAATAAGGGAACAAATGCTATTGCTGAAAAAATTTCAGAAAATACCGTAAATAAATCTCTTATATCAATTCTCGGTGGTGGAGATACTGTTTCTGCAATAAATAAAATTAAAAAAGAATTATCTTTTACACACTTATCAACAGCAGGTGGAGCATTTTTAGAATACTTAGAAGGAAAAGACTTGCCTGGTATTAGTGTTTTAAAATAAATACTGAATAATGAAACTAGAAGATATAGCAAAAAAAATGTGTGCTAAGGGAAAAGGTATTTTGGCAGCCGATGAAAGTACCGGAACTATGGATAAGAGGCTTAAAAGTGTAAATGTAGAAAGTACTGAAAAAAATAGATTAACCTTTAGACAAACTCTTTTTAGTTCAGCCGCGATGAAGAATTATATTGGCGGAGTAATATTATTTGATGAAACAATTCGTCAAAAAACTACAGATGGTATTTCAGTACCTGATTTAATTTTAAAAAATGACTCGGTTCCCGGAATTAAAGTTGATAAAGGTGCTAAAAAACTTGCAGGTTCATTCGAGGAAACAATTACAGAGGGTTTGGATGGTCTTAGAGAGAGATTAAAAGAATATTATGAACTTGGAGCAAGGTTTACTAAATGGAGAGCTGTTTATAAAATAGGAAATAAATATCCATCGTCACAATCTATCAAGTCAAATGCTCACGCACTTGCAAGATATGCAGCTTTAGTACAAGAGAGTAATATGGTTCCAATAGTTGAACCTGAAGTTTTAATGGATGGTTCCCATGATATAAATAAATGCTATGAAGTAACTACTAACGTTCTCAACGAGTGCTACAATGAATTAGAAATTCACAAAGTGAGTCTAAAAGGTACAGTTTTAAAACCAAACATGATTATTCCTGGTTCAGATTGTAAAAAAAAAGTTAGCTCGGAAGAAATTGCAAAAAAAACATTGGACTGTCTTAAAAAAAATGTACCAAGTGAAGTGCCGGGTATAGCTTTTTTATCTGGTGGTCAATCCGAGATAGAAGCAAGTAAAAATTTGAATGAAATTAATAAAATAAATGATACCAACTTTCTTATAACCTTTTCCTACGGTCGAGGCTTGCAAGCTAGTGCTCTAAAGGCTTTTGGAGAAGATTTAGATAATACTAAGAAGATTCAAAATGTCTTTGCTCATAGAGCAAAAATGAACGGGCTTTCATCAAAAGGAGAATGGTCAGAAAACTTAGAGAAAGAGGCTGTTGCTTAAATAATTTGAAAAGGTTCATATATTTAATTTCCCCACAAAAAATCTACAAAAACTTTTATCTTGATTTGGAAAAAGTTTTAGCTAAGAAAAATACTAAATATTTTCAATTGAGATTAAAAAAAACGCCCGAAAAAAAAATTATTCAAATTGCCAAAAAAATAAAAAATATTACTTCAAAATATAAAGTTAAATTGATTATTAACGATAATATTAAAATAGCGAAGAAAGTTAAAGCTGATGGGTGTCATCTTGGGCAAAGTGATGGGTCTATAACTGAAGCTAGAAAAATTTTAAAAAATAAAATTATTGGGGTAACCTGTCATAGCTCAAAAAAACTTGCTTTAAAAGCAATAAAAGAAAAAGCTGATTATATTGCTTTTGGTTCTTTTTTTGTTTCCAAGTTGAAACCACAAGCAAAAAAAGGACACTTCAAAGTTTTAAAATGGGCTAAAAAAAATATAAAAAAGCCGATAGTCGCAATAGGTGGTATTAGTAATCAAAATTATAAAAAATTAATTCTTTTAGGCGCCAATTATATTGCAATATCAAGTTTTATTTGGGATAACCCTTTTTTAAAACCAGACTTAGCAGTGAAAAAATTAAATGAAAATATTAGCCAGTGAAATAAGACCAGGAAATATCATAGAACATAAAAGTGATTACTGGAAAGTTTTAAAAACTCAACATGTGAAACCTGGAAAAGGCGGAGCTTTTAATCAGGTAGAATTAAAAAGTATTATGAAAGGGACAAAGCTTAATGAAAGATTTAGATCAAGTGAAAATGTTGAGAAGGCTGAATTGGATGATAAGAAATTTAATTTCTTATACTTAGATGACGCTAACTGTCATTTTATGGATAATGAAACTTTTGAACAAATTTCAATTCCAAAATCTTTAACTGAGGAAAAATATAAATTATTAAAAGAAAATTTAGAGGTAACTATTACTTTTATGGACGAAAAACCCATCTCTATCGATCTTCCTAATACAATTGAATGCATAGTTGAAACAACTGACGCTGCTATAAAGAATCAAACTGCTTCTTCTTCTTATAAACCAGCAACTTTAGATTGTGGAATAAATATAACAGTACCGCCGTTTATTGAGTCAGGTGAAAAAATTATTTTGGATACAAGAACACTTGAATACGTAAAAAAGATTAACTAATGAGACTTAATTCTCCAAAAATAAATATTATGCATAAAGCTTGTATGAAAGCTTCAAAATCGATGATACGTGATTTTGGAGAAATAGAAAAATTACAAGTGTCTACAAAAGGCCCTGGAGATTTTGTTACCGCAGCTGATAAGAAATCTGAAAAAATTATTATAGAAGAATTGCTTAAAGCTCACCCCGATTATGGGATCCTAAGTGAAGAAGCTGGAGAAATAAATAAAGACAATAAAAATCATAGATGGATAATTGACCCAATAGATGGAACAATGAACTTTTTAAACGGGATACCTCAATTTGCAATATCTATTGGCTATGAGGAGAAAGGTGAAATCATCTCAGGAATAATTTTTGATCCTATTAAAGATGAAATGTTCTTTGCAGAAAAAGGCAATGGTGCATTTTTAAATAATTCTAGAATGCGAGTTTCAAATAAGAAAAAACTTAAAGACTCAATACTAGTAACTGGAGGTCCTAAATTTGGGAGTAAAAAAAGAGAAGAAATTTTTAAACATTATGTAAAAATTTCTAACAATGTTGACTCTTCAATAAGGAAGTTTGGAAGTGCTTCGCTTGATATAGCTTATGTTGCTTGTGGAAGATTTGATGGTTTCTGGCAATGGGAGCTAAATTATTGGGATATTGCTGCTGGACTAGTCATCTTAAGGGAGGCTGGTGGTTATGTTGATTTTTTCGATAGTAATCAAAAACTCCCAAATAAAAAGAATATAATTGCTTCTAATTCAAATATTCATCAAGAGTTAAAAGATAGTTTATTAAAAAAAAATATTGAGTAAGGGAAGTTTATAATATAAAACCATTTTTATGAAAAAAAAAATACACCCTAATTATCACAATATTAAAGTTGTAATGACCGACGGTAGTGAATTTGAAACTAGATCGACTTGGGGTAAAGAAAATGATGTATTGAAACTTGATATCGACCCAAAATCTCATTCAGCTTGGACTGGTGGAGCTCAAAAAATATTAGATAAAGGAAGAGTGAGTAAGTATAATAAAAAATTTAGTAATCTTAGAAATAAAAATAATTAATTTATGTCAGAAACACCATTTATGCCAAAAGCTACAGCTGTTTGGTTAGTAGAAAATACCACATTAACATTTAAACAAATTGCAATGTTTTGCAACCTTCACGAATTAGAAATTAAGGGCATAGCTGACGGGGACGTTGCAAAAGGTATTAAAGCTTATAATCCAATACTTGCGGGTCAACTTACAAGAGAAGAAATAGATAATTGTTCTAAGAACCCTCAAAAAACATTGTCGTTAAATAAAAAAACTGAAAATGTTGAAGTGAAAGAGAGAAAAAAACCTAAGTATACACCTCTGTCAAAAAGACAAGATAGACCGGATGCTATATTGTGGTTATGTAAAAATGCTCCTGAGTTAACTGATGGACAAATTTCTAAGCTTGTTGGAAGCACTAAAGGAACAGTTTCACTTATAAGAAAAAGAAGTTA
>Ga0315315_10003697_pt1 | contig 14089 bp, 12 predicted proteins | sample M140m3416metaG_FD_203699 | JGI IMG/M metagenome (GOLD analysis project Ga0315315, IMG submission 203699) | Ammonia-oxidizing marine archaeal communities from Monterey Bay, California, United States - M1 40m 3416 | ecosystem: Environmental > Aquatic > Marine > Intertidal zone | place: USA...
AAATACAAATCGTCTTTGATGTTTTTAATAGTTTTTCTAATTCTGTTATCTAATTTTTACAACAATACAATAAGTTACAAAAATACTACAAATACTCTTAACCAAGATACGGTAGAATTGATAATTGATGACATTATTAATGAAGATACAGAAGTCATAGTCCATCATGGGTCCCATTGGTTTGTAGGCTTATATTTGCCAGTAGAAATTCAAATGGAGAGTATTCAACTTTTTCCTAAAACAGATAGGGTTCTTGGATCTGGCAGTTTAGGTCTTCCCGCTCCAAATATACTTGATGATAAATTTATTCAATTGTGTTTTGATTTCCCAAAAACAAGAGGAGAAAACTGCTCTGTAGTAATTGAAGACTATTTAGAAAGTTCTGGAACAAATAGCTTTAAATTTGTTGGTTTTTATACAGAAGAAAAAGATTTTTCTAGCTATCTAGAAATATTTAATAAATACAATTTTTCAGTTGAGAATCTACTTGTTGAGAAAGATATCTTTTACTATCTGATATCAAAATAAGTACTATTAATTATTTTGATAATATGTATTAAAAATTCTTTGATACTATTTAAATATGAAACGATGGCTTGCTCTATTCACTCTAATATTTTTAATACAGTGCAGTTCTTCAACTACAAATTCTTCTAACTCTATTTCTTCAGAGATTCCAAAATTTAACAGCGAATGCAAATATACTTTACAAGAGGGACTGAGTGAAATTTATAAAATTGCTCAAGAATATAATTTATCTGTAAAAGTGAATTGGATAGAAGACAATTTGTCTAACTATGCTGATGATTGTGAAGGAAAAATAGTTGGGTCAAATCTTAATGAAGGAGTCAGCCTACTAAATCAAGAAAAAATTGAGCTTGTTGTCGCAACATTATATGAGACAAAATCTACTACAACTATTCCTGAAAAAATACCCGATATACTTTCATTAAATATTAATGAATACCAAGATCTTGATTTTACACTATCAAACAACAGAGAATATAGTTTTTTATTAAATCCAACAACTAGAAATCCTTTTTCAGCTCTTATAAAGCTTGAGGATTTTGAAAATTATATTTTAATAGATAACGTAGAAGCTCATTTTGAAAACGAAATTTTTAAATACAATTTTAAAGCATCTGATAACACTATATTTGTAGAAACGTATTTTCTAAATAAAAATTCTAATTTTGAATTATTTTTCAAAGATCAAAACGACAATATTATTGATTCATTACAAATTAATCTTCCAGAAATAATATTCGATCAAAAATTTCAAATAACTAAATATAAAGACTCAGAAGCTTGGATGTATATATCCGGGGCAAATGATGGAAATGTATTAATAATTGACGAATCTTCAGAAATAAGAGCTTTTCTTGAAATTCCTAAAGAATATACCAGAATTGCCTCAAGGGCTGGTAATCAATTCAATGAAAAATTCATAGTATTTTTTAACGATACGGACAATAAATATTACTCTATGGATTTTTTTGGAAATATAAAATTGTGGTTTAATAATGATTTAAATTTTCAATATCAATGGCACCATGATGTTTCTCCAAGTAAGTATAAAAACTCTTATCTTGTACATGTAAATGACATGAAACAAAAACCATTTAAAGAAGATGTAATAATTGAAATTAACATAAAAGAAAACTCTTTAATTAGAGTAATTGACCTTAAACAGATTTTAGATATAAACCTTCCAGTTATAAAAGATGCATTCTTTGAAGTGGATGAAGGCCCTGAAAATGAAGAAAATTTTGATTGGTTTCATGGCAACTCTGTTGAATATGTGCCCTCTCGAGATGAAATTATAATTTCTGGAAGGCATCTTGGATTAGTTGGTCTTGATTATAACACTTTAAAAATTAACTGGTTTTTGCCACACAATCCAAATTTTTATTCAGAAAAACAAGATTACCCAATACTAAAACCTACTTTTGATGGATTTATTCCACCAAATGGACAACATAATTTAACATACATTGAAGGAAAATTGGTATATTTCGATAATCAATCGATACCTGAGGTTGTTAATGGCAAAAAAGATTACAACCCTTATGAGCTATTATCATATTTTGTAGTTCTAGATGTTGATTTTGAAAATTTGTTAATAAATAACCAAACTCTTTACTCTCATGAAGATTTTTGGTCAAAAATTAGAGGAGGTGTAGATTATTTAGATAAAAATTTTCAAACAATTTTAATTTCATATGGTGGAATATATTATGATGAATTCGGAGCAAGAACTTTAAGTAGACAAACAAACCCAAAAAAAAGAAGCTGGTCAGTAGTTGAATACAATGAAGACTCTCTTGTAAGAATTATAGAAGGCAAAAACGGGTTCGGCGCTTACAGATCATTATTCTTCACGCCATAATCATTTTGTCTAGTGAAAAAAACTAGATTTGATAAAAGATTTAAAATTCTTCATTAGACCTATCAATTATTTTCATTTCCATGTCAAGTCCACGATAACAATAAATATTAGCTTTAAGATATTCTATTTTTGGTTCAACAGATAAATCAAAACTTTTCTTAATTACATCAAGTGGCGTATTTACGTTCAATTTAGAGAAGAAATAGCTAGTTGTAAAAAATCTACCATAATTAACCTCCATTGGAACAATAGAAGAATCATTATTTTCTTTTAAATCAACACAATAAATTCCGTGTGGATTAGGTTCAATTGTTTTAATAGCATCTAAAGTTATATCCTTAAGATTTTTATTGACAACTGTTCTAGCAATTGAAGGTGTGGAAGATTGGCCTGAAACCATTTGTTTTGCGAAAAAGTATTCTAATCTCTCCCGTGGTTGATAGTGTATCAATTCACCTTTCCAAAATAAAACTTGAACCGCAAATTCTTTACCTGGTAAATATTCTGAAACTATAAAATCTTCTAAGTTAGATTTTTTAAATTCTACCCAGTAATTAATCCAATCGTGCAACTGTTTGATAGTATTTACCGGTAAAGCTCCACTGGACCCTGCGCCATAGCTTTTCCTGACCCAAGCAATACCATTTTTTGATATACAATTTTCAAATAACTCGTTATTTTCTAAAATGTCAACATATGAGTAGGTTTCGAAGCTACCAAATTTTTCGGACCACATTTGATTTGTAAATTCTTTATTGCCGTATTTTTTTATGAACTCTTTTTTAATGTTTAAAGTCTTAGCATTAATTTGACTACTATTTTTTGATATAAATTGAACTTCTGAATCTGGTTGAGCGTGTACGTAATCAATTTGTTCATTTTCAATAATTTCATTTATGGAGTTTAATTTATCACTTTCTTTAATTAAGTAGCATTTATCAGCATTGGATACATATGTTGCATTGAGACTAATATCTGTGCCAATTATTTTCCCAATAAAATCCTTGTTTAATCTTAAAGATTTAATATAGTTTCTTGATGCATTGCCTCCAGCTCCAAGGACCAGAATATTTAATTTCATAAATTAAATTTGGTTCTAACTTCTTTAATCGAGGTTTTCCAATCTTTATACCCAACAGCTTTATCATCTATATAAACCGTTACTCTTGGTTTTGTATAGAACATTATATAGTCAAATTTTATATCATTTTTGTCACAAAGATTTTCAATGTATCGTCTGTGGTAATCTGGTCTACAAGTATAAATCAAAATCTCAAAACCTTGATTGTGTAACCAATGAGTTCCTTCAGAAGCTCCTTCAATAGGCAACAATTGAATATTATTTTTATACGAGAATTCGATGTCTCCTTTGTCTTCAAACAATGTGCCATCAAAATCAACTGCTACTCTTTTGTGCATAAAAAATTATAGCAAAAAGTAAACGAAAAAAATTTTAAAGTTTGATCAAAATTGTTTTTTCAAAAGAATCATATCTTTAATAATTTTTACTGTATCACTAAAAATTTTTACCGTAGAGGTATCTGTTGGAGTATCTATATGAGTTATTGGAATTTCAGTAATTGTATGACCTAAATTTACTGATCTAATACAAATTTCTGCAGTTGAAAAAAAATTCTTACTATCAGGTATTATTTTTGAAATTTCGACTTTAGATGCATCAATTAAAAAAGTACCTTGAGTATCCATTAATTTAACACCGAATAGAAGCCTCAATAAAATATTGAATATTTTACTTATAAAACGCCTTGAAAAACTTCTCTTTATATTTGATAACTTATGGCTTTTTGATCCTATATAAATATCACTGTTGTGAATGTGATATTCGTTTAAATAGTTGTCAATGTCAGTAAATTGAAATGGTAAATCAGCACCTGTAATTACAACCATTGTATTTTTTTTATGTATATTGCTATCAACAAATATCATCCCAATTTTTAAAGCCTCTCCAAATCCTTTTTCGGATGATAAGATAATAAATCTAGGATCGTCTTTAGTGATAGATAGTATTTTTTTTAATGAATCATCTGTAGATCCGTTCTCTATGAAGATAAACTGTCCACTTATGTCTGGATTTTGAAATTTATGCTTTAATAAAGTTACAGTTTGTTCAATTACCCCACTTTTATTGTGAAGTGGTATTAAATATATGAAATTATTCATTTTACTAAAAATTTTATCAGGTTTAAATTTGTTTGTTTCTTGAAGGTTTAAATATTGGATAATTTTTTGTTGTAGTTATAAAAACTGACAATATTATATAGATATATGAATCTCAAAAATATACCTATTGCGGACCCAATAAGAGAATTAAAAAAAATAAAAAACTTTAATAAAAGTTTCATAAACGAATTAAACAAGGGACGTTTTGTTGGAGGAGAGAATGTAATACGCTTAGAAGAAAAATTAAAAAATAAGTTTAGCGTTAGGTATGTTGTAACTACAAATTCCGGTACCGACTCGTTGATCTTATCAGTTGCTGAACTAAACCTTAAAAGAGGAGATGAGGTATTGGTTCCATCGTTTACTTTCTTTGCTACAGTAGAAGCGCTACTCCATTTTGGTTTAAAACCAGTTTTTGTTGATATTGACAGATTTAGCTTTACTGTTGATGAACAGTCTTTTTATGATAATGTTAATAAAAAAACTAAAGCTTTTTTGCCAGTCCATATTTTTGGAAAGACTTCTTTCAGCCAATCAATTCTTAAATATTGTAAAGAAAATAATATTAAGATTGTTGAAGATTGTGCACAATCATTTGGTAGTAAATATAACAATAAATTTTTAGGTACATATGGTGATATTGGAGCATTTTCATTTTTTCCAAGTAAGACTTTTGGAGGAATTGGTGATGGAGGGTGTATAATTACAAACAACTCGAAGGTTTATAAAAAGCTAACCAAAATCAAGAATCATGGTCAAAAAAATTTATATGACCATGAAATTAATGGAGTAAATTCTAGATTAGATTCTCTAAATGCTTATGTACTTAGTATGAAATTAGATATTTTTGACGACATTGCTTCTAGTAGAATTAACTTGTACAATTACTTTAATAAAAATATTGATAATCCCTATTTAACAAAACCTTTTTTTAAGGACGAAGAAGTGCCAAATTACTATTCAATTTTAGTAAAAAAAGGAAGGAATAAATTTATTGAATATTTAAATTCGAATGGTATTTCAACAAATATTTACTATAAAAAACCAATTCATCTTCAGAGTGCAATGAAAAAATACCCTTTTGATGCAAAAAATATGAAAAATACAAACTATGTGTCAAGAAAAATTGTTTCGATTCCATTTTTTCCATTTATGGAAAATAAAGAAAAGCAAAAAATTGTAGAGACAGTCAACAGATTTGAAATAGTATGATTAATGTACTTCTCTTGGGATTAGGTAATATAGGTCAAATACATCTTAGAAATTTAAAAAAAAATAAAGATTTAAAAATATTTATTCACGATATAAATAAAAAATTAAACACAAATTTAAAAGATGCAAATATAAGTCAAGTTGATAATCTAAATAGCTTCCTACATTCGCAAAAAATAGATGTTGGTATAGTTGCAACCTCTACGGAGTCTCATAAAGATTTATCAATACAGTTATTAAAAAATAATATACCGCATCTAATTGAAAAGCCTGTAAGTACTAAAAGTTCAGATTTTGAAGAGATATTTAAAATTGCAAATAATAAAGATATTTTTGTTATGTGTGGTTTTGTAGAAAGATTTCACACCTGTGTTGTCAAAATAAAACAAGAAATAAAAAATCAGAAAATATTATCTTTTAGTTCCTTGAGAAATTCTGTTCCTCCAGATAAAAGTAGAAAACTTGATGATGTCAAATTCGATGTACTAATTCATGATCTCGATCTATTCAATTTTATTGTTAAAGATGCCGATATTAAGAATATAAATATATTTGAAAATGGAGAATTTGCTAATGCAGTATATTCCGACAAAACTTTAGTTGGAAACTTTTCAGCAAACAGAATGTCTCATAAAAAATCAAGAAAAATAAATATAATAACTGACAGGTTTGAATATATTGTTGACTTATTAGAACATAAAATTATAAAAAGTGAACATGTGTACGTAAAAAATATTCAAGATATTGAAAAACCTTTTATAAAAGTAAACGAAAATATTATTAATGTTGAACCAAGTGAATCAATATACAAACAGCAAGAGTTTTTACTAAAAAATTTTAACTATGGATTTGATAAGAGCTTGTATAATTCTTACAAATTTTCTCATTATTCAACATATTCGACATAAATTATTTTTTTTAAAATTGCATAAAGAAAAAATAATAAAATTATGTATATTGCAGGATCTTCTCTTAAGTTAATACTCACTATTTCTATTTCATTTATACCTTTATCATCTAAACTTTGATACGACTCACCCTGTGGTAAATTTGATCCAGAGACTTTGCCTATGCATAGTAAATGATTTTTAGACATTTTTATAATTTCAATAATGAACTCATTTATTTTAAGTTGTTTTAAATTTTGATAATTATTTTTAATAGTTGAAAAGAAATAATTACTTGAAGGTATCTCAAGAACAGAAACTTTCAAGTTACTATTTCTTTGAATTAAATCTATAACTTGTTCTGTATTGTATAAACACGAATAATTCATTGTAGGAATATTTTTATTTGATTCTTGAATATTTAAATTTTGTTTGTTATTTGAATAAAATATAAAGATGATTAAAGATAATGTCAATAAAACAATGATTAAAAAAAATTTAACATTTGAAAGTTCATTTCTATCAATTTTAATTTTATTCACTATTTCTAAATTACTAGATATTTATGGTTTACTTAATTTATTTTACTTATTTTTAATAATTGAACTATTGAACATACTTTTTAAAAGTAAATATAAATCCCAATTTTTCAAACAATTATTTCTTAAATTAAGAATGACAGCATTTATTTCATATTTTTCATCAGCAATAATTGGATTTAAATATAGTACATTTATTTATGATTGGCTGTTAATTGGAGTAGGAGCAAACAAAAAAAAGTTTCCAGAACTATATATTAACGATTATCAGGCAGCAATCGCACATCCCCATATTGGAATTCATTCATTAATTAACAGTATTAACGATCTGTATTACTTTTCGGAAATAATGTTTTTATTTTTTTTAATACAAACACATTTGTTTTGTATAGTTTTTCTTACAATATTTAAAAATTTAAAATTAAAAAATTTCAACAATAACAAAAAATATTTTATTTTATCATCTTCATTTTTAGCTATACCCTACACGAGTGGCTTGCACGCAACTCTTCCCTGGTTTTTGCCACATATATTCGGGTTTGCATTATCTTCTATGGCATTAATTATCTTTCTTTATTCCAAAAAAAGAAGACTAGTATTTTTTGTGCTTTTTTTATTGATATTTATCCATTCTTACTGGTCAGCGTTGACTCCTTTAGTTCTTCTAACGCTTCAATTTATGAAGAAAAAATTATATACTTTAGAATCGTTTTTGTTACTGTGTTTTTTATTGGGACCACTATTTCTACTACCTCCTGGTGATATTTCTATAACTAGTTTCTTTGCATTAGTTAGATCGGATTTTCATTTTATTACTCAGAATCCCCATTTCTTTTGGTTCTCAAGACCCATAACAAACGTAAAAGCCTTTTTTGGATTTTCTGGTTTATATCAGGGTTTTTCAAACCTAATATTATTAATAATCTATTGTTTCAATATTAAAAATATAAAAATATTTTCAAAATCTAGCGAAGTAAATATTTTAAGCATATTGACAATTGGCTCACTTATTTCATTAACTTCAGTATTTTTTCAAGATACTCTTTTTCACGATATATTAATCACTACTAATTTTTTTAGAATAAATTTATTTAATTGGATTTTTTTACCATTGTTATTATCAAAAATTTTAAATAACAAAAATTTTAACTTTCTAATCTACCTTATATTTTTAGGTTTGTATTTTGTTTCATATAGTTTGAATGGCTATATAGGGCTAATCTCTATTGCGATGCTGATTTTGATTTTTCTAGATGCTCCAATAAAACAAAATTTTTATAATTTGAAGCTTCTATTTGTTATTTTTAATTTATTACTGTATTTCACTATTGAGCAATATATTGCATTTTTTAATATTCTGTTTTTTACATGTTTGATAATAAAGCGAAATTTGTTCATTAAAAAAGTTGATTTCCAACCATTGGTATTAACAGCTTTAATTTGCACAAGCTACCTAGGTTTTACACAATTTAATAATGTAAATATTGCAGTCAATAGTTGTTTTGATAAAGATAGTACTGAGTTAATTCAAGAATATGTATTAGTAGAAGAATTGGTGTTGACAAATCCAAATTTAGATTGTTTTAGGAGAGACACAAAAAGGTCCCAAGTGTTTTCATTTGGGTTTCTACCATATAATGTGGAACAAGGAGAATGGTACTTGTACCAAGACGGTGTGATGAAAAATTGGGAAGACTATTCTCACAATACATTAATAGAATTAGCTATTGAAAATAAAAGTTCACACATTCTTATAAAAGAAAGTCATAGAGCAAGTAACGAATTAAAAAAAATATATGATTTTGTAATAATACAAAAATCAATATCTGCAACAAGAGTTGATCTATATTATCTTTTTAGACTGAACTAAAAAGTTGTATTAATTTTTATATTTAATCAAAAATTCACCATTATATAATTCTAAAACCAAAAGATTGTCAAAACTGTAATCCTCAAATGATAAAAGTGGATTGGTTAAGATCAAGTAATGCAAATTATTAGTCTGCATTATATTTTTAAAACTATTCTGGTCAAGCTGGTCAAAATCTTTAAGTTCTTCTCTTCTTTTTAGATAAGTTAGACCCGCTTCATAGCTGTAAGGTCTTGTTGAAATACTAAAATAAGATGGAATTTCACCAAAGTATCTAATTACATCATTACTAGGATCAATTAATACTGGTTTGTCAAAATCAAAGTTTTTTCTTATGTCTTTAAACAATGAATCATTTCTTTGATATTCAATTTTTTCCTGTGAGAAGTTTAAATTGTATTCATTTTTTAGTGTAGATAGGGGCATAAGTGAAATAACAAAAAGAAATATAGAAATAGGCAATAATTTATTCGCATATTTTCTATTTTCATTATTGTGAATCACAATATAAATGAAATAAAAAAGAATTGAATTAAGAAATGGAAAATACAAAAATAAATTTACTATAACAACAAAAAACAAAGCTATTGATAAATTTAAAAGTCTGATTTTTCTGGGTTTAATTATCATAATTATTGCAATTAATCTAAACATGAACATAAAAAAATAATCAGACATTGTAGGATTTAAATTTACAATTGAGAAGTCAATACAAGGCCAATGACTAAAGTAAAACGCAAGTATTAGAAAAAATATTTCATAATTTTGTTTTTCCGATACTTTAATATTTAAGATTGCAAGTAAGCCAATGGCAAACCATAGAGTTTGAATTCTCCAAATATCAAAAGCAACAAACAAATCATTAATAATTGAATTACTTAAAAACAAGCTAATTAATGAAGTAAGAGAAAAAATTGTTTGAACAATAATTACTAAATCAAATGATTTTATTTTGTTTAATTTTTTTAAATAAATAATTGCAATTACCGTGAATACTATTGTTGGGTAGATTTCACTTAAACCTGTGTTAAAAGTGTTGTAACATCTACCTCCCTCTAAGTTGAAAAAGTCAAAGTGTGTTGGTGAAACTTTTTCATGATATTGCAATCTTGCAAGTTTAAATGTATCAATGAAACTAATTCCATTGTTTAAGTAATACGATACAGAAAAGTAAGATGTGAAAAAAATTAAAAATCGTTTTAAAAAAGTGTTTGATAAATTGTAAAAATATAAATTAATTAAAGAAATTAAGGCAAAGATATATAGTCCCCAATATGGGTGAATTACTGAGATGATTAAAATAAAAAAAATATCTTTATATAAGCTCACATCCTCTTGTTTGTAAAGCAGAATGATATAAACTAAAACTAATCCTAGACCTAACTCTTGTGGAGCAAAAACATTTGAAAGTATTACATGCCCAAAAACATTTAGTGATGATGCAAACACAAGTAAAAAATATAACGGTCCTAACTTAAATTTTTTAGATTCTTCATAAAGCAAACACAAAACTAATGAATAAATCATTGATTTACAAATATACAGAAACAGTAATACCTCGAAATATACATTGTTCTGCATTGATATTTTTATCAGATTTACAAACAACAAATGGGGAACTTCTCCGGAATTTAAATAAACATCACCAAGAATTTTTCCGTCTAGTCTTTTAGAGAATAATAAAAAATAGTAATCAAAAGTGTATCCTGAATATACATTTCTGTCTGAAATAAACCTCCATATAAAAACTAATAAAGTAAAGAAATTGAAACTTATTAATCTGTAATTAAAATTATAAAATGAATCATTTCGGAAAGAGTAAAAAGAAAACAGCATACCACTCAAGAATGTAAGAACTATTAATATCAAGTAACTCATCTTTGAATTGCTGAGTAAAAAATAATAAAATGAAGACAATATTATGAAAACAAATAAATATTTACTAAAATTTTTCAACTTTAGTTTTGTGATATTTTTTTCTTCAACAATATTCATAAACTATTTTTATATCTCGGATTATAGCAATGCTACAGATGATTTTTTAAATAAAGTAAATGCTAATTCTTCATGTCTTTCTGTAGGCGAAGTGATTATTAAAAGTAATTTAAATAATATTGACTATAAATTTGAATTAAATACAGAAGAGCTGCCTGGAAGTAACTGGTCAAAACTAATAAAAAAAAATAAGATTACAAATTTTATTAACTGTGTAAATAAAGTAAACGAAATAGTACTAGATGAAAATTACATATATGTTGTTTGGATTTTAGAAGAGTTAGTCCTTTTTCAAATTTTGACATTAATTTATCTTTTAATAATATGCTTTAACAAACTGTTTAAAAATCAATTATTAGAGTAACGCTAATTAATTCACATATTATTATTAGAACAAACAATTTATGGAAAAAAATCTAAAAGAATACAATTCAAGAAATATTTTAGTAACTGGAGGTGCTTCTTTTATTGGTAGTCACCTTGTTGAATTACTTCTAAAATCAGGTGCAAATATATCTGTAATTGACGACATGAGTTCTGGTAAAGCTGAGAATTTATTACAAGTGGATAAAGATATAAATTTAATAATCGGTGATGTTAGAAATCCTGATGTTGTGTCAAAAGAAATGAAAAGAGTGGAAATTGTTTTTAATCTAGCTGCTATGCATGGTGGAAGAGGGTATATTGAAACCCATCCTGTTGAATGCATGAACAATATGCTACTTGATCATATAGTTTTTGAAAATGCAGCTAAGAATGGCGTTGAAACTATCGTTCATGCAAGTTCAGCTTGTGTTTATCCAACAAATCTTCAAGATAAAGAGGAGGATAGGTATCTTTTATCTGAAGAGGACGCAAATTTCGAAGAACCAGGAAAAGCTTTTTCAGATGGTGAATATGGGTGGGCGAAATTAATGGGTGAATTACAATTAAATGCATTTCACAAACAATACGGTATAAACGGTGCTGCAGCAAGAATTTTTACTGCTTATGGTGAAAGAGAAAATGAATCACATGCGGCAATTGCACTAATTGCAAAAGCATTACTAAAACTGGATCCATATCCAATTTGGGGAAATGGACAACAAACTAGAAACTTTACTTATGTAAAAGACACTGCAATGGGCTTGGCGCTAGCTGGAACGCAAACTAAAGGTTTTGAAACTTTAAATGTTGGTACTTCCAGTCACTATACAATAATGGAGTTATGCGAAGTAGTGTTTGATTTCTACCAATGGAGACCTGAAAAGTTTGACTTTCAATTAGACAAGCCTGTTGGAGTAAAAAGTAGAGCATCAGATAATACAAAAATAAAAAAATTATTTGGTTGGGAACCAACTATAAATCTTCAAGAGGGCGTTGTTAAAACAGCAGATTGGTACAAAAATAACATAAATGAAAGCCAGCTAGCTGATTTAGAAGTGAAACTGATGGAACGATGAGTGAAATTGTTCAAGTTACTGTTGTAACTCCTGTTCACAATGAAGGTGCGTCTATACGTACTACACTGGAAGAATTTTTCAAATACTATGAAACCTCTATTTTTGAGATAAAATTTATTGTTTCCGAGGATGGGTCTGTTGATAATAGTGTTAACGAAATAATTGCAGTTGGAGAGAGCTATCCTGTAAAGCTAATTTCAGAACCAACCAGAAAAGGTTATTCAAAAGCAGTAATAGATGGATTAAATCAAGTCAAAACTCCATTGGTTAGCTTTATTGATTCAGATGGTCAGTGTCATCCTAAGGATTTACAAAATTTGTATAGAAAATTTAATGGAAATAATTTGGTTGTGGGTTACAGAAATCCAAGAAGAGATAATTTTATAAGAAAAACAATGTCTCGTGGATTTAAATTTGTTTTCGAAAGATATTTTGATCTTAGGCTCATCGATCCTTCCTGTCCATTTTTTATAACCTCAATTGACAATTTAAAAAAAATCTTGGCAACTCCTAATATTGGGGTTTTAAAACAAGGGTTCTGGTGGGAGTTTTATCAACGTGCAAATAGTCTAGATATAGAAATAGTAGAAGTACCCATAGAGCATAGAGTTAGAGCTGCTGGAGAAACAGTAGTTTATAGGCCAACAAAAGTTCCTGCAATTGCATATGAGCATATCAAAGGACTTAAAACTTTACGAGAAACATTAAAAGATGTCTAAGAAAAAAGTTTTTCTTTTCTAAAAATATAAATAATATAAAGAAAAACTGAAAATTTTAATAAAGCCATAAGTATTGAAAACGTATAGTTAAATGGCATTAAACCAATAATTAAAAACTGAAGTTGATAGATTAAGGAAGCAGAAACTAAAGGCTTTGGTAAATCATTAGTTAAGTAAAACAACAAAACCATAAAAAATATTATTGATCTGTATGTTCCCGCCCAAAAAGTAATAGACATAAAAGATATCGTGAACATAATTACATTCGCATCAAATTTTTTTATTCTTAATGCAAAAAATAGAATAAGTAAATTAAATAGTATTTTAAAAATATTTAATAGAGTTATAAAAAATTCTTCACTTAATAGACCTAGTTCTGTTTTGAGAAAGTCAAACAAAACTAACACTGATGGGTAAATGGATGAATTTTTCAAATAAAATCCTATGTAGTCATTTATCGGAAATAAAGATGGTTTTAAACCAATATTTACCCAGTTTGAAATCAATAGAGTTGAATTAATTAGATCAAAAATATCATTGTTTGTGAAAAAAATTAGATAAGTAAAATTTAACGAAATAAATATAAAAATAGTTTGGAAAATTTTATAACTATCAAACTCTTTTGTAAAGAATAAACCAAACAGGTATTGAGGTTTAAAAGATCCAATAAAGGTCCACAGTAACATAGTGGTAATTGTCTGTTTCTTGGATAAGACACAATAAATCAAAATTGGAATTAAAAAAGAGTCTGTGTTTCCTCTATCTAGTGCATATAAATATGGTGGAGATAAAAGGAATAATAAAAAGACATAAAATTTTTGAAGATTCGTATAATTTTTTAGAATTTTCCAAACA
>Ga0315315_10003700_pt1 | contig 14082 bp, 9 predicted proteins | sample M140m3416metaG_FD_203699 | JGI IMG/M metagenome (GOLD analysis project Ga0315315, IMG submission 203699) | Ammonia-oxidizing marine archaeal communities from Monterey Bay, California, United States - M1 40m 3416 | ecosystem: Environmental > Aquatic > Marine > Intertidal zone | place: USA...
CTTCCAAGCTGAATAGAACATCCCGTGATTTGGAGGCAGATGCTTTGGAAATGGTGCCTTGCCTTGTGGGGAAGCCAAATGGGCCAAGCACCATTCGGCTTGCTCAATCGCTTCGGCAGTATATTGAAGGTCTCGTATGGCTAACTCAACCCAAGTCAGGCCATGGAAGAGATAGCTGAAGTAATACCCCTCAGGGAAAAATTGCTGCACTTGAGATGCAGCGTTTGAGTCCAGTGCTGATCGATTGGCATTCAACTGGACTAGCAAAGTGGGGGGAGCTTGCTGAGTGTCAGCAGCTAGGGGAGATGTGACGTAGAGTCGGACATTGAGGAAAAACACCCCCGACACCAGACTGAGCCAGGCAGCAAAGCAAAACCTTTTGATTTTCGACCACTTTTGGTGCTTCTGCTTGTGGTTGTATGTGTTTTGGCTTTTGCGACCGTCGTTCTTGTGATCGTCGCTTAGCGATTTGAGATTTTGCTGTGCCCGTTTGAATGCTGGCAGTTGTGGAGACATCATTCACTGCCAGGTCTTCAGCACATCATCAACAGCATTTGTAATTTCGCTGTCGGTGAAAAGAAGTGCTGAGGCGATCGAAGATTGTGAGTCAGAAGCGTCAGTGGCTGACATTCTTGCCTGGAAATCATCATCCGTATGGTTCACTTGCCGAATCCAACCCGATGTTGGTGGTGTTTGGCTGCCAGATGGTGTTCGGTGAAGGGGAGAATGAGACACTTCGGGATGCGGTTCACCAAACAATGAATGCGAAACGGGGTGAGGTGATTGGGGAATCCGTTGGATTGCAAATTCGCCTTCGCCTTGTTGGCCATTCTGCTGTGCTGCAAGGTGATTGATCACACGAAGTGCATCCAACGCGGAGATGTGTCCACTTGCATTCTGGTCGAAGTTGCGATTTGGCCAGTTATCGATTGTTAGCGGATCAGTGAGTATTCCAGTCAGTGGATCACTGAAAAGGTTGGCTGCCAATTCGTTAATGATTTGCAGAACATCAATAGGGGAAGTGTGCCCGCTGGCATCGATGTCATTCGGCTCAATTGGGTTTTGCCAAACCGCGCCCCCCTCGACGTAGATGACTTCGGATGGATCGTCTTGGTTTGTCAGGCTGCGTAGGAACCGCTGGCCGTCCACAAGCGGTGTGCCTAACCGCCACGCAGTGGTGTCATCGAAAGTCATGTTGCGTTCTTCGAGCAGCAATTCCACGCGGCTGAAGTCTTGCAGGTTTGGTAACACCATGCGAGTTTCTTTAGGGATCAATACTTTTTCCGTTGCCACACCGATCCAGCGATCACCTTCGATATCAAGGACGGTTCCGTCAGGGGTCTTGCTAAGCCGGATATCGTTGCCAGCCTGTCCCAATTCGAGGCTTAGCAGATCGGCGTTCTTTTCAAAGTTCGACAGTCCAACACCAAATGAAAATGTACGTTCGGTCAGACCGTTATCAGCCGCGGTGTCAAAGTCTCCATCCAAGCCTGTATCCTCGACCACGACCGTTAGTATGGCTATTCCCGCCTGATCAAGGTCGGGGCGGAACAAAAGATCAGCCTCAGTTTCACCGCTCACATAGTTGATTTTTGGTTGGCCTGTCATGGACGATTGTTCAGAGAGTGCGACAAGCCGAAGAGCTTGCGATTCAGTTCCACCTGCCGTGATACCAGTCAGGGAGACGGAGTGAGCCTGTGAGAAGGACAACAGCTTGCCGTTTTTATTGACGCTTGCGCTACTGCCTCGAGCGCCCGCGACAAGGGAACTGCCTGTCTCGCTGATTGCAGCACGCCAACCGAATGATCCATTTGCATCTGAGCCATGGTGTTCCTTGCTCAACTGCCACGTCGATGTCAGGTTGTCAAACTGAAATAGGCTGAGCTTTCCACCTTTGTTGATCGCCTCTGTACTCGCTCCGGGTGATCCAACGACCAAGGTTCCAGCATCTTCGCTGAACGCGACCGTGGTGCCAAGTTGTTGAGCATTGGCAGTACCTGCAATCGCATCACCGTGTGGTAACCATTGCCCCGAGTCGCTGTCAAATCGCAGAACCTCAACAAGTCCGTTGCCGAATAAGTCAGTTTCGGTACCAAGTTGTGGTGCGCCCAAAGTAATGGTTTGGCCGTCTCCAGAAATGGCGGTGGCGCTCCCATAGCTACCCTCACCCTGAATACGATCTCCTACGACACTCCATTGTGATGTTTCGGCGTCTCGCTCGTACACCTTTGCAAAGCCAGTGCCACTGCACCCACAGCCTGCGACGGAATGAATCAGATGTGTGCCCGCAGCGTTCATGGCCACCTGGCTTTGCGCTACTTGGTTCTTTACATCTTCTGTGACATCCTGCCCCATCGCCAGATTGTCTTGTTCCAGTTTCCAATCGGTTCCATCAAATCTGTGCAATTTTGCGTTGGGAATGCCGTCACTGTCTGCCGTCGCGATCGCCACGAGGTCTCCGGTCGAATCCATCGCCAGACTTGCAACGATTCCTGCTTGCAGGATCGGTGTGCCAAGTGATACCCATTTCGACAGTTCGGAATCGAACTCCCTGATGGAAACTGCTCTGCCCGTGCTGAACGCAATTCGTGTGCTGTGGTCATTAAGGCTGACAGCGCGACCCAAGGCCGTTTCTTCATCACCCACCAACTGCTGTCCGATTGGTATCCACGGAGAAAGTTCATCATTGCGTTGATAGACCTCCACATAACCGACTTCGGTAGCGGTGCCACCCGACGCGCCGACAATCATGCCGGTCCCATCTGGTGTCAGGTCAAGTGATGATGTGAAGAGAGATCCGGCATGTAACTCGCCGTAATCGCTGCCCAGCATGGTGGGGCTCGATGCCACAATCGATACTTCAGAATTGACCTCATACGCTACCGATTCGGGCTGTGCCAGCGTGGGTGGGTCATTCACGCTGGCGACATTCACAGTGAAACTCACGGTCGTGAAGCCATTGTCGGTAATCGTTGCCTCGTCGTTGTCCGGACCTGAGTCTTCGACCGTTATGCTAATGGTGGCTGAGCCGTGGGTGTCCGGCGTGGGTTGCAGTGTTAGGACACCGGAAGGTTGCCCGGCTTGGTAAAAAACGGTCGGTTGAATTATCAATGACTCGTTCTGGCTTGACGCACTGATCCGCAGTGAACTTGGTAAGCCTGCCCCCGCACCGATGCCGCTCAGTGAGATCGATTGTAAGTCAGTATCTTCACTTAATGAAAGATCTGAAACGGGGTCGATGGTCGGAGACAGATCACCAGCAAGTAGGAAGCGGTTTTCCAAATGCTGCATGCGAAACTGAAAACGTGGGCGTCTTTGACCAGACCGCCGGCGCCTCCCAAAGAGACTTCTTTGGGGTGGTTTGATGAGGGATGTCTTTGCATCACGGGTGCAGTCAGGCATGTCAGCAGATCGAAAGTTGGTTACCTGCGTTCCAGTATGTCTCTGTTGTATGCTACTCGTTCAGTGAACAGCTGGGCAAATGACCTTTGCTGACGTGGAGGGGGGTGTGATCCCCTGAGAAGCAGTCAGGAGAATGCATTTGCAACGTTTCGGGGCTTGTGAACAACCCCACTCCTTGAACCGTGCACATTCAGTGTACACGCAGTCCAACGTGTGAGACCACTTCTTTCGCGTCTTCGCGATGCTTTCCTATGCTGGTGTTACTGAGACAGCCATTTTGACGCAGGCATCTGGGTGATTTAAGCCAGTCAGCCACAATGGAAATCTTTGAGTGCTGCACTAGGATTTGGAATGAAATCTGACATTGGGATTTCCAATTCTTCTGTTGCCTCACTTCCTTTGGCAGCGTTTTTGAGGATTGCCAAGGCAACTCAATTCTTACGTTTGCCAGAAGTCGACATGACGCGTTCTCTTCGGTTTAAAAACCAGAGCCCGCCAATTCCTACGCTACCGACAGCAAGTGTGGTGGATAAAGAGAGGGAATCCGTTGATCCTAGCGAGGACGTTTTCAAGTTTTGGCGCGATATGAACTGGTCCTCGTTTGTGAACGTGCCTTGCATGATTTCGCTTCCCTAATCAACAAGATTGGATTTATGGAGACCGGGCGTTAGGGGCACGATGGCTGCCATTTGCGTTATCCGCCATCGCCGTTCTGTTGGTCAACGTGATTGATCATCGTTTTGTTAGGCGCGAAATGGAATTTGTATGCCAGTTTCCAGTCTGGCGGTTCACTGATTGGCGGTTTGTAGTGGTTGGTCTTGTATCCTAGGCAACATTCCCGAGAGTCGTAACGACTTTGTCAATGATCGCGTTTGCAGTCTGATTGGTGAAATCTTGTTCTGATTCGACCGATATTACAAACGGAGCTCATTCGGAATTTCGTTACCGCTTTTCTTTTTCCAAGCACGGTTATGCTAAGACTCGTTATACAAACCGTTGCCCTGATCTTCTTGCTTGCTGCACCCGTTTTGGCGGATTTTCCGTTTTGCTTGAGTGATGGATGTGAGGGCGGTGTCTGCGATCCTGTAGCTTGTGATTCGGTAGGTTGCGATGGTTCACCATGTGGGGACTTTTCAGGCAGGGCTTTCCTGTTTGCTTGGCCTGGCAACAATGCCTGTGACTTGCGTTTGAATTTCGCTGAGCCGTTGGTAACGGACCGACCCGATTTCACGGAAGCATCAAGTACCGTCGGACGCGGGGTCACTCAATTTGAATTGGGTTATACCTACGTACGCAATGACGATGCCGGCACTGACCAGCATTCAGCGCCTGAGTTGCTGATTCGCAGAGGCATCTGGAAAGATTGGCTGGAATTGAGAGTGGCCTATACTGGTTTGGCCATAGCTGATCCTATCGAGGACATCAGCGGAAGCGATGATCTTTACTTGGGGGTCAAAATTGGTTTGACACCCCAGTGTGGTTGTCTGCCAGAAATGTCGATCATGCCACAGATGCTTGTTCCAACAGGCAGTTCGGCGTTCACAAACGATGAGGTGTTACCGGGCGTGAACTGGCTCTGGGGCTGGGATCTCAATGAGCGTTGGGCGTTTGCAGGAAATACGCAGGTCAACCGGGCTGTTGATGATAGTCAGCCCGATGCTTTTACGATCTGGACTCAGTCACTCGCCCTCAGCACTTCTTTGACCGACCGTTTGGGTGTTTACGGTGAGTGGTTTGGCTATGCCGCCGAGAAGGGCGTCGGAGGTCTTGACGAGCAGTATTTGTCTGGAGGAATGACTCTTCTGTTTGGCAATAATGTGCAGTGGGACTTTCGAGGTGGTGTTGGCTTGAATGACGATTCTGATGATTACTTTGTTGGGACAGGTCTCTCCTTGCGTTTTCTGTAAGAGAGCAATTTAAGACGCGTTGCAAAAACCACTGTGGGTTTTTCTTTGGGGCTGGTGTCATGCGGATCCGTTCCACATTCAATCAGTTCCCGTTGCGTGTTTGCAATGTTTCGAGTTAATTGTCAGGTTTAGCCACGTCGCCTTTCGAGAAGCGCGGCCATTAGAATGGCCAGCAAAGATCTGAGCTCATCGTCCTCTGGCATGTCACTTAATTTTTCGAGGACAAACTTGCCCTCAAAAAATGCTGGCTTCTTTGTAAGTCGTAGCAGGGGTGTGCCGTCCGGCCGTGAAACCAAATAGGTCGGGTTGATAAGATAGATGGCCACCAAGCCAACTAACGGGATTTCTCCGAGCAGCGATTCCAGTATTTTCTTGAATGGGCTTTCTTCCGACATGGTCATGTCAATTTCCCCATCCTGCATGACTTCGTAGTGTGCCGACCAGAACGACCGCATGCCCTTTCGTCGTACGGCTCCCCAATCATTACCTTGCGCGTCAGCAAAGTGGTAGTTTGCCGAAAAGTCGAGTACTCGATCCGCCCGCATCGTGAAAATTAATTGATTCTGGTCAGGGCCGCTGTACACGTCGACCTGTTCCTTCAATTTGAGCATCTTTTGTTTAATGAACATGATCACGTTGCCTTGGGCGTCCGTGGCAGTGATTCGCTGTCCGAATGTCAATAATTTGAAATTCAAGTCGATTGGATATTGCATGGCTGCTCTCGCTATTGTTGATGCGATTTGAAACGTGCATTCAACGGAATTTCATTCGTTTGCATTTAGATAAAATGCATCACGGTGAATTTCCGTGAAGCCAGTGATCGATGGTTCTCTTCTGACAAAGTCTAGTGTCTTTCAGACGCTCAAACCACAAGCAGGACGGTTCAACGATATTAGAAACAGGAATCGCTCGGTAGCAGCCAAGCGTGCATTGCAAGATGCAACTCATTGTTGTGTCAGGAGTAAGTACATGCCAAGACACTGTTCACTGCCAAACACTGCCTGTGATGTGCTACCGCTGGCGGTGAGACGCGAGTTAGCCAGTTACCTGTCTCTGCAGACCAGCAATTCACCTTGCGCCACGATGATTGCATTGCCAGCCATCAGGACACGATTTTGTCGGACGGTTAGGTGTACAACACCACCGCGTTGCGATGCTTGGAAAGCAGTAAAACGATCTAGGCCGGTGCGTTTCTGCCAATAGTGAGCAAGGCAGCAGTGTGCTGAGCCAGTTACCGGATCTTCGTTAACTCCTACAGCAGGTCCGAAGAATCGCGATAAGAAATCGAATTCAGGATCTGTTGAGGGGCTCGTGACAATGATGCCGCGGCAATCAAGTCGGGCCAGTTGGTCGAAGTTGGGAGTCAGTGATCGAAGTTCACGTTCTGTTTCTACTTCGACCAGATAGTCATATTCGTTCCTGCCAACATAGGCGGGCGTAACCGAAAGCCCTTCAAGCAGATCCACCGGTGGGATCGTTGGTGATTCAGGCTTCAGCGGGAAGTCGAGCTGAATTCGGTCTCCGTTCAAACTGGCATACAGAACGCCACTGCGGGTCGAAAACTCAATGTCTGATTTGTCTGCTTGAAGTCCGGTGTGCAAAATTGCAGACGCTGAGGCCAGGGTTGCATGCCCACACAGGTCCACTTCGACGGTTGGCGTGAACCATCGTAAGTCAAATCCGGCCCGATTCGGAACCAGAAAAGCCGTTTCAGAAAGATTCATTTCCATAGCGATGTTTTGCAACCACGTGTCATCCGGCCATTCTGATAGCAGTACGACCGCTGCCGGATTTCCGCCAAATGGACGATCTGTGAATGCGTCAACAACGAAATAACGGATCAAATCTTGCTTCATGGTTTCGAGTCCGGTAGCCCGGCGGCATGCGATGCTGGCTTGAGGGAGGGGGGTATGGGTGTTGACGTGGGCTTCATGGCAACAGCTTTATCATCTGATCGCCAATTGCCTTGCCCATCAGATAAAAACTCTCCGCATTATCAAACCAACGTTCATGGGACGGATGGCGATAAGCGTCCCGCGCGTCTTCGCCGGGCCAGAAGTCACGGGTCTCTACATAAGCAACATTTCCCTGGTGTTCCGGTAAAGCAGCAATGCGCTGCTGGGTCTGGATGATGCGTGGAAACTCGGGGGCGTCATGTCCTCCTCTGCCAGTTCCCACAATGACGAATGGCAGTTTAGGCGTCTTGAGATCAGATCGGAGATCAGCGATCAACACTTTGAGACGCTCGCCATACAGTTCAGAGTCGTCGTCCTGTTCTCCCGTATTCAGAATGAATCCCGCAATTTCGAATTCCGCTTCGTTTGTGTAGTCGGGGAATTTGTCGCTCAATGAATCAAGTGACTCGTTGATCTGTTTCAGCAGATTCGTATACGCAGTTCCCGGTTGCTGGCCAGGTTCTCCAGCATTGGGTGATTTCAAATCGGATGCGAGCGAGGGGGTGCCAAGTGCGGTTTTAATGATGCAGACTTGTCGGTCGATGTGTTCACCCATGGCAATTCCAAAGCTGAGCTCTGAGCCGATGCATCGCTTGCGATCGCCGCCATATCCAATCCCCAAAGCTCCCGACTTGGGACCTCGGCGATCAAAGTGAATCCAGACGTCCGAGCGGGTTTTCCACTTTCCTTCCTGATCGATCAGGTGTCGGTAGTCAGCCGCATTTTTTCCATCGAGTACGAGGTGGTCCAGCGTGCCACGATTTTGACCCGGTCTAGGTTGCACAGAATCCACCACGATGCCACCACCAATGTGTGACCAGCCCCCAGCCATAATAAACACCTGAACGGGACCCCGGACTGGTTTGATTAGATCCAGTTGTTGCAACACACTCACGACGATCGGTGGATAAAGTGCCTTGCGGTCAAAGTAAAATGGGTCCGCACCGTGTGATGCTGGTTTGTTCATGTCGATCAGTTTCAAGACATGATTGTACATATCGTTGATGGGAACATTTTGTTCCCTCATGATATTTTCTGCGATGGCGTTGTATTCAATCTCAGATTTCATGTCGAATACGCCGGTGGACGAGTGGCGAATGGGAGTTGTACTGGCCCAGATCAGTTTCGAGCCAGTTGCCTTCAAACGAGCAACCAAAGCTCGGAGATTTTTCTCGTAGAGAACAGGTGAGGTTGCCCGGATGCCACCCGCGTGTTTGGGCAGCACGCGAAACGCATTCATGTTGGGAGCGCGGTAGATGAGATCACCGAGGCCGAAATTAAAGTGAATCAGATCCCATGATTCGTTACCCAGCAGTTCGTCCAGTTTCTTGAGTGCATTTGCTGTGTTCCGGACTTCGCCCGGTTGCATGGTCGCAAACTTCAGATTGACCCGCCCTCGTAAAATGGAGGCCGCATTGGTAGTCGGTTGCGAGTAGGTGCTGTCCCCCAAGACCAATGCGTTTGGAATAGGAGCAACCGCAGACGTGGGATCGGCGGCGGACACACCCGAGCAGGCAGCCAGTAGCAAAATCGTGGTCAATGAAAAACGGATTGAATTCATCATGCGATTTAGCCGAGGATTTCCGTCATCGGTCCGGTGCTGTCTGCAAATTTCTCGACCGGTACATCGACGGCATTAAGCATGCTTACGAAAAGATTGGACAGAGGAACCTTTTTGTCACCCTCAAAGGCATGTAGGTTCCCATGCTTGAGGCCAAGCTGATTTCCACCGGCAAGGTGGATCGGGTAATTTCGTGTGCTGTGCGAGGCATGTGGATGCGCCGAACCCCAGAGCACGATCGTGCGATCGAGCATGGTGCCGTTGCCCTCAGCGGTGTCCCGTAATCGATTCAGGAAGTACGCATGCTGTTCGGCTCGCCAGCGGTCCCATTGACCTGAGTATTCAGCGGGGCGTTTGTGCGCGATGTCGTGAGTTGCCCCTTTGTAACCCAAGGCATAGGTCGCATAATTCCACATCTCACTGTCCGATGACTGTTCACTTTCCAGCATCAACGTAGCGAACCGGGTAGCGTCAGTTTGGAAGGCCAGGTAGACGAGGTCGTACATGCAGCGTAGGTATTCCTTGGGGTCTTTGTGGGATACCTCGAGATTCAGACCTTTGGTATCGAATTTCGGCAAGGGTTGATGTGTCCATTGACTGGTTCTTTCCACACGTTTTTCCAGTGCTCGAATCGATTCAAGGTACTCATTCACTTTCGTTTGATCTTCTTTTCCCAGATTACGACTGAAGCTGCGACTGTGTTCCATCATCAAATCCAGAATACTGGCTTCTCGCTTTAGCCCAGCGCGTACTTGCTCAATCCCTTTGCCTTCATACGGGAGGAACAGGCCATTGAAAATTTTCTGTGGCTTGTGCATTGAGGGAATCGGACGTCCTGGACCTCGGTGTGACAGCGTCTTGCTAGAACCATAGCTACCTGTACCACCTTCTGTTCCCAGCACTAGCGATGCATAACGCGTGTGGTGTCCGTGAGTGTTTGCGGCGATTTGGTCGATGGAAATGTTGTTTGTTTTCTCTTGCTCTGTCATATCCGCTCCGGTGGTAAATACATCACCAGAGCTGTGTCCGCCCATGGACCAGCCGCCCTTGTGGTCTAGCCCACGAAGGTACGAGACTTGATCTTTGAGTGACTCAAATGGTTTGGATGACTGATTGAATGTCAGTGGTCCTGGCTCGCCGCAAGGCCACCAGCTCCAGTCGTGGTGGGGCTTGTTTCCTGCGGGGACTCCACTTGCACCATTTGGCATGTAAGCACCGTAGGCAAAGTAGCTGACCAGCATCCGTTTTGGTAGTTTTCCATGCTCACTCTCCTGTCCCCAGACCATGCCTGAATTCGAGTGCATTCCGTTGAGAAGTGGTAAAGCCAGAGCGGCGCCACCTCCCTTGATGAGTTGGCGTCGGCTGACGTGCCAGGACTTTTTGCTCATGTTGTTCACCTGTATAGGACAGACGCTTTGTTGCTTGGATCATAACCCTTGGCAGGGTCCAGCTTCGAATGATTAATGATCATCCTGAAAAGTTTTACTTTGGCAGATCAAGACAATCATGTCTCTCAGGCGAAAACCATCTTTCTGCAATTGATTCAGCATTTGTTTCACCTCAAATCGATCTTGCCAGTCAAGTTCACGACCAAGTGCATAGCTGAGTATCCGTCGAACGAGGTTCTCAGCAATCTCGTTCGTTCGGTTGTTCAGCAAGTGTCTCCTCAAATCGTCAAGGCCGTGAACGGTCTCTCCACTGGGTAATTGTGTTGAGGCATCCACCGCTTCGGTATTGATGGATGCCAGATACGCCTCGTAACTCTTCATGTCGCCATGAATGTGTTTGTGAAAGCTGCTGACCTGGGTTCCCGCTTTGGGAACGTTGGGTTGAAATCGCCCTGTGGCATTGTAGCGTTCGAATGGAATCCCCCAGGGATCAAGTCGGGAATGGCAGTCGTTGCAACTTTCTTTTTGTCGATGTTTTTCGAGTAATTCCTTGATGCCTACCGCATTTTCACCTGACTCGCCCGCTGACTCGGAAAGTGCAGGAACGTCAGCCGGCGGCGGTGGCACTTCGTCACCCAAAATTGCCTCCCGCAGCCAGACAGCTCGATACACCGGGTGCGGGGCCGAGCCGGTTCCATTGGCGATTAAAATTGAGCCATGTGTGAGGAGCCCGCCAAGTTTCGAACTGGCTCGAAGCGGCACGACACGAAATTGATCACCCTGCACATGACTGATTCCGTAATGCGCCGCAAGAGGCTGATTCAGATACGCGAAATCAGAATCAACAAGATTGGTTGCCGGTAGATTCTGCTGAATCAGCTGCTGAATGAAACCGATGGTTTCCTGTTGCATGTGGTCCCGAATGGTGGGACGGTACGGTACCTCGGTTCCGGCACGCTCGCCGCGGGAAACATAATAGAGAAAACGAGGAAACAGAGTGCGGTTGATGGGTACCGTTTTCATTTTGGCCAGACTCAGCCACTGCATCGTAAAGTTCCTGACAAAGTCAGAAGATCGTGAGTCAGACAGCATTCGAAGTACTTGCTCTCCGATGACTTTCTTGTCGCGTAGCGTTCCATTGGCCGCCAGTCGCATCAATTCATCGTCGGGCATGCTTCCCCAAAGAAAGTACGACAGCTTGCTGGCAAATTCGTACGCCTGCCACCTACCATCATCTGCATTGTTGGTGTGGTAAAGAAACTGAGGTGAAATGAGCACCATTGCTAACGTTTCGCGGATAGCAGCCTCTTCTGTTTTTAGTTCAGGCAGCAGAAGTTGATAAATGCGTTCAAAGGAATCCACGTCCTGTTCCGTTGCCGGACGCCGATAGGCTCGGGAAATGAACTGCTGCAGTACACTGCGGACATAAGCGGCTGGATCCTGTTCTTGCAGTGGCGATTCAAACAGAATGCGCTGATGATGTTTTGGAGGCCAAACGTCTGTGATCGGTGCCTCAAACTCCATCCAGTTGATCACTGCCCGAGGCATGGCAACATTCCGGTTGCCGTCATTAAGCGTTCCATCGTCGTACAGATTTTGGGGAGTGATGACCATCGTGTTGGGCTGACGTACACCGTTTTGCAGCTTGCCCAATTGCGAGGGATGATTTTCTATGCGACCGCGAAACTCGATGATTTGCGGCTCGTCGGGGGTGTTGCTCAAACGTACTGTCCCGACGGGTTCCATCTGTTGAGTCGCACTATTCACGTTCAGTGTGAATCCCATCACCAATCGAAGGGGCAAGGCTTTAATGTCTGGCGGCAGGATGGCTGAGGCCTGCATGCGGATGCGGTATTCACCCGTTCTTGGGATGCTTCTTAGTCCCATGCCGGTTGCCGGGGTGTTGCGACGGTTACCCCACACGCCCACTTCGTCTCCGCCAAGTCCTCTATCAAGACCATGTGGTTTCCAGTCGGTCCTCCACTGATGGACTTCAGGTTTCTCGGGATCGACAATCGCGGCTTCCATCGCGCGGCGACCCGTTGCCAGATAACGAGCCACTTGTTCGGGACCCAAACGCATCATGTCGCTGGTGTTGTTGAATCGATAGGCGGTGACGGGATCCTTGGGAAGATCTTCCAGCAGTTTCAGTTCGAAACCCAGTAGGTCACGCATCGTGTTTTGGTATTCAAAGTTCGTCAGCCGACGGGCCGTGGTGATGTGATGTTTTCCCATCACCTGCCCGGCAGACGACTGCAGTTGAAGTTCAAGCCACTGGCGAATGCTGTTGACTGCTTCTTCCTTTGGCCTCGGCTGATCCGCAGGGGGCATCTCCCCGCTTTCCAAGACTGATAGGACCTGTTCATAGAGTTCCGCCGTGTCCTGCGACAAAGCAGACTTTGTCGGTAACGAGGAACCACCGATCCCGGTCAGAGTGACATCACCTTTGTGGGTGCTTGAGTCATGGCACTTGATGCAGTGTTGAGTGAGGAACGAGCGGGCTGCTGAACCGTTGGTTACGACAGTTGATTGGGCCGTTACGCTTGCGGCAAAAAGCCAGCAAGATGCTACAACAAAACATCGTACGCTTTGCATGCGAGTATGCAAACGAGTCATGCCCCTCAAATTCCGTCGGTAGAACTTTGCGCGTTTCATTAACAACTCGAGGATTCGGCACCTGCAAATCGGCTGACTGGTGAACTGTACCGAAATAATATTTTGGTCAAGGGACGGAACTGCCCCCTCTAGAAATACCGCAAGCCAGACAGTGAAGGGAAATAGAGCAGTTGGGGTATCACGTCAGGCACCCCTATTGTAATCAAATTGTGCCAATTGGGGTGGGGATGGACGTGGCAACCAAACAGCTGGGAAGTTGGGGGGCATTCCTGGCAGTTGCTGATGCGATGTGATTGATGACCAGCCGGGCAGGTGTCTCAGAAGCAATGATGCACAGCCCGTTTTCGCTGTCTTCCATGGCTCACATGCAAGCGGGCAGCGATCTGTCTGATACCCAATGATCTGCATGCCAATGACAGCGAGGTGTTTTTATGACCGCAAGGCACCGCGCTCGTAGAATGGTGCAGGTAGGAATGTCGCTGACGTCGGATGTCAATTGCCTGGGATAGCTGATGGTGAGGATCCTTGTTTCCATGGTGCGTGCCTTTGGTATCTCGCCGTTGGCCGAAGGAATCGAGAAAGAAGCCGAAGCGGAAACCTGCCGCGAGATCGGCTTCGAACTCGCTCAAGGATTTTATTTTGGGCGTCCCTGTCCCAAAATTTCTGCCAACTGACCTGTCAGTACCTCGCACAAGAATGCTGTTTCCCAGCGTCTGAATGTGCATCCTGCACAGCGACACCGTGCGTCCGCTCTCGCACGCTGATATCGAGAAATGATGCGGAATCGAGCCCCTGTCAGACGCGTCCATGTTCTCATTCACTGCCACCGATGTTTGTTTGGCACCGATGTTTGTTCAGTACCGGGGTTTTGCTCGTCGCATGCAAGCAAATATGCAGGGTTGATGAGGCGAGGTAGTCGAGGATTCTTTGGTGGTCAGAGGTTTTGGTGGCGCGAGATCACAAAGCTCATTGACTAGGATGAGAAGCACATGCGGGGAAAGTTCTCCGCTAAAATGCGGCACGGAGTGGTCAATGCAGGTAACATCGAAGTCACACGTTTTCGATGCTAAATTGTTTGTTGGATGCTTGTCTGCTGAGGAATCGGCTGGATGATCACGCGATGGATGGCGATTTTAAAGGGTTGAATCAAGATGCTGTTGTCGGATGGCAAAAAAATGATGCCATAAAACTCGATTAAAAAAACAGCGATGCGAGCAAAAACGGTGCAGCTTTAAGGGTGGTTGTGAAACAGA
>Ga0315315_10003701_pt1 | contig 14079 bp, 14 predicted proteins | sample M140m3416metaG_FD_203699 | JGI IMG/M metagenome (GOLD analysis project Ga0315315, IMG submission 203699) | Ammonia-oxidizing marine archaeal communities from Monterey Bay, California, United States - M1 40m 3416 | ecosystem: Environmental > Aquatic > Marine > Intertidal zone | place: USA...
TTGGTAAAATTAAGGTAAATATTGTTAAAGAATACAAATTAGAAGATGCACAAAAGGCTCATGAAGATTTAGAGGCAAGAAAACTTTTAGGTCCTGCTATTTTAATTCCTTAATGAGTAATAAAATTATTTCTCCTTGTATAAGTATTTGTAAAACAGATCCTTTAACAGGTTATTGTTATGGTTGTGCACGAACTGAGAATGAAAAAAAGTTATGGAAAGATGAAAATACAAATAATGAATGGAAATCTAAAAACTTAGAAGAAATAATTAAAAGAATGGAAGGTTGGCAATTAAATACTTTTCAAGAGTCTTATAATCACAAAGTGAATAACGGTATATCTTTATTTAAAAAAAATCTCTTAGATAAAAAATAGAATTATAAATCTTTTTTCATAGAGTCCATGTCACTCAAGTGATACTTAAGCGCTTGATTGGACAATCTTATTTCTTGTAAAAATAAAAAAATTGAAATTATCATACAAATACAACAAGCAGCGAAAATAAGTCTCGCTAACTGGAGATGCCCTAAATACAGCATTAAGACTGTTGTCATATTAAAAAGAAAACCAAAAGCAGCAAAACCCATGGTGTACTTCAACAAATTAGTTCTATTGTTTATAACATGAAGCTGTTTTTCCCATTCAGGTGGAGTACGTTTATCAAAAATGATCTGATCATGAAGTTTTCTAATTAAACCACTCAAAGTATGAAATCTATTGCTATACATGGTCATCATCAAAGGTATAGCTGGAAACATTAAAGCTGCTACTGTGTAATCAATATCCATATCGAATCAAATTGATTATGTATATAGTGTTTGATATTTACAAGATATATCTTTCATGAATCAGACAAATATTTTTATAGAACTAACAAGGCTTAACAAGCCAATAGGTTATATGCTTTTATTTTGGCCTTGTGCGTGGGGTTTATCGTTATCATTGCAGCAAAATCAAGATTTTAATAAATTTATTTATTACTTAATATTATTTTTTCTTGGATCTCTATTAATGAGAAGCGCAGGTTGTATAGTAAATGACATAGTTGATAAAGATTATGATAAGAAAGTTTTAAGAACAAAAAATAGACCTATCGCTTCAAAAAAAATTTCAATAAGAAAATCATTATTTTATGTTTTATGTCTATGTTTGTTGGCTTTCCTTATATTATTACAATTTAATTATCTTACAATTTTTTTAGGTATTGGATCGATGGCTTTCGCTTTCTCTTATCCTTATATGAAAAGAATAACATATTGGCCTCAATTATTTTTAGGTCTGACTTTTAATTGGGGTATTGTTATGGCTGGAGCCGCATTAACTAATGATATATCGAATGAGATATTACTACTTTATTTGATGGCCATATTTTGGACACTAGGCTATGACACGATTTATGGAGTTCAAGATATTGCAGATGATGAAATAATAGGAGTTAAATCAACCTCAATAAAATTTAAAAAAAATATAAAGCTATTTGTAGGAATATGTTACTTTATTTCTTCTGCATTAGCGATATATATATTTTACGATAATTTTGGTTTAAATAAATCTATTTTTTTTGTATTAATTTTTATAATAAGTTTAATGTATCAGTTAAAAATTTTTAATAAGAGAAAACCTAAAAAATGCTTGCTAGCGTTTAAAATAAATAATTACTCAGGATTAATTTTATTTTTAGGTTTTTTATTTAACGCTCAAATTAATTAATGTTAAAATGAAATTAGATGAACTTATCAGTATTTTAAAAAGACTTTATTTAGACCATGTTCGAAGATATATTAAAATAATTTTATTATCTTTAGTTTTATCTTTAATTGTTGCTGGAAGTACATCCGCAACAGCGTGGTTGCTCGATCCTGCGGTAAAAAAAATTTTTATCGACCAAGATAAAACTTTAGCCTGGTTAATACCTCTTGGAATAATTCTTGCATTTTCTGCTAAAGGGATATCTTTATATTTTGCAAGAGTTAACATAATTAAAGTAGGACAAAGAATTGCTGGAGAACTTCAAGAAAAAATTGCTAATAATATTCTTTTTTCTGATATTCAAACTTTAGATAGTAGACACTCTGGTCATTATATTTCAAATATTATGTTTGATGCTGGGCAAGTGCAGCAATTAGTTAGCACTGGAGTTTTAAATATAATGAAAGATAGTTTTACTGCAATCGCATTAATTTCTTTGATGTTTTATCAGAACTGGAAATTAGCTTTTTTTGCAATACTTATGATGCCCTTAGCAGCTGCTCTTGCTAAAAGTCTTGGAAAAAGAATTGGTAAAGCAACTGGAGAAGCGGGAGCTATTTCGGGAATTTTTACTTCGTTTTTAACTGAAATTTTTAGAGGTTCAAGAATGATAAGAATTTATCAAAAAGAAAAAACGGAACAAAAAAATGCAAATGATATTATAACCAGGCTAGTAAATAAGAATATTAAAATTTCGAGTGTTATGATTAGAGCTACCCCAATCATGGAAGTGTTAACAGGATTTATGATAGCTGGATTTATTTTTTATTCAGGTAAATTAATTTCATCGGGTGAATTGGAAATTAATAATTTTTTTTCATTTTTAGCTGCTATGATGTTAGCTTATCAACCAATCCGATCGTTAGCTACAATTAACATGATCGCCTACCAGGGTGCTGCGGCTGCAAAAAGAATTTATACAGTGTTAGATAACCCAATATCAATTAAAGAAGAGGAAGAGCTTCCTAAATTAGAAGTAAAAAAATGTGATATAAAATTTGAAAATATAGATTTTAAATATGAAAAAACTAACGAAAAAGCTATTAAAAATATAAATTTTGCAATTAAAGGTGGAACTATGACAGCTTTTGTTGGGCATAGTGGTGCTGGTAAAAGCACAATTATAAATCTATTGCCTAGATTTTATGATGCTCAAAAAGGTAAGATTTTAATTGATGGGCAAAATATTAAAGAGGTAAATCTAAACTCTTTGAGAAAAAATATGTCATTGGTCAGTCAAGACGTAATTTTATTTGATGATACAATTAAATCCAATATTGCATATGCAAATATAAACGCTAATCAAAAAGAAATTGAAGAGGCATGCAAATTTGCTGCTGCTGATGAATTTATAAATAAACTTGATAAAAAATATGAGACAATTATTGGTGAGAATGGAGTAAGATTATCAGGTGGGCAAAAGCAGAGAATATCAATAGCAAGAGCTATCCTTAAGAAAGCTCCAATAATTCTTTTAGATGAGGCAACTTCTTCGCTTGATGCAGAGTCTGAAGAAATTTTACAAAATGCAATAACAAATCTAACTAAAAATAAAACTACTCTTGTAATAGCTCACCGTTTGTCAACCATTCATAACGCCGACACAATTTTTGTTTTGAAAAATGGTGAAATAATTAATTCAGGTCGCCATGAATTATTAATTAAAAATTGCAATGAATATAAATCACTTTATGAAAAACAGTTAAAAAAATTTTAAATGTTTAATATATACAGATTTTTAACAATTTTTTTTTTTCCACTATTTTTAATCATAATTTTCTTAAGAAAATTTAAAGGAAAAGAAGATCAATTTAGATATAAAGAAAAGGTCTTTTCATCATCTTTTAATATTAAAAAAAATGAAAGAAAAAAATTAATTTGGATTCATGCAGCCAGTATCGGTGAAACTTTAAGTGTAGTTCCTCTTATTAAAGATATTATTAAAAAAAAACCAGATCTTGAATTTTTAATTACAACTGTTACTTTAAGTTCGGCAAATTTAGTAAATAAGGAATTTAAAAATTCGAAATATATTAAACACAGATTTTTTCCTCTAGATAATCCATACTTAATAAAAAAATTTTTAGATGGGTGGAAGCCTAATTTTGTTATGTTTGTTGACTCAGAAATTTGGCCAAATTTTTTGATTGAAATTAAAAAAAGATCTATTCTTTTAGTATTAATTAATGGAAGAATAACAAAAAAAACATATAAAAGATGGAAAATATTTAATAATCTATCATATAAGGTATTCAATTCATTTGATCTTTGTTTATCAGCTAGTAAAGAGTCTGTTGAATATTTTAAGAATCTAAATGTTAAAAACGTAAAATATTTAGGTAATTTGAAATTTTTTCCTGATAATAAAATTAAAAAAATATCAAGTGAAAATGAAAAAGTTTTAAACAATTATAAATTTTGGTGTGCAGCAAGTACGCATAGATCTGAAGAACAATTTTGCCTAAGGACCCATATTAAGATTAAGAGTATATACAACAATTTGCTTACAATAATTGTTCCAAGACATATTAATAGAGTTAAAGAAATATCAAATATTTGTAATTCTTTTAAATTGAATTTTCAAATTTTAAATGAAAACGAACATATAAAGAATGGTGTCGATATTTTGATAATTAATTCTTTTGGAAATTTGCCAATGTATTATGAACATTGTAAGAGTGTGTTTATTGGCAAGTCAACTTTGAAAAAATTAGAGTTAGAAAGCGGGCAAAATCCTATAGAGGCAGCTATTTTAGGATGTAAGATTTATCATGGTCCATATGTTAAAAATTTTAACGAGATTTACGAATATTTAAACATCCTTAAAATTTCCAAAAAGATTAGAAACGAAGATGAATTATTTGAGGAATTAATTGAGGATTTAAAAAAACCTAAAGAGGTTAATATAAATAACTTAAATATTATAGAACAGTACGGTAGAAAAATATTAGAAAATACAACATACGAGTTATTAAAAATTTCAAAATTATGAAAATAAATAAACCTATTTTTTGGGATGAAAAAAAAGGATTAATAGCTTATTTTTTTTACCCATTATCTTTGATAATTCAGATATTTTTTTTTCTAAAAAATATTTTAATTAAAAAAAGAAAATTTAAACCGTCAATAATTTGTGTTGGCAATATTTATTTGGGTGGCACTGGTAAAACACCACTATCTATCGAAATATCAAGAAAATTGAAAAATTTAGGAAAAAAAACAGCTATTGTTAAAAAATACTATAAAGAACATTTTGATGAATTTAATTTAATTAATAAAAAAACAAATAACTTATTTATAAATCGTTCTAGAGTCCTCGCGATCAACAATGCAATTTCTAAAGGTTATAAAAATATAATCTTAGATGACGGATTTCAAGATTTATCTATCAATAAAGATTTAAGTATTCTATGTTTTTCGAGTACACAGACGATTGGCAATGGTATGACATTGCCGTCTGGACCTTTGAGAGAAAGCCTTAATGCAATCAAAAGATCTAATATTATAGTAATCAATGGTAAAACAAACAAATTTTTTGAAAAAAAAATTTTTAAAATCAAAAAAAAAATTAGTTTATATTACTCTGAGTATGAGCCTGCCAATTTAAATAAATTTAAAAATAAAGATCTATTAGCTTTTGCGGGAATAGGAAATCCCAATAATTTTTTTCAGCTCTTAATTGATAATAAATTAAAAGTGAAAAAGAAGCTTTCTTACCCAGATCATTATAATTATTCAAAATTAGACTTAATAAAAATAATTAAAATTGCGAATAATGATAACCTTAAGATCGTTACTACAGAAAAAGATTACAATAGAATTGAAAATTATGGATTTAAGGATATCTTAAATTTTTCAGTGAAATTGAAGATTAAAAATGAAAAAAAATTTATAAATGAAATACAAACTTATTTAAAATGAGAAAGATTAAATATATTTTTGAAGCCATTATAGTTTATGTACTTTTGATTATGATCAAGATTATAGGATTACAATATAGTAGAAAATTATTTTCATTTATTTTTATTAAATTAGGTCCATTAATTAAATCTAAAAAAGTTGTTATCGATAACTTAAATAAGATAAATGGCAAAAATGAAATATTAGAAAAAGATGAAATTATTAATAAAATGTGGTCTAACTATGGAAAGACCTTTGTTGAGTATATCTTTTTAAAAAGATTTAGAGAAAATGACTCTCATATCAATTTTAAAAACGAACATATCTTACAAAATATTATTTCACAAAATAAGTCAGTAATTTTTGTATCAGGACATTTTGCTAATTTTGAATTAATGACAATGGAATTAACTAAAAGAAATGTAAATGTAGCAACTATTTATAGACCCTTAAACAATTTTTTAATTAATCCTTTTATGGAATATCTATGTAAAAAATATATTTGCAAAAACCAAATTAAAAAGGGATTGGCTGGTGTAAAATCTTCAATTAATTATTTAAAAAAAAATCACAGTATTGCGTTAATGATTGATCAAAGAGTTAGTGAAGGTGAAAAGATTCCATTTTTTAATCATTTAGCTTTTACTTCTACTTTACCGGCACAACTTGCGATTAAGAATACTTGCGATATAGTGCCAATTTATATTTCAAGAGATTGCTCTGATAAATTTCAAATAGAATTTTTTGAACCAATCTCTACTGTCAATTCCAAGAATGAAACCAAAGATAAGATAAATATTACAAAAGAACTGAATGAAATCCTTGAAAAAATGATTTTAAAAGATCCTAGTCAATGGATTTTGACTCATAATCGTTGGAAATAACTAATCTTCAAATTTAAAATTTTCTTCAAATCTTGTTTTAACCTCAGAAGGTGAAAAATAGGCTTCTTGCAACTCTACATTCCAATAGCTTAGCTTGTTTATAGGAATAATTTTTTTAGAAACAGCACACTCTACGTAATCACCGTGCTCGATGATTTCGAATGAATTGGCCTTATACTTTAATTTAGCTTTTTTTTTATTCATTTATAAAAATAATATATATAATATATTTCCCCATATGAATATTGCATTAATTGGAAATGGAGGCCGTGAACATTCACTTTGCTATAAATTGGCTGAGTCTAGGGTGGTTAAAAATATCTTTTGCATTCCTGGTAATGCAGGAACCGGTTCTATTGCTGAAAACATTAAAATTGATTACTTAAATTTTACAGATTTATTAAAAACTATAAAAGAAAATAATATCGACCTTGTTGTTGTTGGACCAGAGGAGCCATTAGTAAATGGTATAGTAGATTTTCTTAAAAAAAAAAAAATTAAAGTCTTTGGTCCTTCGAAATATGCTTCTAGACTAGAGGGCTCAAAGTCTTTCGTAAAAAAATTATGTGTTGAAAATAATATTCCAACAGCAGATTTTAAAATTTGTACTAATAAAAAACAAGTTTTGAGTTTTTTAGAAAATAATAAATTCCCTATTGTTGTAAAAGCTGACGGAATAGCAGCCGGTAAAGGCGTTTCTATATGCCATCATTATAATGAGGTTGTAAAAATTAGTAATGAAATATTTAATGGAAAGTTCAAAAGTTCAAAGAGTTTGGTGCTAGAAGAATTTTTATATGGAGAAGAAGTAAGTTATTTTTTAATTGTAGATGAAAATAGTTATTCCTTTTTTGGTACAGCACAAGACCATAAAAGGGTAGGTGAAAAAGAAACTGGTTTAAATACTGGGGGAATGGGTGCCTATTCACCTTCTCCAATAATAAATAAGAATTTAGAAAAAAAAATATTAAAAAGAATAATTATACCAACTATAAATGCTTTAAAAAAAAGAAAACGTCCATACACTGGATTTCTTTATGCAGGTTTGATGATTAAAAATAATGAGCCATTCTTAATTGAATACAATGTAAGAATGGGTGATCCAGAGTGTCAGGTTATTTTACCAAGAATAAAAAATGATCTAGGTATTCTAATAAATGCATGTGTAAATAATAAATTAAAAAATTTTAAAATAAAGTGGAGTAAAGAAAAATCAATGACAATTGTTCTTTGCGCTAAGGGATACCCCGGTAATTATAAGAAAAATATTATAATTAAAAATTTAAAAAAAGTTAAAACAGATTCTAAATCTATAATTTTTCATGCCGGAACTAACACGTATAAAGATAAAATAATTTCTCAGGGAGGACGTGTGCTCAATATAACTTCTTTGGGAAATTCTTTTCATGAGATAAGAAAAAAAATTCATCAAATTATAAAAAAAATAAATTGGACTAATGGTTTTTTCAGAAAAGACATTGGTTGGAGAGTAATAAATAAAAGATGAGAATAATTAGAGGAAATTTCAAAGGACATAAACTTCTTTTTTTAAATTCAAAAATTACTAGACCTCTTAAAGATCAAGCAAAAGAAGGACTGTTTAATATAATTGAACATTCAAATTTAATTAAAATAAGAATTAAAAATTCAAATATACTGGACTTATATTCCGGAATTGGTTCATTTGGTCTTGAATGCATATCAAGGGAAGCTAAGGAAGTAAGTTTTATTGAGGATGATAAAAATGCACTAAAATTATTACAACATAATGTTAATTTAATTAATAAAAAAAAAGTTAAGAACAGCGATTTTACAATAAATATTTTCCAACAAAGTGTTGAAGCTTTTTTTGATAAAATAGAACATTCAGCAAAGTATGATTTTTTCTTTTTTGACCCTCCATTTAATGATGATAAATTTTTTTATAATCTAGAAAAACTTAAGAAAACCAGGGTATATGATAAAGAACATTTAATTATAATTCATAGAGATGTTAAAAGCTCTGATAAATTAGATAAATTAATCGATATAATAATAGTTAGAAAATATGGAAGATCAAAAATTATTTTTGGTACGTTTAACTAGTTAAGATTTTTTTGGTTAAAATTTTTACTTGTTCTACAGCTGGTTGATCAAAAGGATTTATATTTAAACATTTTCCGATTAAGACAGTTTCAAGTATAAAATAGGAGAACAACTCACCAATTGTTTCTTCATTAATTTTATTTATTTTAAATTCTCTAAATGGAATTTTTTTGGCCTTAAGAATTTGAATAAATGCATTTTTTTTTGCTTCTAAAATTTGATTTATACTCTTATCCTTTATAAAATTTATTTCTTTTTCTTTTAAATTATTTTTTATTTTATTTTTATTTTTTGTTCGAGAACTAAATATATAAAATAATTTATCCTTAGGTCCATCTAAGTATAACTGTAGCAAACTATGATGATCTTTTGGTGCCTCTGATATTACAGGCAATAATCCTTTTCCTTTTTTTCCAAGACTCTCTGCGATTAATTGTTGACACCAATATAAAAAATATTTTAATTCAGAACAATAATTAAATAAAATGATAGAGGTTATTTTTTTTGAAGAGATAATTTTACTTAATTTGCTTGCACTTTGTATTAGAAGAGATTTTTTTTTATTTATTTTAATAAAATTTAATAAATCAACTTTGAATTTATCTATATTGAGACCCATTAAATAAGCAGGCAGCATTCCTACCTCTGACAAAACTGAATATCTACCTCCTATATAATTTTTATGTTTAATATTTATTATTTTAAAATTTTTACAAAAATTTCTTAATAGACTTTTTTTGTTTTCAGTAATTACAATTGCATTGTATGGTTTTATATGCTTTTTTAACAAATTTAAATTAATTATTGTTTCTATAGTATTTCCTGACTTAGAAATTATTATATATAAACTATTTTTAATATTTTTTTTTTGGTTTAAATATTGGATATTTAATTCTTCTAAATTATTTATAAAAATTAATTCTTTTTTAATTTTATATCTTAAAAAAGCGGAAAATGCCTCGATACCTAGGATGGATCCACCCATTCCTATAATAGTTATTGTTTTAAATTTTTTAAATTTATGCAGTTCTTTTTTATTAAATTGGTGTCTAAACTTTTTGCTAAAAGAATGTAAAGCATCTTTGTTGTTGTCTATATTATTTAAGAGGTAGTTGACATTTTTATTTAAAATATTTATGTTTTTTTTATATTTAACTTTTTTGGATTTAGAATATTCAAAATTATTTTTAATATAAAAATTTTCTCTCTTATTTAATTTCATTTAGAATTGACTGTTCTACTGAGGATGCTTTTGAACTACTTTTTTTTTGCTCTGTTACTTTTAATAGTTCTTTAATTTTATTTTCTTTATTATTACTTTTTTTCTGCTTTGCTCCAGGCTCTAACAATACATCGAAATCTGGTGGCATAGATAAGGCGTCGTTTTTCTTTACTAAAAATTCATCTGTACTATTTACTTTTTCATTTCTTAGGATTTTACCTGCGTCACTCAATGAGCTACATGAGGTTAGAAATGCAAGAAATATTAGCAATAATAATGTTCTTTTATACATTTTTTTTTTTAATTAATATCTCATTGATTAGTAATAACATAATACTAAATGAAATAAATATGTCTGCAACATTAAATGTAAACCAATGAAAATTATTAATGTGTAGGTCTATAAAATCAGGGACTGCAAAATATATCAATCGATCATAAAGATTACCTGCTGCTCCACCTAATAAAGTGGAATAAATATATCTATCAAAATTGTTAGAATTAATGATTAAATAAATAATTAAGAATACTATTAATACTATTACTGTTGATATTAGATGATAAAATATACTTGCCTCTAAACTTAATAGACCAAAACCAATACCGGTGTTCCATATAAGATCAAAGTTTATATAATCATTTATAAATATTTTATTATATTCTGATTGATCGTTAATAATTATATTTTTTGTAACTCGATCACAAAAAAAAGTAATCAAAATAATAAACAAACAAATTGTTATAGATTTTATTGATTCTTTTTTTTTTATTTTTAATTTTGTAGTCTCTGTATTATTTGTCATTATGTTAAAAAATATTTTTTATTACATTCTCGCATCTTGCGCATTCTTTTTCTAAAATTTTCCAACATCTCGGGCATTTAATTCCCTGCAATTTTTTTACTATAATTTTTGTTTCTTGATTTTTATCATCATTTTTTTTTCTAGTAGCTTTAGATGTAATAAAATACTCTGCTAGATCTAAATTAGAGATTAAATCAAAATCACTCTCGCTAGCAAAAATTTCTATTTCAGCTTCTAAACTTGAGCCAATTTCTTTGCTTGATCTTTTTTCTTCTATTGAAATATTTGCTTCCTGCTTGATTTTAAAAAGTCTTTTCCATTTTGCATTAAGCTTCGAATTATTCCATTTTGTTGGAATGTCAACAAAATGAGTTTCATGAATACTTTCATCTTTTTTATTAATTAAATCATATATTTCTTCTGTCGTGAAGACAAATATTGGAGCGAACCATTTAAGCAAGCATTCTAAAATAATATTTAAAACTATTACACAATTTTTTCTTTTTGATGACTCAACATGATCGCAATATAAAACATCTTTTCTAATGTCAAAATAAAAAGATGATAAATCTAAAGTACAAAAATTTAATAAATCTTTGTACATTTTGTGAAAGTTATAATTTTTTAAATTTTCTTTGACAGAAGAGTCTAATACAAATATTTTACTAAGAATAAACTGCTCTATTTCTGGAAGTTCATCAATTTTTATTTCGTTAAATTTAATTTGATTAAAATTGTCATTTAAATTTCCAAGCAAAAACCTGAATGTATTTCTAATTTTTCTATAAGATTCTGCGTGTTGGGTTAAAATAGATTTATCAATTCTTAAATCTTCTGAATAATCAGATGAAGCCACCCATGCTCTTAAAATATCAGCTCCATAGTTTTTTAAAATTTCGTCTGGAGCTATTACGTTACCAGATGATTTCGACATTTTCATTCCTTTTCCATCGACGACAAATCCATGCGATAAAATACTTTTGAATGGAGCTTTGTTTCTTGTTCCACAAGACTCTAGTAATGAAGAATGAAACCAACCTCTATGTTGATCTGAACCTTCAAGATACATGTCTGCAGGCCACTTTAAATCTTTTCTTTTTTCAAGCACAAAAGTATGTGTCGAACCACTATCAAACCAAACTTCAACGATATCATTCAATTTTTCGTAATCGTCTTTTTTATAATCATCGCCTAAAAATCTCTGTGAGTCGTCTGTAAACCAGCAGTCCGATCCCTCTGCTTCATAAATTTTAGCTATACGGTCTATTACTTTTTGATCTCTTAGTGGTTCTTTGGTTTTCTTGTTGATAAAAATTGGTAAAGGCACTCCCCAAGCTCTCTGACGTGAAATACACCAGTCTGGTCTATCTTTTATCATCGATAAAAGTCTCTCTTTTCCTTTAGCTGGATAAAAAGTAGTTTCTCCAATTGCTTTAATTGCTTTGTCTCTTAGAGATTTTTTCTCCATCGAAATAAACCACTGTGGCGTAGCTCTATATATCAATGGCGCTTTTGATCTCCACGAATGTGGGTAACTATGTTGTAATTTGTCATGGCTTAATAATTTATTTTCTTCTTTTAATTTATCTATAATTATAGGATCAGCTTTAAAGACATGAGTCTTAGTAAAATGAGGAATTTCATTTGTGTAGTAACCTGCATTGTCTATTGTATATTTTGATTTAATATTATTTTTTAGACATAAGTTATAATCATCAGGTCCATGACTTGGTGCGCAATGTACAATACCAGTACCTTGATCTAAATTAACAAATCGAGCATCTAATAATGGAATATTAAAACTATAACCTAAATTTAAAAAAGGATGAGTACATTCTGTACCGATAAATTCAGATCCTTTAAAGGTTTTTATTGTTTTAAAATTCTTTATTTCACATGATTTTATAATTGAGTCTAAAAGATTTGATGCTACAACTATTTTTTTTTCCTTAAAATTTTCTAGTTCACTTATTTCAACAACGGAATACTCTATATTACTGTTGTATGCCAAAGCGCGGTTAGCCGGTATTGTCCAAGGAGTAGTTGTCCAAATTATTATGTTTGTATCTTTAAGATATTCTTTATTTGTTTTTTTAACTTTAAAAGAAACAAAAATCGTATTGGAAGTATGATCTTTATATTCTACTTCTGCGTCTGCTAATGCAGTTTTTTCAACTGTAGACCAGAATACTGGTTTAAATCCTTGGTATAAACTTCCATCTGTCAAAAATTTTCCTAACTCTCTTACTATTTGGGCTTCAGCTGTAAAGCTCATAGTTGAATAATAATTTTTGAAATCTCCTAAGACACCTAGCCTTTTAAATTCTTCAATATGAATTTTTATCCATTTATTTGCAAAATCTCTGCACTCATTCCTAAAATCTTTAATTGGAATTTCATCTTTATTTTTTTTCTTTTTTTTATACTGTTCCTCTATTTTCCATTCTATAGGTAGACCATGACAATCCCAGCCAGGTACATATACAGAATTTTTTCCACTCATTTGATGAAATCTAATAATCATGTCTTTTAAAATTTTATTTAAAGCAGTTCCCATATGAATATGACCGTTTGCATATGGAGGGCCGTCATGTAATATAAATTTTTCTTTATTGACTGAATTTTTTCTAAGTTTTTCAAAAATTTTTTTTTTGTTCCATTTTTCTAAAATACCAGGTTCTTTTGCAGGTAAATTTGCCTTCATCGAAAAAGCTGTTTTTGGTAATTGCAGAGTATCTTTGGACATTTTTATTTTCTTGCTATTATAATATCTTTCTTAATTTGTTCTTTAAGTTTATTGATATTCTTAAATTTTTTTTCTGGTCTTATAAATTTAATTAAATCAACTTTTATTGTCTTTTTATATAAGTTTTTACTTAATCCAAATATATTTACTTCAAGCAATAAAGACTTGCCATTAAATGTTGGCCTATAACCAATATTAGCTATACCTTTCTTTCTTTTATTTGCGAGATCAACTTTCACCGCATAGACACCTAATCTAGGCAAAACATAATCTTTAATCTTTAAATTACACGTAGGAAAACCAATTTTTCTACCTCTTTTTTTACCGTTAATAACCTTTCCTTCAATGCGCCATGGCCTTCCCAAAAACTGATTAACTTTTTTAATTTCACCTTTGGATATCAGCTTTCTTATCATTGATGAAGAAAGTACTTTATTAATTTTTTTGAGAGGTTTTGTAATAATTGTTTTATAATTTAAAGATTCTTCAAATTTTTTTAGTTTATATATATCCCCTTCTCTGTTTTTACCAAATCTAAAATTTTTACTTACAAAAATGAATTTACAATTTAATTTTTTGCTGATTATTTTTTTTATAAAATATAAATAACTGAAATTTGAAAACTTTTTATCAAATGTAATTATATTAACAAAATCAACTTTAAATTTATTAAAAATTTCTAATTTTTG
>Ga0315315_10003703_pt1 | contig 14076 bp, 11 predicted proteins | sample M140m3416metaG_FD_203699 | JGI IMG/M metagenome (GOLD analysis project Ga0315315, IMG submission 203699) | Ammonia-oxidizing marine archaeal communities from Monterey Bay, California, United States - M1 40m 3416 | ecosystem: Environmental > Aquatic > Marine > Intertidal zone | place: USA...
AGGCACTAAAGTTATACATAGAGAAATTGGGCAGGTTATGCATGAGATTGTCGTATCTTCTGAAAATCCGTATTATACGAGGTTAATTTTTCCATTAAAAAAAGACACTTTTTTGGTAAATTCTTGGCATCATCAAGGACTAAAAGATATTGCGCCTAATATCCATATTTTGGCTAGATCATATGATGGATTGCCGGAGGCCGCAATTATGGATACAACAATACACCCTTTTATGATTGCAGTGCAATTTCATCCAGAAAGGTTAGGATCTGAGAACATAATTCATAAACGTATGCGATCTAGTTTTTTCAATGCAATTTATAATTAGAGGCAAAGTTACTTTTTCTATCTTTGTGCATTTATGAAGGGTAAAAAAACAGCACTTATTATTTTAGATGGATGGGGGCATGGTGATAGAACAAGATCAGATGCAATATATAATGCGAATACTCCTTTTATCGATTCGCTGTATTCTAAATATCCTAATTGTGAACTTTTAACAGACGGGGAGAATGTAGGTCTTCCTAAAAATCAAATGGGGAATTCTGAAGTAGGACATCTTAATATTGGAGCAGGAAGAATAGTGTATCAGGATTTGGTAAAAATTAATCGTTCTTGCGAGGACAATTCTATCTCAGAAAAAGAAAATTTGAATAAATCTTTTGCTTATACAAAGGAGAATAAAAAATCACTTCATTTGATTGGTCTTGTATCAGATGGAGGAATTCATTCTCATCAAAATCATCTTTATAAACTGTGTGAATTAGCCAATAAAGCTGGAATAGAAAATATTTTTATTCATGCCTTTACAGACGGTAGAGATTGTGATCCAAAAAGTGGAAAGCAGTTTATTAAGAATCTAGAGAAAAATTTGTATGGAGCAAAAATTGCTTCTGTTTGTGGTAGGTATTATGCAATGGATAGAGATAAAAGATGGGAGAGAATAAAAAAAGCTTATGATTTAATCGTAAATGGAAAAGGAGAAAAGTCAAAAAATTTATCAGCATCTATTCAAGAGTCATATGATAATGGAGTAACAGATGAATTTATGAAACCAATTATTTCTGTTGATGATAATGCGAATCCAATTGCTATTATAAGAGAAGGTGATGCGGTAATTTGTTTTAATTTTCGAACAGATAGATGTAGAGAGATTACCACAGTATTAACGCAAAAAAATATGCAGGACCTTGGAATGTGTACTTTAAATCTGCACTACACCACTATGACTAATTATGATAAAACTTTTAAAAATGTACATGTAATTTTCGATAAAGAAAATATTAAAAACACTTTAGGGGAGGTATTAGAGAGAAATAATAAAACGCAAATTAGAATTGCTGAAACAGAGAAATATCCTCATGTTACTTTTTTCTTTTCGGGGGGTAGAGAGAAAGAATTTGTTGGAGAAAAAAGACTAATGGTAAATTCCCCAAAAGTTGCTACTTACGATTTACAGCCTGAAATGAGCGCTCCGGAAGTTACCTCAACTATTGTTGCAGAACTGCAAAAAGGCGAGATAGATTTTGTTTGTCTTAATTTTGCAAATGCTGATATGGTAGGACATACTGGCGATTACAACGCTATTATAAAAGCAGTTGAAACTGTAGATAATTGTGTTAAAAGAGTTGTAGAATCTGGAATAAAAAATGACTATGCATTTATTATTATTGCAGATCATGGAAATGCAGATTTTGCAGTAAATTTAGATGGATCTCCAAACACAGCACACAGTACAAATCCTGTACCTTGCTTTGTGCTTAATACAGATTTTGAAAAAATAGAAAATGGAAAGTTAGGAGATATAACTCCTACTATATTACAAATAATGGGAGTAGAAATCCCTAATGAAATGACTGGAAATATTTTAATAAAATAAAAATGGAACACATAAAGAATTATATAAATGAGAATAAAGATAGATTCATTAATGAACTAATTGAACTTTTAAAAATACCATCAATTTCAGCAGATCCTACATACAAGAAAGATGTTTTAGATTGTGCGGATGCAGTAGCAAAAGCTATGGAGGAGGCGGGAGCTGATGATATTGAAATCTGTGAAACAAAAGGTTATCCTATCGTTTATGGAGAGAAAATTATAGATTCAAATTTACCTACTGTTTTGGTATATGGGCACTATGATGTGCAGCCAGCAGATCCATTAGAATTATGGAAAAGCGGGCCATTTGAACCAGTGATTAAAAAAACTGATATTCATCCGGAAGGCGCTATTTTTGCTAGAGGATCTTGTGATGATAAAGGTCAATTCTATATGCATGTTAAAGCATTTGAGTTAATGATGAATACGAACACCTTACCTTGTAATGTTAAGCTTATGATTGAAGGGGAAGAAGAAGTTGGTTCAGAAAATCTAGGAGTTTTTGTTAAAGAAAATAAAGAAAGATTAAAATGTGATGCTATTTTAATCTCTGACACTGGAATTATTGCAAATGATACTCCATCAATTACTACCGGACTTAGAGGGCTCAGTTATATGGAAGTGGAAGTTACGGGTCCTAACCGTGATTTACATTCAGGATTGTATGGAGGATCCGTAGCAAATCCAATTAATATTTTGTGTGAGATGATTGCAAAAATGAAGGATAAAAATAATCAGATTACAATTCCTGGATTTTATGATAATGTAGTTGAACTCTCCGTTGAAGAAAGAGAAGATATATCAAGAGCCCCTTTCTCGCTGGATGCCTATAAAAAATCATTAGACCTTACCGATATTCATGGAGAAGAAAACTATACTACTATGGAAAGAAATGGAATTAGACCAACTTTGGATGTAAATGGAATTTGGGGAGGATATATAGGTGAGGGAGCAAAAACAGTTATTGCATCAAAAGCATTTGCTAAAATATCTATGCGTTTAGTTCCTAATCAAAGCGATGCAGAAATTTCAGAAAAATTTACTAAGTATTTTGAAAGTATTGCACCTAAATCTGTAAGAGTAAAAGTAAACCCTCATCATGGAGGAGAACCTTATGTTTCGCCAACTGATATTCGTGCTTATATAGCGGCAAGTAAAGCAATGGAAACTACTTATGGAAAAAAACCAGTACCTGTTAAAAGTGGCGGATCAATTCCAATCGTAGCACTTTTCGAAAAAGAGTTAGGGGTTAAATCTATTCTACTTGGCTTTGGTCTGGATTCAGACGCCATTCACTCCCCAAATGAGCATTATGGAATTTTTAATTACCTAAAAGGGATAGAAACAATTCCTCACTTTTTTGCTAATTACGCAAAAGGGAGTTAAGACATAAAATGAAGTATATTAATTTAATAGGAATATGTTTATTCCTAAATCTTAGTTGTAATAGTCAGCATCAAGAAAAGAAAGAAGTGAAAAAACAATACAAACATACTAACGCGTTAGTTAATGAAACGAGTCCATATTTATTACAGCACGTCCACAACCCTGTGGATTGGCATCCTTGGGATGAAGCAACTCTGAATAAAGCAAAAGCAGAAGGAAAGTTATTATTAATTAGTATTGGTTATTCGGCTTGTCATTGGTGTCACGTTATGGAACATGAAAGTTTTGAAGATGCTGAGGTTGCAAAAATTATGAATGATAATTTTATTTGTATAAAAGTCGATAGAGAAGAACGCCCTGATGTAGATCAAATATATATGACAGCTGTACAGTTAATGAATCAAAGAGGAGGCTGGCCACTTAATTGCATTACTCTTCCCAATGGAAAACCATTTTGGGGAGGGACTTATTTTAGAAAAGAAGATTGGAAAAAACAGATTTTAAGGCTAGCAAATACTTATAAAACAGAGCCAAATAAGGTAATAGAGTTTGCTGAAAGACTTTCTTTAGGAATACAGCAAGTTGAGAATATAGACTTAAATACTACGGAAGTTAATTTCACATGGAGGGAATTGGATAATATGGTTAGCCTTTGGTCGGAACGTTTTGATAACTTAGAGGGAGGCAGTAATGGGGCTCCAAAATTCCCTATGCCAAATGCATATATTTTTTTACTAAAATACGGACACTTGGCTAATAACAAACAAGTACTTGATCATGTTGAGTTGACATTGGATAAGATGGCTTTTGGAGGTATTTATGATCAGTTAGGAGGTGGATTTTCTAGATACTCGGTAGATAAATTATGGAAAACCCCTCACTTTGAAAAGATGCTATATGATAATGGACAGTTGGTGAGTTTGTATGCTGCAGGATATTTGAAATTTAAAAAACCATTATATAAAGAAATAGTTTTTGAAAGTTTAGATTTTGTAGAAAGAGAGTTAATGGAAGAGAATGGAGCTTTTTATTCGGCTCTTGATGCTGACAGTGAAGGTGAGGAAGGAAAGTTTTATGTATGGAATAAAACAGAATTAGAAATATTTACTCGTCAAGATTTTGAGATCTTTAAGGATTATTATAATGTAAATAGTAAAGGGTTTTGGGAGCATGGGAATTATATTTTACTCAGAAAGAGAACTAAAAAAGAAATTGCTAAAAAACATAAGATTTCAATTGAAAAATTAGAAACGAAAATTCAAAATTGGAAAAGTATATTAATGGCTGAACGCGATAAGCGGATTCGCCCAGGATTGGATGATAAATCTTTAACCTCTTGGAATGGTTTAATGCTAAAAGGATATGTAGATGCTTATATGACTTTTGGTGAAGAAAAGCATTTGGAGGTAGCGCTAAAAAATGCTAATTTTATTGTGTCAAAGCAGATGCATGCAGATGGAAGGTTATGGCATTCTTATAAAAAAGGCAGATCTACCATCAATGCGTATTTGGAGGATTATGCAATTTTGAGCTCTGCTTTTATTAGTTTATATGAAGCTACTTTTGATGAGATTTGGCTGAATAGAGCAGAGCAATTAGTAAATTACTCTCTAGAATATTTTTACGACAAGAATAGTGGGATGTTTTATTTCACTTCAAGGTTGGACCCAGAGTTGATAGCGAGAAAAATGGAGATTAATGATAATGTAATTCCTGCGTCTAATTCAGTAATGGCAAATGTATTATATGATTTAGGTACCCTTTTAGATAAACAGGAATATAAGCAAAAAGCTATTATTATAGCAAATAATGTAAAACCAGATATGGGGAAATATGCATCTGCTTATGCTAACTATGCGAGTTTGATTCTGAAAGAAATCTCTCCTTATTATGAGGTGGCAATAGTTGGGAAGGAAGCTCATAAAAAGGCATTAGAATTCAATAGAGAGTATCATCCTAATAAGTTATTATTAGGCAGTAATAAACGTAGTAGTATGGACCTTTTGAAAGGAAAATATCTTCAGGGAAGTACGATGATTTATGTGTGTGAGGATAAGGTTTGTCAACTACCTACAACTAGTATTATTAAAGCAGTAAAACTAGTTAAATAAGAGTTGCTAACGAACAATAATTAGAAAGTAGTTCTTCTTCCCTTTTTGAGCAAGTATATATTTTTTGTTTAATAAGTTGTTTTCGGTAAGCTTAATGTCTTCTTTGATTTTTTCCTTATTAATACTTACAGCATTTGATTTTATCATTCTTCTAGCCTCTCCTTTACTTTTAAAAATTTGTGTTTTTTCAACTAATATATCCAAAATATCTAGAGTTAAATCGGTTTTATTTATTTTAAACTGAGGAACTCCTTCAAATACAGAAAGGAAGTTGTCTTCGTCTAAGTTTTTTAAATCTTCAGCAGTTGATTTTCCAAATAAGATAGAAGAAGCATTTATTGCCATTTCTAAATCTTCAGGAGAATGAACTCTTGAGGTTACTTCATTAGCAATTGCTTTTTGTAAAATTCTTAAATGAGGAGATTTTTCATGATCATCAGTTAGCTGCTTTATTTCTTCTTGATTTTTTAAGGTAAAGATTTTAATGTATTTTTTAGCATCTTCATCTGATGAGTTGAGCCAAAATTGGTAAAATCTATAAGGAGTAGTTTTTGTTTTATCTAACCAAATATTCCCATTTTCAGTTTTTCCAAACTTACCTCCATCTGCTTTTTTAATTAGTGGCGTGGTTACGGCAAATGCTTTTCCGTCCCCTTTTCTTCTTATGAGCTCTGTGCCTGTCACTATATTTCCCCACTGGTCCGAACCTCCTAATTGAACTTTACAATTCTTATTTTCCCATAGCCAGTAAAAGTCATATCCTTGCACTAGTTGATAGGAGAATTCACTAAAGCTCATTCCACTTTCCATTCTACTTTTTACAGATTCTTTTGCCATCATATAGTTCACAGGAATATACTTGCCTACATCACGAATAAATTTCAAGAAGTTAAATTCTTTAAACCAATCGTAATTATTAACTACCTCTGCTGAATTTGCACCACAATCAAAGTCTAAAAATTGTTCTAATTGTTTCTGTACACAAAACAAATTATGAGTTAGCGTATTCTCATCTAGTAAATTACGTTCTTTACTTTTTCCTGAAGGATCACCAACCATCCCAGTAGCCCCCCCAACTAATATATAAGGTTTGTGTCCACAGTTTTGTAAATGCACCAAGATCATTATTTGAACTAAACTTCCAATATGTAAAGAATCAGCAGTTGGATCAAAGCCAATATAGGCTGAGGTCATCTCTTTCTCAAATTGTTCCTTTGTGCCAGGCATGATATCATGTATCATCCCTCTCCAATTTAATTCTTCTACAAAGCTCATTGTAAATAATTTTCTCAAAAATAGACAAATTATTAAATCTAAGACATAATATTTCTAGTCTAAAATTTAAACTATTATCTTTGCTTTATGATATTTGTTACTGGAGGAACTGGATTAGTTGGTTCGCATATTTTATTAAAATTAGCACAGAAATCTAAACAGTTTAAGGCGCTTAAAAGAGAATCTTCTTCTTTGGATGTCTGCAAAAGTATTTTCAGATATTATAATGAGGAAAATTTATTTGAGAAAATAAATTGGGTTGATGGTGATGTTAATGATATTCTTTCATTAGAAGAGGGGATGAAAGGCTGTAATTTGCTTTTGCATTGTGCTGGCATTGTTTCCTTTTTGAATTCTGATATTGAGCTTTTGAAAAAAGTCAATATTGAAGGCACTGCAAATGTTATGAATATTGCTTTAAATTTAGGTATAAGGAAAGTAGGATTCGTAAGTTCAATTGCGGCTTTAGGGCGGAACTCTAGCAATGGAATGGTAGATGAAGACTGTCATTTTAAAATTTCAAAATTAGACAGTAATTACGCCCTTAGCAAATATCTTTCTGAGCAAGAAGTGTGGCGTGCTTCAGCAGAAGGCTTGGATGTTGTAATTATAAATCCATCTGTTATTTTAGGTCCTGGTGATTGGAAAAAAGGTAGTTCGCAAATATTTGAAAAAATTTATAAAGGATTAAAATTTTATAGTACGGGTAGTACTGGCTACGTTGATGTTTCTGATGTGGCAGACTCAATAATTCAGTTATTGTTTTCTGATATAAAAAATGAAAGGTTTATTATTAATGGTGCGAATCTTAAATATCAAGATTGCTTTAACAGGATTGCTTTAGCTCTTGGCAAAAAAAAGGCAACAATAAGAGTCACTCCTTTTTTAAAGGAAATTGTCTGGAGAGTAGAAGCTTTAAAATCCTTCATTACTAGAAAATCTCCGCTTATTACAAGAGAAACTGCTAATAATGCAATGACCGAAAGTTCTTTTTCAGCTTCTAAAATTAAATCAGCACTTAGTTTTCAATTTACAGAAATTGATGTTACAATTAAGAAATATGCTAACTGGTTTATTTCTGATCAATTTTAGATCGTTCAATGATTAATTGTTCTAAAATATCATCATATATTTTTTCTAATTGTATAGGATTTTCAGAATAATAGTTAAGAGCTGTTTGAAAATCTGCTTGAGAAGTTTGATTTTTCTTATAGATATTAAAATAGGTATTGGTTAATTCAATTTTAGCATTTTCTAGATTGATTGTTTTATTTATATCAAAAGATGCTTCTGCTAAATGAATTTCTTTTAGAATAGTTTTAAATTCTATCTTGGAAAGTATGTTTTCCGGATTTTTTTCATTAGAATTAGAACAGGAAAATAATAAACAAGCTAGTATTAATAAATAAATCTTCATTTGTCAAAGATAGTAGATTTTCATCTATAGATTTATGTATATTTGTGCCAGTTATTAACCAATCAAAATTTTTCATGAAAAAATTAATGTATTTATTTGTATCAGCTATAATGTTTGTTTTCACGGCTTGTGGAGGCGGAGAAACTGCAACGGAAGAAACTGTAGCTGAAGAAGCTGTAACTGAAGAAGCTGTAACTGAAGAGGTTGCTGAAGATACTACAGTTGCTGAAGAGGCAGAGGCTACTGAAGAGGCAGAGGCTACTGAAGAGGCGGCTGAGTAAGCAATAGCAATTTAATAGAATAAAGACAACTTAGGTTGTCTTTATTTATCTATCAAAAGTAAGGCGCATTGCTTTTTGGTTTTTATCAATTTTTCCATTTTGATATGCTATATGACCATTAATTAAGGTATGGGTTATATTACTATTAAAATTTTCTCCTTCAAATGGAGACCAGCCGCATTTATATAGGATGTTTTCTTTTTTCACCTGCCAATGACTATTTAAGTCGACTAGAACTAAATCAGCAAAATATCCTTCTCGTATAAACCCTCTCTTATTTATCTTAAAACAAATAGCTGGGTTGTGGCACATTTTTTCCACTATTTTTTCAAGCGTAATTTTTCCGTTCTTAAAAAGTTCGAGCATTGCGGGAAGAGCATGTTGAACCAATGGCCCGCCAGAAGGAGCCTTAAAATAAGACCCCTCTTTTTCTTCTAATGTATGTGGAGCATGATCTGTAGCAATTACATCTATTTTGTCCTCTATTAGGCCTTGTAATAAAGCACTTTTGTCACTTTCTTTTTTAACTGCAGGATTCCATTTTATAAGACTTCCTTTTTCGGGGTAATTATTTTCATCAAACCAGAGATGATGTATACAGACTTCGGCAGTAATTCTTTTATCTTTTAATGGGAGTTTATTATTGAATAATTCAAGTTCTTTTTCAGTTGAGATATGAAAAACATGTAATCGGGTGTTGTGTTTCTTTGCTAATTCAACAGCCATCGAAGATGATTTAAAACATGCCTCCGCACTTCTTATGTGTGGATGTTTTGAAATAGGGACATTTTCACCATACTTCTTTTTTATGGCAATTATATTTTTTTGAATTATAGATTCATCTTCACAGTGTACGGCAATTAGCATGCGAGATTTTGAAAAAATTTGTTCTAAAATATTTTTGTTGTCTACTAACATATTTCCTGTTGATGAACCCATAAATATCTTTATTGCGCCAACATTTTTTGGGTTTGTTTTTAGTACTTCTTCCAAATTTTCATTGCTTGCCCCCATAAAAAAAGAATAATTAGCAAAGGATGTTTTTGATGCAAGTAGATATTTTTCTGCTAATAACTTTTGTGTTAAGCATTGAGGGTTAGTATTTGGCATTTCCATAAAAGAGGTGATCCCACCAGCTATAGCTGCCTTGCTTTCAGTATAAATAGTTCCTTTATGTGTAAGTCCAGGCTCCCTAAAATGCACCTGATCGTCAATTACGCCTGGCAATAAATACAAGCCTTCAGCATTTATTGTTTTGTCAGCATTTATTGCTATTTTTTTTGAGACTGATTTTATTTTCTGATTTTCAATTAAAACATCTGAGCAGTATATTTTTCCTTCATTTACCAGTGTTGCGCTTTTAATTAATGTGAGCATTTTATTTTTTCCAGCTTCTAAAAAAACTTTTAATTTTCATTTGTAAAACTCCAATAACTGCTTCCATAAAAATACCACTACTCATTTTGGAGGATCCTTCAGTTCTATCTGTGAAAATTACCGGAACCTCTAATATATTAAAGCCATATTTCCAGGATTTGAATTTCATCTCAATTTGAAAAGCATATCCTACAAACTGAATTTTATTTAGATTAATTGTTTCTAAAACGTTTCTTTTATAGCATTTAAATCCTGCTGTTGAATCATGAATTGGCATTCCTGTAACCAGTTTAACATATTTAGAAGCAAAAAAGGACATAAGTAATCGATTCATTGGCCAATTTACAATATTTACTCCATTAACATAGCGAGACCCAATTGACAAATCCCCTCCTTCGATTGCATTCGCATTATATAGTTTGATTAAGTCATCAGGATTATGAGAAAAATCAGCATCCATTTCAAAAATGAATTGGTAATTGTTATTTAAAGCCCATTTAAATCCATGAATATAAGCGGTTCCTAAACCTAATTTCTCAGTTCGCTCTTGAATGTGTAATTGTTCAGGGTATTTTTTTTGTAAAGTTTTTACAATATCAGCAGTTCCATCAGGAGATCCATCATCAACAATTAAAATGTGGAATAATTTTTCTAATGTAAATATTTTAAGAATAATTTTCCTGATATTCTCTTTCTCATTATATGTAGGGATAATTATTAAGCTATCTGACATTTTACAAAAATAACTAAACTGATGTATTAAATGATTATTGTGTAGATATTTTGATTTCCTCTATAATGTTAGGATCTAAAAGTGTACTTGTATCCCCTAAATTTTCAGTATCCCCTTTAGCAATTTGCCTAAGAATTCTTCGCATAATTTTACCAGAACGTGTTTTAGGTAATCCATTTACAAATTGGATTTTATCTGCTTTTGCAATTGGGCCAACCTCTTTTGATACTAAATTATTTATTTCTTTTTTAAGATGTGTTTCATTTTCTGGTTTTTCATGACAAATTATATAAGCATAAATACCATTTCCTTTAATAGGATGAGGGAATCCAACAATAGCTGCTTCACAAACATTTGGATGCTCATCCATTGCGCTTTCAATTTCAGCAGTTCCCAAATTATGTCCAGAAACAATAAGTATGTCATCCACCCTTCCTGTTATTTTGTACATGCCATTTTGGTCACGAATTGCACCATCGCCTGTAAAATATTTGTTTTCGAAAGATGTGAAGTAAGTTTTTTTAAATCTTTTATGATCATTATAAATTGTTCGCGCTATTGATGGCCATGGAAATTTTATACACAGTCTCCCCTCAATGTTATTGTCAATTATTTCATTTCCTTGTTCATCAACTAAACAAGGTTGAATTCCGGGTAAAGGAAACGTAGCAAATGTAGGTTTTTGCTCAGTAACTCCGGCCAAATTAGAAATCATTATTCCACCTGTTTCTGTTTGCCACCAAGTATCAACAATTGGACAATTTCTTTTGCCAATTTGCTTGCTATACCAAATCCAAGCATCTTCATTTATTGGCTCTCCAACAGTGCCTAAAACTTTTAATGAGGATAAATCATATGGGTTTACAAATTCCATGCCCATTGCTTCTAGAGAACGAATTGCGGTAGGAGCTGTGTAAAAGATATTGATTTTGTTTTTTTCAATTATTTCCCAAAAACGACCAGGATTTGGATATGAAGGAATTCCCTCAAACATCACAGTAGTTGCTCCTGATAAAAGAGGGCCGTAAAGTATATAGGAATGTCCAGTTATCCATCCGATATCTGCAGTACACCAATAAATATCTCCTTCGCTATATTGGAAAACATTTCTGAAGGAGAATTCTGTATAAACCATGTACCCGGCTGTAGAATGCTGTATTCCTTTTGGTTTACCAGTAGAGCCTGAAGTGTATAAAATAAAAAGTGGGTCTTCTGAATCCATTATTTCAATTTGACAGTTGGAACTAGCATCTTGCATTGCCTCATGCCACCAAATATCTCTTCCATCTTGCATCGTGACATTACTCTTAGTTCTTTTTAAAACAATACATTTTTTAATGCATGTAGTGGTTAGCATTGCGTTATCAGCAATTTCTTTTAGAGGGGTAATTTTATCCCCTCTAAATCCCCCATCAGCTGTTATTAATATTTTGCAAGTGGCATCATTAATTCTTTCAGATAATGCTTTTGCTGAAAATCCAGCAAACACCACAGAATGTATTGCTCCAATTCTAGCACATGCTAAAACAGCAATAGCTAATTCAGGAACCATAGGCATGTAAAGGCATATTCTATCTCCCTTTTTAACCCCGTTAGCTTTAAACATATTTGCACATTTACAAACTTCAGTATGAAGCTTTTGGTAGCTTAAATCTATATTTTTATCTTTTGGGTTGTTTGCAATCCATTTAATTGCTGTTTGATTTTTTCTTGTTTCTAAATGTCTGTCTAAACAATTTTCTGTAATATTAAGCTTTCCCCCTTCAAACCATTTTATATCAGGCTTTGTAAAATCCCAGGAGAGCACGTTGTTCCATTTTTTTATCCAATTAAAATTTCGAGCTTTTTCTTCCCAAAATTTCTCAGGGTCACTAATACTTTTTTCGTATTGAATTTTATATTCTTTAAAGGTTGTAATATTCTTTTGCATATTTGAGACTTAAATTTTTTCAAATATAAACGAATCAATTAAATAACATATAACAGCAAAAAGTTTAATTTGAATGTGTAAATTAGCACCGTAATAAAAAATTAAAAATTAAAAAAATATGAAAAATCTTTTACTAACTATCGTCATGCTTATTACAATAAGCATGAATGGACAAATCATGGATTGTTCGGAGTTATTTATTTCAGAATATGTAGAAGGGTCTGGAAATAACAAAGCTCTTGAAATTTATAACCCTACTTCAGCCACGATAGATTTAAGTGAGTATATTGTTATTAGATACTCGAATGGAGCAACAAGTGCAAGCGCATCAAATGCTGTTCAGCTCGTTGGCTCTATACTCTCAAATGATGTCCATGTTGGAGTTATATCCAAGCTTAATGCTGGTGGGACAGGTCAAGATGTACCGGTAGATATGGTCTTGCAAGCCGCAGCAGACGAATTTTATTGCCAAGATTATAACGTGTCTAATGCTTGGTATTGGAATGGAAATGATGCTGTTGTACTTGCTAAGGGTTCTATTAATGATATTACTAATGCAACTATAGTCGATGTTTTTGGAAGAGTGGGAGAGGATCCAAGTTCTGGCGCTTGGACTGCTGATACATCATCTGGATTTACCCAAGGTGCTTGGTGGACAATGAATCACACTTTAATTAGAAAGAGTAATGTGTTGCTTGGAGACACCGACCCAATAGATTTGTTTAACCCTAGTGCAGAATGGGATTCTATCCCTGAAGATTCTTGGGGTGATTTAGGAATGCATCAATGCGATTGCTCTAATGCTTCATCCATTGGTGATATTCAAAATGTCTCGTATAAGATTTATCCTAACCCTGTAAAAAAAGGAAACAAAGTTTCTATTGCTACTAATAGAAACATTAAAAATATTGTTGTAACTAATGTTTTAGGCGAGCAGGTAAAATCATATAATTCAATTAATACAAGTGGTTTAGCAATTGGGGCCTATATTATACATCTTGAGTTTAGTAATGGTAGTTATGCTAAAGAAAAGCTTATTGTAAGAGATTAGATAAATTAGAATACTAATATTGAAATCCTATTTTTATAAAAGCATGAGAAAATTATTTTGCATCGTTTTTTCATTAATTGTTATTTTTACATCTTCTGCTCAGACTACTATAATTGGAAAAGTGACTGATAAACGTACTGGAGAATCATTGATAGGAGCTACTGTGATTTACGGCAAGGGAAAGGGGACAGCCACAGATTTTAATGGTGAATATTCATTTAGTATTCAAGAAGGGGAAAGAAGTATTCATGTTTCTTATGTGGGTTACAAGTCAATAAAAAGAGTAATAAAAGTAAATGGAGATTTTCAAAAATTAGATTTTAAGTTAAAGACTATTTTACTTAATGAGGTTCAAGTTGTAGCAGATGTTGCTATTGACAGGGAAACACCTGTTGCGTTTTCAACTATTTCTAGTCAGAAAATTAGTGAGGAGCTTGCTTCACAAGATATTCCAATGATACTTAACTCTACCCCAGGAGTTTATGCTACTCAAAGTGGAGGAGGAGATGGAGATGCAAGAATTACAATTAGAGGCTTTAATCAAAGGAATGTGGCTGTAATGATTGATGGGATTCCAGTAAATGATATGGAAAATGGATGGGTTTATTGGAGCAATTGGTTTGGATTAGATGCC
>Ga0315315_10003704_pt1 | contig 14074 bp, 9 predicted proteins | sample M140m3416metaG_FD_203699 | JGI IMG/M metagenome (GOLD analysis project Ga0315315, IMG submission 203699) | Ammonia-oxidizing marine archaeal communities from Monterey Bay, California, United States - M1 40m 3416 | ecosystem: Environmental > Aquatic > Marine > Intertidal zone | place: USA...
GTCCATTTCGTGCGATTCAGTTTTCATGGTTGATCCTCATCGTCAGTGCGTGTCATGGATTGGAAGGTCGTCGCGCAACTGGGCGGCTATGCAACTGCGCAAGTAGCTCAATGTTGGTCTCTGACACGCTTGCATTTTACCCGCTTCCACTCGTTTCGGCACTACGATTTCGTGCTGAAGCTAAATGACGATTCCGTGCTGAAGCTCAATGAGGATCCCGTGCTGAAACTCAGTGTGCCATGGTTTTGAAAAAGATCCCGACTACATGTTGCTCAGCAAGAGATTAAATATTGCTCAGCAAGAGATACTGTTCAGGGCTATCGGGGCAAGGCGCCAAGCCGCACATCAAAAAAGTCGTGAAGATGTTGGCGGCGGTAAGAAAGATGACCAAGGCACATACAGCCATGACTGGTTTGCTCATCGGACGCGGCGACGCGGGTGTGTTGAGGTCAAAGTGTTTTTCATAAAACATCATCAGACCCACCACGCCGATCGTCGCCATGAAAATCACCAGTCCCCATGTGTACAAGTGCCACCCGAAGACAGGAGAACCATAGCCAGGTCCATTCGGATTGCCTGGAGCGATGTGCAGCAAAATCTGACGTGCCGAGACAGCGGCGCCGAAAATGGCACTGAAGATCGTAACCGCGTAATGTGACGTGCGTACGCCGAACCGAAGATTCATCATTGCACCAATTGCAACGCCAAGCATCGCCAGTCGCTGTAAAAGACAAAGGGGGCACGGAAACTCACCCTCAACAAATTGAATCCAATAGGCCCCGATCACCGGAATGCAGATTCCGGTGGTTAAGAGCATCAGGATCCACTCGCCGGTTGTGTTTTTTATAGCTGTCAAAAGTTGAGCTTCAGTGGATCGGTGATGTGGTGGTTGAACCAGAAAATGCCTGCTGTGAGGGTGGCCAGCGACAGCAGGAAGACTACTTTCCGGTTGCCAAACCAGATGGCCAGCATGGTGAGGAAAGCCAGAACGAAAAGCGCGGTCATCATTTTGGCGGAACCTGTCCTCAGTGAGCTGTTAGTTGTGCTTGGGTGGGCCGATTAGAGCACGTAGGGAATGCAGAGGTGTTGATTGCACGCCTCTAGAATACCTGCGAATCAGCGGTGATTGGGGCTTGAGGGCTCACAAAATCCCGATTTGTCGTGCGGGAATGCTTGCCTGCACGGAAATGAGAGACTGGGGAGAAGGTCTTGTTGGTAGCGATCGGGTCACAATGGCGATGGTCGGACAACTGGTGCTGCACGGGGGGCACAGATCGAGCATCCTATCGTCAACATACTGTGGATTGAACGAAATACTTGGTATGTGATTTTCAATCCAGTTTCATGTGATTCACGATGTTGAATCAATGGACTGGCTGGGGATACTTGGAAGCGGTGGTTCGGGGCATGTGTCGGCTTGCCACAGGTCTTCCACTTCCTGCCCGCCCGCATCGTAACGCAGTAGTAGATAGACACCACCAAGCAGGCTCCAGAGTGCTGTCAGTAAAACGACAACGGGCAGGTAATCAAGCAAGTTGGAGCTTGTGACAACCATGCCTTCAGCTGCATGAGCAAATTCCAGAAGTTGGCTATTGATTTGGATCGCAGTTTTTGCGACTCCGACAGCCAAGATGGAAATGATGCTCGCGATGATTGCACTGACGAGCAAGTAAGCAGCTAAGTGAAGCGGTCGACGGAAAAGGTATTCGTAGCCGCGGCTCAGCGAGTCCATCGCGTCTGGATCACGCTCGTTGGCCAAGGCTCCCCAGCTCAAAGGGATTGCCACATTCGCACCAAATGCCAGTAAACCACAGGGGATGGCGAACAGAAGTGTTGCTCCTGCCAGAAGTGAGTTGAGCCACGTGATGTCACCGACAAATCCTGAGATCCAACCGATCATCATGATCAGCACCGCAAAGACCCCGACGCATCCCAAAGGAACAACGGCCGCAAGCCATCCGGCAAGCGTGCGTGACAGGGCAAGAGAAAGGGCTGCTGACAAAGGCATCAGTGGGCGTCCGGCCGTGAGGAGTCCGCCTTGCCGGGAAAGCAGAAGCGCTACTGGTGTCCAGACAAAAACTGACCAGCCAATTCCCAGCAGTGTTTTCCACCACACGATTTCTGGATCACCATCGAAAACGGAAGCAGGGTTAAGGTGCGCGATGAAGGCAGTGGAAAAATTGAACTGTTGATTTATGGTCGATGCAATTTCCGGAACTTCAGGGGTGGTTTGATCCAAAGCCAGCAGCGTGATGCCAATTTTCCAGACGACAAGCGTCAGCGCAACGAGCCCCAACAATGGGGGCGATCCGACCACGCGTAGAATCCGGATCAGCCGAAGCCACGGGAAAACGTCAATCCATTCACGTAGGCGGGCTAAAAGGCCTGTCTCCAGGTCATACCCGTCATGCACCTGAGTTTCGTTTTTCGCTGAAGAATCTTCGGGGGTCATCGAGCGAGGGTCTCCGCCTGTGGCGGTTGGTGAACGGGTTTGCAATATCAAGCGGGATTGTATCAGGTAGCCACAAGGTTCCGTTAGACAGGTTTATGGAAACAATCTCAGATGCACCCTCGATTGATTAGGGCGGATTTCAGGGTCAATCAGCTCTTTTAAGCTGCAATCAAGAGTCAGGTTGATTTCTGAATTGTGCCCACATGAAATGGAGGAAGCGATCGTTTGCACGCTGATCCTGCCACGTCGATCTGTCAGAAAGGTTGGTAATTGCGACGGGATTATTGTGACGAACCCTCGATTCAACTGCTCCGATGGTTGCCCCGGGTATCAGGGAGGTAACGCGCCCTGATTCTTTGGCAACCCAGCCTGTGGCTGAAGGAAAACTGGTAGCCCATTGTTTATCGCATTCGTGCGATTTTGCTGCGATTGTTCCGTTTTCGAAAGATTGTTCGGTTTTCTCTTATTTGTTTTGGGCTGACCGGAGAAATCTGCGAATGGGTCTGGGAAGTTCTCTCCATGCTAGTTAGCTTGAAGGTATGGCCGACATCAACAAATCTGATACCAACCGATCCATGGAACAGGAAGCGGACCGCTTCCTGATTGAACGCATTCGGGACGGAGATTCCGAAGCGTGGCAAAATCTGATTGATCGCTACGAAGGACGTCTGATGGCGTTCACAAATAGTCGGATCAGGAATCGAGCCAGCAGTGAAGACATTGTTCAGGAAGCGTTTGTCGGATTTCTGGTCAGCTTGCCGAACTATGATGGCGGCCGCCCATTGGAAAGTTATCTGTTTTCCATTTGTGCTTATAAGTTGACAGATCATTTGCGACGTGAGGGACGCCGACCCTCTCTGCAAATGCATGGTCGCAGCAGTACTGCTGGGCAGATCGAACCGGTAGGAGTTGATCGGGTTGCCAGTTCAATTGCGCGAAGCGTGGAAAGGAAAGCCATCGAAGAACAAGCAGTGCGGGATGCTATTGCTGAGCAGATCGATCGTTGGAAAAAGACCGGTGCTTGGGTCAAGCTGCAGGTCATCGAGTTGCTCTTCGTGATGGGAAGAAACAACAAGGATGTTGCCGAGCAACTTGAGATTTCTGAACAGCAAGTCGCAAACTATAAAAGTGATTTTCAGATTCGACTGCGGGCCATCGTGCAGCGAATGGAGCTCGATGAAGGCGTGTTTCCTGAATTAGCCGACCCCGGTCACTGATTCGCAGTTTAGCTTGATTGCAGGCCAGTCATGGTTCCAGTGCTGCTGGCAAAACTGTCTGTTTCCAACCCGACTTGTTGCAACAGTGACACGTAAAGATTTGGAAGCGGGTAGTTCTTTCGTTTATCAAATGCCAGGTGCTGACCGTGTCGGAATCCTCCTCCCGATAGAAGTACAGGCATGTTGCGATTGTCGTGGTTGGATGCATTTCCCAGATTGCTTGTGAGTAGCACTGATGTCTGATCCAAAAGGTTGGCGTCCGATTCGTCGACGCTCTGTAGGTCCTCGAGGAACGCGCCCCACTGGTTAATGACAGCTGTTTCCACCAAGGCGAGTTGATCGAGCTTTTCCTCATCGCGGCCGTGATGGCTTAGCGAGTGGTGGCTGTCATCGACTCCTGCGATTGGTATCGATCCACTCGCTCCGGGGATATGGAGCGAGATGAAACGTGTTGAATCGGTTTGTAATGCCAATTTGATGACATCACACATCGTTTTCTGGCGACCGACGAGGTCACCCGGATCATTGACATCGCGGGGCGCTCGCTGAGTGACCACAGGTTTGGGGCGTTTTGCCCACTGCTCGGCCTCTGCCATCCGTTTTTCGAGGTTACGAACACTCGTGAAATAAGCGTCCAACTTGTCTCGATCACCAGCACCCAGTTCACGACTCAGCGACTTCGCATCTTCACCCACCATGTCCATGATGCTGCGACCCTGTCTCACTCGCGCCGCTTGCTTCTCACGTTCGCGTTTGGAATCATCGGTGAACAGGCGACTGAACAGGCGAGACGGGCGATCCTCAGGTGGGATCATCGAACCGTTTTCGGTGTAGCAGGGACTGGTGCTGCCGCTTGTACTGAGTACCAAAGATCGAAATCGTGTTGCATCACCCAGATGACGTGCCATCATCTGATCAACGGAAATCGTATTCTTCGTACCTCCAGAGGATCCCATTGGCGAAGCAGTAAGGATACTCGCTTCTGCACGGTGTCCCCCGGTAACACCAGGGTGTGATGATCCAGAAATGACTGTGATTTGGTCTCGCAGATTTTGCAGTCCTTCCAGGTAGCGCGAGGGTTGGTAATCAAAACCGCTGTTGGATGGAAACAGGTTCTCAGCTACCAAGCCTAGGCCAAGTGTCATGGCCACAAAACGTTTGGGTCTGGTGGACGGCTTTGTCTTGGCAACAGCAGGCTCCATGGCGGATAACCACGGCAAACTCATGGCAATTCCCGTGCCTCGAAGCATCGTCCGACGCTTCAGGTAGCGACCTGCAGCAGTTGTGGGTAAGGATGCTCTGTTTGTGTTGGATCTCATTTCACACACACGAAAATGGTAGCTGTTGGGTGGAGGGAGTTGTCTACTTCGAAAGAAAGATATCGCTGGCAATGGTTGCGTGTAAAAGTGAACGCATCCCATAGTCGGAATCGGCGGTTTGCTCGATGATCTTGTCGATTTCCCGCCGATCAGCGAATTGTATTTTTGATCCCGTCCCGTAGACCATTAATTTCTCGCAAAAATTCCGAGCGAGTGGTTCAGGGTTCTCGGCGATCAATTCTCTAAACTGCTGGAAGTCGCTGAATTTCTTCCCGTCTGACATGGTGAAACTTGCATCGATCTCAACAGGTTTCTTTTTCTGCCTTGAAGTGGAGTAGACGGTACGCCATCGACCAGCAGCATCGAAATTTTCAAGCGCGTAACCCGGAGGGTCGATGTGGGCATGGCAGGCAGCACAGGATGCATCTGACACATGCTTTTGGAGTTGTTCCCTGATGGTTTCTGCTCCGCGGATATCAGGTTCGACCGCGGGCACGTTTTCCGGCGGAGGTGGAATTGGTTTCCCTAATATCCGTTCGGAAACCCAAACCCCGCGTAGGACTGGGGACGTGTTTGTACCGTTCGCAGTCACTTTCAGAATGGCGCCCTGCGCCAGTAAGCCGCCACGATTCGAACTGTGTTCCAGGTTGATTCGTTGGATCTTCTCCCCCGCAACGCCATCAATTCCGTAATAGCGAGCAAGGCGACTGTTTGCGAATGTATGCTTTGCGCTGATGAGGCGTGAAACACTGGCGTCATGTTTAAACAGGTCGTGCAGAAAGTATCTCGTTTCATCCAGCATGGAATTTTGGACGATAGGATCAAAGTCGCGATGCGTTTTGCGATCCGGTTCCGTGAAGCCGATGTCGACCAAATCTAGCCACTGGTCGGCAAAGCGAGTAAGGAATTCCAGTTCACCGTGTTCTTTCAGGATCCGCTCCGTCTGCTCGTGCAAAACAGATTTTTGATGGAGCTTTTTCTCACGCGCCAGTTTCATCAACTCTGCATCAGGCATGCTGTTGGTAAGCATGTAACTGAGACGATTGGCGACGGCAAAGTCATCAAGTTTTCCAACCGGTTCGATGAAGTAAAGGAATCTGGGTGAGCACAGAATGCCACGGTAGCAGGCCATGAGCACGTCAAACGGTTTTTCTCCCGCGTCCAAGCTTGTTCGGGCCAATCCCAAAAATGGCTGAATCTGTGATGTCGTCACAGGTCGGCGAAAGGCTCGGTTCGCAAACTCCATGATCTGCCTTTCCAGATCTTCTGGGGTGGTCGTTTGACTGAGCCGAATTTCCTGTTGGCCAACGTCCGAATCGAGTTCACCAAGCAGGAGTTGTTGAGTTACAGATGCGGTTCCAGCCGGATAGATCCTTTGCATCACGATGGAATGCATTGCTAAGCCAGGCACATTTTGTGGTGTGCCCTCACCCGTACCGATTTGTCCTCCCTGAAAACGGCCGCGTTTGATGGTTGCATCAGCAGGACGGATTTCAAGCATGTGGCCTTTGGGAATCCATGCTTCGAATACGCGTTCTCGTGCCGTGGAGGTCGCCTCAAATGCACCAATCCACGACAGCAGCGGAGCACCGGACGTACACCGCCCACTCCGAACGGAGCACCAGACGCCATGGGTTTCTGGTTCGTTCAGGGAAGACGCCGTAATAGTAAAACGATACCAACCACTTTCATTGGCTGTGGTAGATGGAAGTCGACCATGGAACGTGACGCCACTGGACCAGACAACCGCTTTGCCATCCAACATTTCGGGTTCGCGACAGCGACGCCTTGGATTGACTCGGCACAGTTTTCGGGCATTTAAGTTTTGAGGTCTGGGGGTAGACCTGTCGATTACCTTTGAGGTTGCATATTCCAACGCCGTGTCGATTACCGTCAGGTGTGACTGAAGATGAAAGTGCGACATCGACTGAGAGTCAGCAAGATTATTGAAGCCGGATGACCGCAATTCGTCGGTGAGTTGATTTGCGAGTGGAAGGTCAATTGCCAGCAGATCGTGTAGTGTTCGCTCCAGCTGCAAATTGGTCAGACGTCGAGAGCGGACTCGTCCAACTTTCGAGAAGATGTCCTTTTGGAAATCAGTGATCCAGTCGGCAGTGGTTTGTGCAAAATTTTGTGCTTCTGCGGGTTCGGGCTGATCGGCGTCGGCAGGGGGCATTTCCTCACTGGTGATCCGGTCGATCACTCGCGACCACTTTGCCAACGATGCAGAATTCTCCAGGTCCTGCTTTAATGAACTCAGGTCAAATCCGCCTTCTCCGTCAGGTCCGTCGTGACAATCGATGCAGTGGTTCTGAAGAAAGCTGCTTGCATGCTCGGGCAGCGGTGGCGCAGACATCGCGTTGGACGAAAAACACAGAATTAGACAGATGGGTACAAGACGAAATAACATCGACTCGAGAACACTCTTTTTCAGGCTGTGTGAAATGGCGGGACCTGCTAGGCAGGCAAACGGAGCCTTGCTTGCTCCGTGAGCACATTATAGATCAAAGGCGAGGTTTGGGAATCGTTGATTCTCAGTTCCTGGGCGTTCACATTTCCTTGATTTACGGGAGATTTAGTTAATTTCGACCCGAGTATGCAGGTTTTGTGCCTTTGTCTTGTGCGAGGAAAACGCAATGTGCCGGACGAGCGGCCAAAACAGTCAGGCGTGTTCCCAAGCAGACACGCTGGTCACTAATGACAACCAGATGTTCGGTCGGCGGTTGGGCTTGGTTGGGTAGTTGAACCAGCACCAGTTACATTAAGTGACCGTAGAGTATGGCGAATGGTTGTTCTGCATGTTGCCACAGGTGTGAGCCCCTTCGGGTGGTTGAAACAAATCGCGTACGTTTTGCCGTTCTAACACTTCTGGATTTCAGATTTCATCATGATTGAATTGATCATTCCGGCGACGGATGGGCGAATCGGCTGGAAGCATGTTTCCGCGTCACTTGCGAAAGCCTTGCAGCTTGATCAAGCGTCCATTGCAGGCATGTTGCCTGCGGGTGAGATCAGGCTGGATTCACCAGCTGTTTCGCTTTCTTTGCTGGCGATCAATTTGGCTGCTGGGAATCGGCTGAGTTTTGCCGTGACGCATAGCGAGGATCAGTGTCCCGGGTTACTAATACGTTGTGATCCGTCGTTGTTGCGACCTGAAAGTCAAGATGCTCATGCGAGCAAAGTGATTGTTCATCACGATGAAGCTTGGCTCGAGAGTGCTGACGGACGACCCTTGGTGCTGTGCTTGCATGGTTTGAATGGTACGCATGAAACCTTTGATGGTCTGCGAAAGAATCTTCGTTCTTGCGGCTACCGGACAGCAGCGATTTCCTACGAGCCACATCGCCCAATTGCGATGTTGGCGAGTGAGGTATCTAAAGAGGTCGCCGCCCATCTGGCGTCCTCACCTCAAAAGCATGGATTGGTAATTGTGGGACATTCGATGGGTGGTTTGATAGCTCGCGAATGGACCAATAATGTTGCGTTGGAAAATGAGGCAATCAGCGGCTTGATCACCATTGGAACCCCGCATCAAGGATCTGCATGGGCAACCTTGCCTCCGTTGATGAATCTATTTGCAAAGGGTGAGTTCGGAGTGGCAGACGTGAATGACGTGATCTTGCATACCCCTTCGAGTCCAGAGTTAAGGGATATTGCACCGGGATCAGCATTCCTCGACGAACTCAATGCAAGAGAGGATCGATCCGACGTTCGATACACATCAGTGATTGGTATCGGGAGTCCGATGGATGCCACAACTATGGCAAAGATTCAGCAGGCATTTCGCCAACTCGAGAGTCGCGATGGTTTTATACGTTTGATTCGACCACGTATCGAGCCATTGCTGAGCGGGTTTGACGAGTTGGTTGACGGGCGTGGTGACGGAATCGTTGCCGCCGAAAGCGCTGCTATGGGATCTACCAGCGATTTGGTAAGGGTTGATCTTTCCCATTTCGAGTTGGTTCGTCCTCTGAATGGGCAGCCTGCAAGTGAAAAGGCCGATCATCCAGTTTGGCAGATCGTGAGCGATCGAGTCGCCCGTTGCCGCCAAGTGCCAGATGGAAACACCGGTTTGGCTGGCGGGAATGACTCAATCGTTTGAACGATACACAGCCGATTCATAAATCGCTGTTTGGGACCCAATCTTTCCGGACACCAAATTACCGGAGGCCAGATTACTGAACACCAGATTACCGGACACCAGCGGTTATTCCCTCGAAGTGGGTTGCATGGGATCGACCCCCAACGTTCCAACCAGAGCTTCTTGATAGTCTGGTGACTGCGTGTTTGACAGTTGATTCTGAACATAGGTAAGTCGTTCTTCGAGTTTCAAATCGCGAACAATATCCTGTTCAGTTGGGTCGTCGAGGTAGTTTCGAACCTTTCGTTCCATGGTTTTCCAGTGTTCGATATCACGCAACTGCTTTGCGACCAACCGGCGACGATACCACTCGCTTTTGAGTAGTTCTTCCCTCGAGAACAGTCGTCGGATTTCTGGATCGGTGATTTGTTTTCCTTCATGATTGCCGTGGGCCATGATATCAAGCACAGCTTTCAGCGGTGGGCATGCATTCTCATAACCTCCATCCTGCATGTAGTTCATGGCAACTCGCTTTTGTGCTTCAGCGATATGGAGAATCCCATCTGCGAAGGAGGGCAGATCCTGTAGTTCCGGCTTGAGAATATCCTCAGTAAATACCTTGGACGGGTTGTCGAAAACACGACCGAGATATTGCCGCACAAATTTACGTGTAATGCGGTATCCGAGACGACTGGCGGGGATCTGTTTGCCTTCGAATTCAAAGTCTTCGATAGGCTCCAACATTCCGGTTTTGAGCAGGTTCTCGGGATCTCTTTCCTCCGGTCCCATGCGGCACCAGACTTCGGGGATCAGCAGGGAAATATCGTGCCCGACCTCAAAGCGGGGGCCGATGTGACCTGCAGGTGTACTGAAGCCACCCAGTTCTGTCAGGATCATCGACGTGACAATGGCATTCAGATCGATTGATGGCAGCAGAGCGTTGAAGGGACCCTTGGTCAGTGCACCTTCGCTCCCGGCACCCGTGGTGCTGGGGCTTTTGCCTGTCAGTGAGCAAACATAATCCATCACCAATTCAGGGAGTTCCTGAAAGTGCAACGGAGAGTAAACAGCGAGTGATCGAATTCCCGTTTTGTTATCTGGCGGATTATTTCGTCGGCCACTGAGAATGGCCCCTACTGGAGCAAGCACAGGTGAGTCAGCCGGTAGGCAGCGGCTGAGTTGCATGCCTCGCATTGCTATGTAGGTATCGCGGGAGTTCACCATGTCCGGACGATCTTGCAGATAGCGGGGATTCTTTGTTCGCGATCCATTTACAATTCGGGGGTCAGCAGTGCTGACGACAAAGCCTTCCGCCTGCTGCGCTGCCTCTTCGAGAAGCGATTCCATGGGGCCACTGAATTTGTCAAATTCCACAGCATCGTCGACGATCTCCCTCGCTTTCTGAGTAGAAAGTGGTTCGAAGTTGCTGATGAAATTCCCCGGCAGGGAAAGGTCCAGTTCCGTCTGCTTGTCTAACCCGCGGTGAACAGCATCGTCGGGCCGTTGGAATAAACGATATTCACAATTCTCAACAAACTTGTAGCTGAATGCCGGGGCTATGGCGGGCCCAAGCTCCGCTACATCTTTGGCTGGTACGACAACGCTGCAGCTAATGTCATCTTCCCGTTGCACTTTGGCAGCTGCAATGAAGTCTTGACGCAGTTTGAATGTTCGCCAACTGCGATCGTCCAAGCCTACTCGCAAGTAGGTGCCAACCAGCGCTCGCTCACCAATTTTCAGTTCGTGGCCCGGTGAACCATTAACAATGTCTACACCGAAGTACTGCTTCCAGTCCTTTTCCATCCCCGGCTGAACAAATCTTTTGATGATCAGTGCAAGCGCATAAACGTGTTCTGGAACGGTTTCCAGCCATGCGGTGTATTCACTGCTGTAATTGGGCTGCGGTGTTAGCAGTTGAATCATGCTGCCGAGACTGCGTGTTGAGTCCAGTACTCCACGGCTTGGACGCTCGGAGTAATCAGGTTTGTCGGGCATGTCATCCCGCCAGCGGTTCTCGTAAGAGCGACTGAAGATTTCATCCAGTTTTTCAAAGTCGCGGTCGATGTCGGCGACAAAAATTGGACCGTACAGCATGTAGTCACGAAGACTCTTGCTGATTTCACTTTTGCCACCGCCGCTGACCGTGCATGGTTTGTGGCAAAAGATTCCTTCGGCCGCAGTACCAATCAAACGCCATGATGGAGCTGCTGGGTGCTTTTCAAGACGAATCTTGTATCCGCTTGGAGCGATGTAAATATTTTTGGGAGTCAACGGAATACGTTGTTCTTCACCGTTCAGAGTCCATCGAACGCAGCGTTCTTCCAACGTGGCATAAGCATCTTCTGGTATGTAGATCACGCTGGGGTCTTTGCGATCAACCCCGTAGCCTTCAGGATGAACATCAATGAATGATTCATACTCCTTGGCAATGGTTTTAAACGACCGTCCGTTGTAGCGTCTGCTGTTGACCAGGAAGTCACTACCCAATGAGTAGGACGCAAAAGCCAAGGCTCCACCTGCGTGCTCTTCTTCAGTGTTACCCATCAGATTCGTTGCAAAGCTGATCTGTGTTTTGACTTCCTTTTTGCAATAGCCGTAGTAGTTGTCGGCAATCAGGGTAACCATCACACCAGAAGCATCACGACAGGAGAGTTTGAAAGCACTGCCATCGTTGTAGCATTCTGACTCGTCTTTCCAACACATTGAGTCCGTGCGTTGACGCTCTGTTGCATCATCCCAATGCGGTAGACCCAAATCCTTCTTGCGCAGGTGCACAAGATGTGGTGCCAAAATCACGCACCCCGTGTGTCCGCTCCATGATTTGACATCGAGTGCCGCATCGTTTGCTGCAGTCAGCGGGTCACCCGCATTACCAAAAATTGACTCTACAAAATCCAGATTGCTGACAAGGCTGCCTGGTGCGAAGAAGCGTGTTTCCATGAACTGTGCTTCGCAATAGCCAGGCACTTCCGGACAGACCGCAGGTCTTAGTAGCAGTGAAACCCATGACTCAGCTGGTTTCGAAGATTCTGATGTATACGGCAGAAGCATCATTTCCTTCGGAGGCTGCATCGCCGCCTGGAACAAATTGACGAATGCATTGCGTGGTACCGCTCGCTTGTCTCTTGGAATGGAAAGCCCGTCCTCAGTGATGTGGAAGGTGCCTGCAGTCGTGCGACGATCGGCACGTGGGTTGTTCAGAACGCCATTCAAACAGCGGTACGAGCTGACTAGGTCATTCTGAAAAGAATGCCCATTCACAGGCAGACTCAGTTCCCTCGCCATGCCGTGTCGGTCGAGGGTCAATGATCGGCTAGGCAGACGCAGGGGACCGTCCATGGTGCAGCCCCGAAAGTATTTCTGCAAGAAGGTTTCGATCCGTGAGTCGACCGGTGCACGATGTTCGGATAACAGCCGATTCTTTTCTCGGAGACTGTTGAGGATTCCTGTCGAGAAACTCGCCATCGAATCAGAATTGTTGGCTTCGTCAGGCGTTGAGAGACCCGCAGATGCCATCTGGAAAGCGATGTAATTACGGAGTCGATCACGTTCTTGGGGACTTCTTGCCAGTTTTCGGTCCCACCCGGTCGCGCGTTGTAACTGGGCTGCTTCGGAGATCATGGTCGACACGTGGGTAGGCTCCTTGATGGATGGTTGCCAAGTTCATTTATCGCCCACAAGATAACAAATTGTCTCGATTTGCGATTCAGTACAGTACGGTCGTGCGGGAGCGAAAAGCCGCAAGGTTGTGCTGTTCAGCGTTCAGGCACTTGGAACGTTGGAGTAAACGGCATAGAGCAGTTATCATGAATTCCGCATTTTCGCTGTTTATTGGCCATGCCGGCCGGTAAATTGCTGAACTTGCGGACAATGACATGAGCTAAATGTCAATCGAGGCGTGCCGGCTGACGGTAGGTTTTGACTAGCCGTTTGCCCCTGCTGCTCGTTTTGTTGTCCCACATTCCCACCCCTTTCTTTCATGAGTGAACCTCACATGATTCGTCTTTGCGTGCCTGTCTTAGTGTCTTTGTTCGCAACCGTGGCTCTCGCGGATGAGCGTTGGTTGGAGTTTCCGGGCGGCGAAGGACCGGGTGCTGGCAAGCATATTGTGCTGGTTTCAGGCGATCATGAGTATCGAAGTGAAGAAGCTTTCCCTCAGCTAGGAAAAATCTTATCAAGGCATCACGGTTTCAAGTGCACCGTGCTGTTTGCGATTGATCCCGAAACTGGTGAGATCAATCCTGAGAACGTAACCAATATTCCAGGCTTGGAAGCATTGGCTGATGCTGACTTGGTGATCTTCGGACTCAGGTTCCGAAACCTAGAGGATGACCAAATGAAGAAGATTGTGGACTATGCCGAGGCTGGACGTCCCATGATGGCGTTACGCACATCAACGCACTCTTTCAACATTCCCGGCAATCGTAAGTTTGCGAAGTACAGTTGGAACTACGGCAAACCTGAGTACAAAGGTGGTTTTGGAAAGCAGATCTTTGGTGAAACTTGGGTGTCCCACCATGGTCAGCATGGTCGACAGTCGACACGCGGAATTGTTGCTGATGCAGCTCATCCCATTGCGATCGGGATCAAGGATGGTGATGTTTGGGGACCCACTGACGTATACGGTATTCGCTTACCACTCAGTGGTGATGCCCACACAATTATTAAGGGGCAAGTGCTTGTTGGAATGAGTTCTGACGACAAGCCTCTTGAAGGAAAGAAAAATGATCCCATGATGCCGATCGGTTGGACCAGAACCTACAAGGATGGGCGGACCTTCACGACAACGATGGGTTCTGCAGATGATCTTCCCAGTGAAGGTGTTCGACGAATGTTGGTCAACGCTGCCTACTGGTGTATCGGGATGGAAGATAAAATCAAACCAGATTCGAATGTCGACATCGTCGGCGAGTACGTTCCTACCAAGTTCGGTTTTGGAAAGTACATCAAAGGCAAAAAACCGGCTGACTATGACATGAAGTAGGCGTATGACATGAAGTAGGCG
>Ga0315315_10003705_pt1 | contig 14068 bp, 21 predicted proteins | sample M140m3416metaG_FD_203699 | JGI IMG/M metagenome (GOLD analysis project Ga0315315, IMG submission 203699) | Ammonia-oxidizing marine archaeal communities from Monterey Bay, California, United States - M1 40m 3416 | ecosystem: Environmental > Aquatic > Marine > Intertidal zone | place: USA...
GTTGTTAGTTTATTGGTTTTTCCCTTCTTTTGTTTAGTAATGGCTGTTTATGGTCCTATATGTAAATAATTATCTTGTCATTGGTCGTTTTGATACATCAATATGAAACTGATGTTTTAAATTACATCTTCTCAAGTGTTTAAAAAACTTAGAAATCTCTCCAGATTTATATTTACAAAAACTACATTCCATCTCTTTTTTGGGCATTGTATAAATAATTACCATTTAAATGTTTAAATCATAATTATTATATGCCATTACCGGTTGAAGTTGTGATAATTCTTTGTATTATGTGCGGTATATTAGCTATGTTATTTGTTGTTGTCTTTGGTTATCAAATAATGCATTATCAATTTGAATATAGTAGAAGACGAAGACGAAGAAACAATCAAATTATACCTGTGAACAGACTTATTAGATTACAACAATTAAGAAGACAAATTTATGAAATACAGTCAGAAGAGCATTATAGACAACAACAAAAAGTAAATGAACAAATTAAAAATACTGTAATATTTATTAACCCTGACCATACCATGCAAATAGGTTTTAAGTCTTAGAGATAGTATGCCAATGTGCGGTTATAAATTTGGCATAATCATTATCTTTATTATTATTTTTGTCAGGATGATATTTTTTCATTAACATATAGTATTCTTTTTTAGTTGAATTCTTTAACCAATTTATAATATCCATAGGCAATGAATTAATAAATTGCATCTGTTTTAATTGACGCTGTTGTTCCGCATAACATCGTCTATTATATTCCTCTTCTCTTCGTTCTTCTTCAGCTTGTTTTTGCTTTTCATATTCTTCTTTACGCCATCTATTGTATTGTTCATTATAATGTTCTGCTCTTTCTTTTTCCCTTTTTCTTTTTCTCTCTTTTGCCTTTTGTGCTTTATCAATTCTCCTTTTTTTAAATTTCTTCTTTTTTGGTTTTTTTACAGGTTCGGTAGTTAAATCTTTCAGCTGCTTTTTCAACTGTAATATTTCATTATATAATTCTGGAGTAGGATTTTTTTCATATCTTTGTTCTTTCTTTCTTATTTTTTTTTTAATTTTTCTAGTAGGATTGCTTGTGGTCTTGGGTATTTCTACCTCGTCATCATCGTCAAAGGCTTCCCACTGATTTCGCATGATTATAATATACTAATTATAATAGTATTTGAACATAGAAAAATTTATTCAATTTTCAATATTGATTTATAATTGAAAATATGCAACTGTTTTTTCAGGTGGTTTTTCATCTACAAATTCCTTATCTTTTAACAATATATGTATAGTAGGTATTGCTGCTAATTCACTGAATATACCTGATAGAACAGCTATATCTATTTGAACTATAGCTAATTGTAGAGTAAGAGCATATCTAATTGCATTTAACATAAACATTATATTTGCTAGAACTTGTAATTCAGTTCTTGTAAAACCTTCTATTTTTTTTTGATTTGGATTATAAATATTAAAAGTTAATATAGGCATTCCAAGTTCAGTAATAAACACTTTACATATACGAAATAATAATATATAAACCAAGAGAATACCGTAACGAGTCCAAGTATTTATTTTTATAGATATTATAATTAAATCTTCATTGGGTCCAAACCGATAATATGTGCTATCTTTATTTGCTAGCAATATTGTGGGTATTATCACTGAAATTAATAATAGTAACTGACCTACTATACATATTTTTAGTCGCTGTTTTTGTGTTAATGTCATTTTGTTATTAGGGTTAATTAAGAGAAAAATGTATTCAATTTCTCAATAAAAAAAGCCTTGACACTTGCTCTATTTTTTTATTTTTTATTTTTTATTTTTTACTTATTTTCCTTCAAATTTTGGATAACAACTTTCTTCGCCCTCACCCTTCATTTTAAGGTACTTTGGGGCCCCAGCACAATGTCGCCAAATCCACTTGCTCCTATGCTTCCATTGAGCTCCAACGGCTTCTTCACTCATAAAATACAGGTCACCACCATTAATAACGGTCTCAAAAGGCGTCCCTCTTAATTTACAATTCCAAAACATCCCAAACTTCATCGGCATACTTGCTCCTACCCTTAAACAAGACACACACACCCTTTCCGTATCGCCATGAGGACCAATTCCATTCTTGCTCACATCATCATATTGATTACCCTCTACTATCAAATCTTGGTCTTTCATCAATATTTCAACTACTTGAAGCAATCTACCTACTAACGGACTCTGGTCAAACCCTATAATCGTACCCTTACCTTCCTTATAATTTGCCGCTCTTCCCTCCTTCCCATAACATACATTCGCTCTTGCTAATTTATTAAGGACTTTTTGTCGTCTTGTATCCCAATATTTTCTATCCCATTCATAACTTTCCAACTCTACCTTAAACTTTTCATGCACTTCGGGCGTTAAGAACCCCCTTACTACCATTAAATAGGCCGCTTTTGGCTTACTTGCCTCAGGAATTTTGACACCTTCCAAACACGCTTCATTAAGGTTATGAAGCTCAACCGTCTTCCCAAATATATCTTCCATTATATTTTTCGCTCGCGTTAACCTATCAAAATCCCAACCCTCACCCGCCTTCCTCTCCTCTCCTATAAACTCCATTCCTGTATGATTCTCCCCCCCATTACCAATAGTTAAGGACCAAGTTTTACCTTGACTTTTTTTTGCTTTTTTAGCTACTGTTTTCATAATATTACTACTTATCTTGATTAATGTTACATACCTAAGTCAGAACACAAAAAGTTCAATTTTGCAAAATTGAAGTTATATATCTATTACTTATTGACTTAAAAATGACCTCACCTTATAAGACAAGACCAATGGCAAACACAGTTGAAATGCAAATATCCCAAGGATGCAAATCATATGATTTGTATATTACTTCGGAATTCCGTCGTTCTATGTTTGTAGAAGGAAAAATGAAAGACGGTGGTACCACTGTAAGACTTTCCACATTAAACATTATGTATAATGATAACCGTGAAAAATATGAGGAGACGATTAAATCTATGGAAGATAAAGCAAAAGCGAATAAAATGTTATTTCTTGGAGTAAGCAATGATGCGTTTGTTTTCGTAGCAGCAGGACAGGTTATTCTAGATACTGTAAACACTTATCTAGAAAGCTATGAAATTGGAGCCAGGGTTGCGCGTGTTGTTTTGACAAAAGAAATAGGTGAAAAAGAACCTCCAAAATGTTATCCTCTCAGGCAACCAAATGCTGCCAGATATCGTCACGCCCCTGCTAATCATTCTCCGGCTGACTGGGCTTGGGAAAATCATCTAGCAGAATATTATGTTGATAATCCCAAGATATATCATTTGCCTAGTCCGGTTAAAATCAATATTGATACCGTTATAGATGGTGTAAAAATAAACGCAAATGTTGAAGGATGTGAAGCAGTAGTATAATGAAAATTACACTTGTTCAGCAGCACACGTCCCATATACAGGAGCTTCTAATATATTCCTATAAACCTTACCATCTTTTACAAAATTTTTTATCGTACAGACTTGATACAATAATATCCCTAATCCTCCCCCTAATAAAAAAACCCCACTTAATAATCCACATGCACTTTCGTTAGACATCAAGCAAGTAATATTAGACATATTATATTAGTTAAATATAATATATCCTTGGAGTGTCTTTTTTTTAGTGCTTGAATTTCGGTTGGAAAATTGAAGTTTTTAGATTCTGACATGCTATAACCATTCTCCTCCGTTATAATACCGTTACTCTTAGTTACACCACAAATTTAAAACTTACACTATGCCTTACTATTGGCAAAGAGTCCTAGACCTATACCAAAACCATCCTGACGAGGGATGGGCCAACTCACCAGGCGCTATCGTCGGTGATTTAGCTTGGCATTTTATTGATGCTGATGATACCCCACCCGCCCTACAGACTGCTGTGTATGAAGCCGACGATGGAGAGGGAGAATGGCGCGAACCATACCCAGATGAGGAATGCCGCTTCAAAACATGGATTGATGATATGACACGTAGCGAAGTAACTCAAGGATGGCGTGACAATCTTCTGAAGTGCGTCTTCGCCTCTGACGAACAGCACACTATTAGTAGTGCTGAAGCTAGCACTATATTGCATATGGCGCCGTGCTCTGTTATTCAAGATTTTATTGAAAAGACACAAAAGAGCATTGATGAGTTCAACCAAAGCGAGGCAAGCTACGACTCCGACAATACAGAAGAGACTATTATTGTTCAAAGTGAAGACCGCGATGGACGCCAGTCACCATTCGTATTTCACGGTTTTGGTCTAGCTAACCGCCCCAACAGTGATAGCGAATCCAGCGACAGCGACAGCGACAGCGACAGCGACAGCGATGACTCAATGCCAGAACTTGAAAGCGAAGAACAACAGGAGGACCGTGAACTCCGCACTAATCAATGGGACAGCATTCGATTCAATTGGCAGAATTGGACTACACCACGTCAATATTTTGAAATCATCGAAGGCTATGCGTATGACGGCGTAGAGGATATGGAAATCAGCGACGATGACGATGGTCTCGCTCCTCCTCGAGGTCTTCAGCCACGGGCTGTTGCGTGTGTCCTATAAATCGGTTAACAAGCCACGACTCTTCTCCTTCTCCTTACAACAAATACAATAGGTAGGCATGCCTATAAAAAAACATAAAAGAAAAAAAACAAAAGACCAACCAATAACTATATTACTATCCATATAAAAAACAAAAATTAAAAAAAAAACAAAAAAAACGAATAGGCTTAACGCCTTTTTTAATCACAATGAGCACACACATAAACTATTTTATCTGGGTCGCTAAGCAATATATCACCAAATTTTGTATCATGAATATGAAATGTATTTTTCTCTTTTTTTAATGCTTCTAATAAACCTGGATAATTTTTCATATCCTCTTTGATTCTATTTAAAACTACTTTTACTATATCTTTGTTTGAATTAACTAAATCAAGATTAACTACCGTTTGATAACGATAAAAAAGTTTGCTTCCAGAAATAGAAATATTTCTATTGTTTACCATTATATATTATATATTATGAATATCACATGTCTTTAACTTATTTTTCCCAAGCCTTCCACATCTCTCTATACTTATCAATGTTTTCACTATTATTTTTATATGCTCTGTAAATATACTCTTGACAATTTTGAGGAGCCATAAAACTAGAATAATTGGCTGTTTTATAAGTTTCATTAGAATATTTATTAAAATAAGGCACATTTTTTAATGGATTTTCACCATTTCCACTTATAAAACCTATTCTTGTAGAAAGTAGACTAACACCTTCAAACGATTTTGAGAATAAAACAATATTATTTTCCTTTATTAATCTTTCATCTAATTGATCGCCACATACTGTTATAACATGTTCTCCAATTAACTTTGGATATATTCTATTATCAAAATCACTTTGTAACATTTTAATACGGTGTATATCAAAAGGAAATGCGATAATATCATCGTATAAATCTTCAAATTTTATATTTGTATGCTTCTTTATTTCCTTTAAAAGTTCTATAATTATGAATTCTGCCGCTTGTACAGTATTATGATTATATACATTTTTATGAAGTTTATATCTTGTAGAAAATAATGACATTATTTCATCTTGTAGCTTATCTGGCCAAGCTAGTACATTATGACCATCTAATTCTTTTACATCACAAGTTGTAATTAGTCTTTCATATTTTGGAACCCCAAACCCCAAATGGTAACTATCTCTTTGAATATAGTCTATTTTATCTACATCAATTGAACAATATTTATTAGCAATAATTTGATAAAGCCAATTATTTTTATTTTCATCACTTGGATTTACTAATTCAATAATAAGATTTACTTCTTCTGCTTTAAACGGCAAATTGTATTTCTTTACCATATTTTGAAATATTAATATACCTCTTTCTTCGTGTTCAGGTTCATTTGGTTCTAAAAGGTTATCGTCATATAAATGACTAAATGGACCATGCCCTATATCGTGTATCAATCCTGCTATTTGTACCAATTCAATTAATACATTATCAATATTCAGGCTTGGATTTTTATCTCTAAGAGATATCATTAATAATTTTGCTAAATGGCTTACACCTAATGAATGCTCATATCTTGTATGATTAGCACTTGGATAAACCAAATATGTGGCTCCCAATTGCCTCAATCTATATAATTTTTTAAATTCTTTTGTATCAACTATTTGAGACATTCTTGGGGTCAAAGTTATAAATCCATGTAAGGGGCAATTAATTGTTCTTGTTGTCATAGTTTATTATTAATAAAAAAGTTATTAATAATATTCAATTTTAATAATCATTTGTAGTATAATGTTGTAAAGCATTTAAATAAAAGGCGGAGGTATCTAACGTTGTTCCATCTCTAAGTGTTATTTTATTTTCTATTTTGGGGAGAGATTTTATATAGTTTTCAATCATAGACATTCTTTTGTAAAACTGGGTATTATAAATTTTTAAAATATAATTTAATTCTTCTTCGCTTATTGGATAAAATATTGATTTTGTTTTCGCTTCCCCATGAACATTATCATATATAGAATGACACATCTTGATAAACCGTTCTCTTTTGTTCATTATTATCTATTAATTTGTGATAAAAAAATTTTGTAGTTATATATTTAATTCAATTTTTTACCATACTAATTCATTACTTGGAACACTTGGAACATTTGGTTCATAGTCCCACATTTTGGGGTCACAACGGGGCGTATCCTTATACCATACTTTAACGGATGAATCCGTCTTAGCCATCTCTACGATAGTTCTCCGCTTTTCCTGACGCCTATCCAAATAATCAAGATATCTAGCACGGCGTTGTCCTTGTCTATCATCCCAATAGGAATGCCACCTGTTTGTTTCCAATCTCCCGTGTCCTGACCCTGACGATAGAACAAATGTGCAACCTAGACCTTTTGGGTCTTCATCCCTAGGAACCAATGGCAAATATACACGTTTCCCATTACTTAATACCTTTGAGTATGCCGTAAATGTTTCACGGTTGTAAGTTGGGTGTGTGAAATGTTTATTGTCATCTTCATCGCAATTCAGTTGCCAACCATTATCCATCATCTCCTGTTGAAGAGACATCACATAGTTATCGTCGTTATTTGAATAACGGAATGCTATAGGCATAAACTCTTTGGGCACCGTCCTTGCCTCATCAAAACTGTATGAGTTGTCCGGATTATGAAGAGCATGGTATGCTTTAGTCCCTACAATTGGACCCTCATACTTAGGCGCACATTGTGGCTTCTGTTTCTTATAATTTCTATTTCTGCGATTACCACCGCGACCACCGCGACCGCGACCACGACCGCGACCACCACGAGCACCGCGACCACCGCGAGAACCTTGGGAAGTTTTGTTTTTGTTGTTAGCGTAAGACATTGTATTTATTGATATGTTGTTTTGTTTTTAAGTTCTTGAGTAAGTATATGAGCTGTGAGAATGATTGAATTACAAATCAATAAATAGTTTTCAATTTTCAGAAAAAAAAGTTTTTTAATATATAATTCTTGCTTGATTATACTACCATTTCTGCTACTATACCTGAAATTTCATCCACCATTCTTTCCATATCCATAGGCGATGCTCCCTCAGTCACTTCATCTTCGTCTTCGTCATCACTTAATCCTACTGTAACATTACGAAATGGGTCTTCATCTTCTTTCTCATATACTCCGCATTCCCACAAAGTCTTTTGAACAACTCGTTTTTTCATTTTAATCTTGCGATTTTTACAACTCTTATATTCCTTTGCTATCCTATCTAACCGTCTTGACTCTTGACTAGCTCCAGCCATAAACCCTTTCATAAATCCTCGTTTTTTCCTGTTAATTTCTAATAGAGGGCTAGTATACGTACGATTCTTCCCATGAAAGAATTCAAAAGCAGCAGCCATAAATCCTTCATTATATCCCTCTGTTTCCAACATTTGTTCTCGCAAACGAATTTGTCGCTTCAATTGCTCGTTAGCCTTATCTTTCATCTCTAACCACTCCAACCTTACTTTTTTATTTTTATCCATTTGACGGCAATAATTCCTAAGCTGACGATTATATTCTTCATAAACTTCTCCATATTCCCTGTTTAATTGTTCTTCTGTAAGATTTGTTTTAGAATCAATAGGTGCCCTACAACAAGGACAAGTAGCATTTACTTCAATCCATCTAAAGAAGCAAGTATTACAAAAGTGGTGATTACAATTTGTAGTAACATTAGTTTCCATAGTCAAATCTTTATAACAAATCCCACAAAAGGGTGCTGTTGTTTGAGTTGACCGACCAACTCCAGTAATAACCGGAGGTTCGGGAACCTTTTCTTCTTCTGTAGAATAATCACTACTTACTAAACTAGAGCCAGAACTAGTTTCAGTATCGGTAGAATCATCGTTTGAACTATTTACTACTGCTGGCATTACAACATTGCCTTCAAATTCACTATCTCCTGCTTGACTATCAACATCACTGAGAACTTGATTATTATTGTCACTCATATTATTTGTGTTATAATTTTATAACATCAATATTATTTTAATTCAATTTTACATAAAAAATTTTATATTGTTATTGCCTTGATAATTTATTGGTCTTCAAATCTATCTCTGTTGTGCTGGGCGCGCGCGGCTATAATTTCTTGTTGGGCGGCATCTGTATAATCTCGTGCTGAGTTTAGTTGCATATTTGTGTTTGGACGCAAATTATTATCAAAATCAATGGAATTTTCTGCTATAAAATTATGTAAAACAGTATGGTAATCTAGTTGACGTCTCGCCCGCCCAATGTGATTATGTCCAGTTATACGAAGTCCCCCTCGCGTTATTACCGGCGGCTCTGATAGGTGAAAACCTCTTGACGGCGGGGTTAATATAAGATTAGCTATGTGGTCTATATCCATATCACTACCACTATCACTATCACTATTTTCCTCAACAAGTTCAGGCATTGAATCACTGTCAGCGTCTTCCTCATTTTCCTGAAATAAATTACGCACACACCACCACCACCCGCTGTCCCCAAATGCCCCTGAGTAACGGAATTTCCGTCTTTCTTTTCTTACTTTATTCATTTCACGAACTTTATCAAGTTTGGGTTTACAGAACCACCCATATTCCCAGGGTCCGCGACATTCTGCTGCGCGCCCCAAAATTTTAATATCCCTCAATACTTCTAGACACATACCTTTGTCGCCATGAGCCAGATTCATACTTGCCTCGTCTATTTTTTCTCTATTGCGTCTGTCTTTGCACATCATTTCTACTATTTGTTCCTTGAAATATTTAAAAGTTTGATAAGTTCCGCCATTAGCTTGTTTTAGTTTTTCCAATTTTTCTTCTTCGTGGCGACATTCCAGATTTTGGTGACGGCGTTGTTTCTCTAAGTCACGACATCTTCGTCTCGTCATCCTTAGCCTTTGTTTTAGATTCTCTTCTTCATCATAGGCTTCCTCTACTTGTCTAACAATACGCGTTCTATGTTCAAGTAACTGTCGCATTTGTTGAATATCTTGCGCCTCTTCATCATTTTTTAATAAACTGGTGCGGCAAAACGGACAAGAATTCTTATCCTTTGCCCATCTCCAAAAACACTCTTTACAAGTTGCGTGACCGCATTCAGGATTTACAATATTTTTTACCGTAAGTGCTTCACAACATATAGAGCACAATGTTTCTTCTTCCTCCTCCTTCAATGTAGGTTCCAAACCCAGTTCTTTTACAGTAGTCATAATGCTGATATGTAGGCGATAGTTAATGTTATTAATGCATTGAAATTCAGTTCAATTTTCCAATTATTTTTTTTGCGTTTGAATATTATAGTATGAAACTTGATGTTGATAACAGAGAAAGGCTTAAAGTAGCCATTTTATTTTTGTTACAAAGTTACAAGGTTATTATGGGGTCAATGTTAGTTGTATTTGTTCCAAGACAGTGTGGTACTGATATATGTTCATTTAATCAAAATGTCCAAAATGCAGATGCTTTAAATAGAACTGCTTTGGTAACAAATTTTGCTTCAATATTTTTCTTTTTAGCAACTTATTCGGTAGAATTACGGAGAGAAAATTTTTGCGTTCATAATTTTGATATAAATCATGATGTTGGAGATAATAATTTAGCGATTATTTTGAAGGATAAACCTGATTTATTAAAAGAACTGCATTCTCATAACAATTTATATTATAGAATTACAGCAGCAACATTCTTTGTTTATTTAATTAATTTTATAATATCAGATATTGTTCTTTATAATGACCCTACATTCTGGAAGGTGGGTTTAGCGCCTTATTTTAGTTATATACTACTTATCCTTATGAAATTATATAATTGTTATTACATTTCTGTTACATCTATTAAAGAAGATAAGGCATTAAGTGCCTACATGACAGAGTTTTCAAGTTTCAATGTTATAGATGTTGATATGTGTGATGTAACAAATGCAAAACTTGCTGCTATGAAATTAAAACAAGGACTAACACAAAAACAAGAAGTCGGTGTAGGAGCTGTTCATCTTGGATTACAAAATACCATAATAAGTAATGTAGTGTAAAAAAATAAAATAGTTAAATATAAAATGAGTAATTATGTAAAAATGTCAAAAGAAGATAAATATATAGATAAGGAATGTATGATATGTCTTGAAGAAGTAAATACAAAATTAGAATATATAAAATGTTATAATTGCAATAAATTATTTCATATGAAGTGTATGAATGATTGGAAACAAAAAAGAAAGTTAACCTATTCATCTTGTGTTCATTGCACAAAAGATGATTTAATTGTTCATAAATTTCAACCAAATTGTTGTGTTGGGTGTTGGAACTGGGTATTTCCAAAGGTAAGAAGAGATAAATTTACTGAAGTGATGGTTGCTTATGATTAATTTTTGAAAATTGAATTAAAAATTAATCATGTTATTATAAGATATACTAATCAATCATGTCTTCCGAACCTTTTCGTAACAACAAAGCTTTCCCAGGTCATATTAAAAACTGTCCCAGATTTGATACTGGTGATAATAAATGGATTAATAAATGTAATTTTGATTTTACGGATGAATTCTATAAAACATTTCAAGAATTTATGTTCCAAAATCCAGGAAAGACTACAAAAGAACTTGTTCAAATGATTACATTCTATAAATTTACAGAAGATTCGCTGAAAATAGCATTTATGATGTTTAATACTTGGAAAAACACATTCCATGGTGTATGTGGACCTTTTATATGCAAAAATAATAGATGGTTTGCAGTGTATGCTAAAAAATATACCGATACACTTCTTCTGGCGCAAGAAAATAGTAAATTGCGAGAAAAAAATAATACATTACAGGAAAAACTTGCGGAATTAGAAAAAAAAATTGTTACGATGAATACTTGGTAAACTAACAATTACCAAGGTCGTCTTAATGAAGATTTCCAATCTATAATTGTATTATCCCATTTAGTTACTTTCTTGCCAGCAGGTGGTTTATTAAAGTATTTTTTTTCAGTTATATTTAATTTTATATTTTCGGTTGAAAAAGTAGGATTAGTTTCCTTTATTTTTTCTATTTTTGTATCTAAATCTTTTGTTAACTCTCTTATTCTTTCACATAATCGATGAGCTTCTTCTTCCATTATATTACTATATGAATTTAATTCAAAGTTCTTTATCATATAAAATCTTTGTTACCTCCATATTTGTGCCGTCCATGAAGAATCTTCTTTGAAATGTTTTATATCCATTTTTTGACCTTTTCCATACTGGTATAATATCATAGATTTGTCTTACAGTTAAATACATCGCTGTTCCTTCAAATATATAAGTTGCATAAAATATACCTAAACTAAATGCTAACGCAATTTCTGGTTTCATTTTCAATATTGTTATAGCGTATTGCCCTATATTAACAATCTTTGTTACTTCTCTCAAACTTAATTGTTTAATTTGTAATTGTTCTAATTCGCTTACACACCCTTCAGTTAATTCTATTTCATCATTTATTGCTAAGTCCCAATTGGTTACCATAAATTCAAGTATATCTTCGTCCTTAAATTTAAATATTTTTTTTAAGGTATCTTTGAATTCATCCCACATATAAAACTTCTTGGGGCTACGCGTTAATTTATCGTCCTTTGTTGCTTTGATAACATCCTCATAATTGATATAAGTTATGTCTGTTGTCATTATTATATATCTATTCCATTAAAAAAAATTTTTTCAATTTTCTAATGGAATTATAATCCTAATCCATTCTTTTCATTATATTCGCCAATTGCCTTTTCATATCTCTCCTTATCCTTAGCTGCAGATTCATCAAAAGGTTTTTTCTTGTTAACTTTTAATTTCTTCCAACTTGCTCCCAATGATTTCGCAATTTTGCCAATATTTACCTTTCCTCCACCTTTTCTTTGCTCTTCAATTAAAGCAGGGCGATATTTTTCGCAATAAAACATGAAGGCTGTTTTTGCTCTTTTAGGCTTATTAGGGTCCTTAGGAGCCTTAATTTTTAGTTTATCCCCAAGATATTTTGTACTGAGCTCTTCAATTCTTTCTGTAGCTCCTAATTCCATACAAACCATTTTTAATAAACTAGAATGAGATTCAAACCAAAGGTCATTAAGACCTGCTGTATTATTGTGAAATAAATAATGAGACGCCATTTTATATATATTATATTGTTCATTCTTTTAATCAATTTTACTAATATATTATTAATCTAATTCATCAACATTAGTTACTTGCCTTTGTTTTTTTAACTCAGTATTTTCATTTTGTAATCTAGCTACTTCTTTAATTAACCAAGTTTTATAGGGAGAACCATATGTATAATAGGTTGTCTTGACTTCTTTCATGTAAGGCATACTATGGTGATTGTAATCTTGGTCTTGCGTTTGGTGATTCAATATTTACTGATAAACGCTTGGCCGGATTTAAATGATTCAATTTTCCAGCCATTTTCCAGTTAATATTTTCAATATCATCTGTTCTAGTTTTCATATACTCAAAAAATTTATTAAAATTTATTTTATTATCATCCCTTGTAAATTTATCTTTAAAAATTTCAAATTTTTGTTCTTTTGTTAATAAATCTATATTTGCTAATTGTTTTTTATATTCCTCCTGTTGTTTTTCTCCTTTTTCTTCATAACTTTTTATATTATTTTTAAGAGATAATTCTAATTTTTTTCTATCATTTTCATATTGTAATTTTAATGTTAAAATATCTTTCTGATTATCGGCTACTGCTTTGACCTTTTCTCTTTCTATCAATTCTCTTTTATTTTTGATATGATGATTTGCCAATACATATAATTCTGCTTGTTCAATAACCATATTACCGTTTTCATCTAATTTATCATATAATGTTAAAATCTTCTGAAATTTTTCTTGGTCATACCCTTCAGGGCACACGAGTCCATTGTGAGAACAACTTGATATACCTCCGCCCATATAATTAAATTATTTCAAATATGTTTAAGTTTAAATATATTTGAAAATTAACGACGTAATCCAAACATTCCTCCCTGTTTCTGGAGTGTTTGTCTAGTATTTGTTGGTTTTACTTGTGTTTGTGGTTTTGAAACTTGTTTATGTTGAACTGGTCGAGAGCTAATAGAATGTTGAGATTTTCTTGTCATGTTGGTCATAAATCCTCTATGAACTTGCGCGGTTCTTTGTATATTATGTCGTCTCACACCCATTTCGGTGTGACTCATACTTTCCCAATTACTCATTTTTCCTTCTCTCCATAAAGCATTTGTTTGTGCATTTAATCTAGCAAGTTCTGCTTGTTGTTCTGCCTCTTCTTCCTCTGCTACTCTTGCTTCCTCTTCCTCTGCTACTCTTGCTGCTTCTTCCTCTGCTGCCTTTTTAGCTGCTTCCTCTTCAGCTGCCTTTTTTGCTGCCTCTTCTTCTGCTGCTACTCTTGCTGCTTCTTCTTCAGCTGCCTTTTTTGCTGCCTCTTCTTCAGCTGCCTTTTTTGCTGCCTCTTCTTCTGCTGCTACTCTTGCGGCTTCCTCTTCAGCTGCCTTTTTTGCTGCCTCTTCCTCTGCTACTCTTGCTGCTTCTTC
>Ga0315315_10003706_pt1 | contig 14067 bp, 15 predicted proteins | sample M140m3416metaG_FD_203699 | JGI IMG/M metagenome (GOLD analysis project Ga0315315, IMG submission 203699) | Ammonia-oxidizing marine archaeal communities from Monterey Bay, California, United States - M1 40m 3416 | ecosystem: Environmental > Aquatic > Marine > Intertidal zone | place: USA...
TTATTCTCATGGCTTTAACATTGTTGAAGAAGGAATGAAGATTCGTGAAGATCTAACGGTTATTATGATGGCACCTAAATCTCCTGGTTCGGAGGTTAGAGAAGAGTATAAAAGAGGGTTTGGTGTTCCTACTTTAATCGCAGTTCATCCAGAAAATAATCCAAATGGCGATGGTTTAGAAATTGCAAAAGCTTATGCCGTTGCAACTGGAGGACACATGGCAGGAGTTTTAAACTCATCGTTTGTAGCTGAGGTTAAATCTGATTTAATGGGTGAGCAGACTATACTCTGTGGTGTCCTACAAACAGGGTCAATTCTTTATTTTGATAAAATGATCGAAAATGGAATAGATCCAGGATATGCGGCCAAATTAGTTCAGTATGGATGGGAAGCAATAACAGAAGAACTGAAGCATGGTGGTTTAACGCAAATGATGAATAGATTGAATGGGCCCTCTAAAGTAAAGACCAACGAGTTGGCAAATGAATTAAAGACCCTTATGAAGCCTTTGTTTGAAAAACATATGAAAGATATTTTATCAGGAGATTTCTCTTTAATGATGATGAAAGATTGGAAGAATAATGACACCGAATTATTAACTTGGAGGAGAGAAACGGGAGAAACAGCATTTGAAAAGACCATCGAAACCAATGAGAGTATTGCTAATCAGGAGTTTTTTGATAAAGGATTATTAATGGTTGCATTTACCAAAGCAGGAGTCGAATTGGCATTCGAAACAATGATTGAAAATGGAATAAAGGCAGAGTCTGCATATTATGAATCTTTGCACGAGGCGCCTTTAATTGCAAATACAATAGCCCGTAAAAAATTGTATGAAATGAATCGAGTAATATCCGATACTGCAGAATATGGTTGTTATCTTTTTAACCATGCGTGTAAACCTTTACTCAAAGATTTTGTATCATCCTTGGATTTAGACCTAATTGGTAAGCCATTTTTTGATCCAAAATACAATGATGCCATTAAAATAAATGAATTAGACAATAAGTTAAAAAACCATCCCATCGAAAAAGTTGGCGCTTTACTCAGGTTGTCAATGACGGAAATGAAAAAATTGGAGTTAGACTAATAGTATGAGGGCGCAAGTTAGGTTGGAAAATGTAAAAAAAGCAGCATTGCTTTTAGTTGATGTTGCTTTGAAAACACCTTTAATGAGGAACGAAAATTTAGCGCAACAATTTGAATCTAATATTGTATTAAAACGAGAAGATTTACAACAAGTTAGGTCCTACAAAATAAGAGGAGCCTATAACAAAATTGCTTCTTTAACAAAGAGTGAATTAAAGCAAGGAGTTGTTTGTGCAAGTGCTGGAAATCATGCGCAAGGAGTTGCTTTTTCTTGCTTTAAGCTAAAAGTAAAAGGGGTTATTTTCATGCCGACTCCTACACCAAAACAGAAGATTGAACAAGTAAAAATGTTTGGTGGTTCGTTTATAGAAATAGTAATAGTAGGTGATACGTTTGACGATGCTTACGTTTGTGCAAATCAATATTGCAAAGATAATGGGATGACATTTGTTCATCCGTTTGATGATGAAAAGGTAATTGAAGGTCAAGCGACAATTGCTTTGGAAATTTTAGAGCAATCCAAAAACGAGATTGATTATTTATTTGTACCTGTTGGAGGAGGAGGAGTTGCTTCTGGTATCTCTTCTATATTTAATGAGCTTTCGCCAAATACAAAAGTCATAGGAGTTGAACCGTATGGTGCCCCCTCCATGTCGACTTCTTTGGAAAAGGGAGTTAATATTAAATTAGATTACATTGATAAATTTATTGATGGAGCCTCAGTTCAAAGGGTAGGAGATTTAAATTTTGACCTTTGTCAGCAGTATTTATCTGGTATGTCTTGTGTAAAGGAAGGAGAGGTGTGTCAAACAATATTAGACTTATATAATAAAGAAGCAATTGTTGTGGAGCCAGCAGGAGCTCTTTCAATCGCTGTTTTGAATCAGTTTAAAGATGAAATACGTGGCAAGAATGTTGTCTGCCTGGTTAGTGGAAGTAATAACGATATCACGCGAACTGAAGAGATAAAAGAAAGAGCTCTTTTGCATGCAAATTTGAAACACTATTTCATAATCAGTTTTCCACAACGAGCAGGAGCATTAAAAGAATTTGTGGCAGATATATTAGGCCCAAATGATGATATTACACATTTTGAGTATACAAAAAAACACAACCGTAATATGGGTCCAGCGGTGGTTGGGGTAGAGCTTCAAAACCCATCAACACTCAATGCGCTTAAAAAGAGAATGAAAGACAGAGGCTTTTTTGGGGAATACTTGAATGAGAAGCCCGACTTGTTTCAGTTTTTGGTTTAGATTACCTAATTTTATTACGCAGTTGTTTCACTCGAATCATTGCGTCTTTTTTTGACTTATATTTTTCTTTCCCAACAAGAACCAATTTTGTTTTAAACTTTTTTTCAAGCTGTTTATGCGTTGCAATTAAGTCTTCGGTAAATCCAATTTGAACGACATCTATTTTTTTATTTTGAAGGATGTAAACTAAAAACATGTAGTCCTGTTTTGTGCAAAATTGAATTAACACCAGTTGTTTGGACAGTTTTTGCAAGCCTTCTTCTTTTTCTTTTTGAATTTTTCGCAACACTTATCTTTCTTCTTTAAGAAGATGGGTTTAGGGCTGTTGTGAGGTATTATATGTGTATCGTTTTTCATTATTCAAGGACAAAAATAAATATTTGATGTATTTAATGCAATACCGTAAAAAGGGTAAAATAGAATATCCTAAAATGCAGTGCAAAACACCCAATAGTATCCGTATAAACTATCCTTATCATAGTAGATTCCTATACCTACTTTTTTGCTTTTTCGGTTAAACATATTTTTATTATGACCGGGGCTGTTATACCATTGCGTATAAGTTCCGTCAGGATTAGAGCTTCCAGCAGCTATATTTTCGGAATTAACGAATGTCTTGGAATAGAATCTATGAATTCGCTCAAAGGTTCCTCCAACTTTAATTAATTTACCATTTTTTCTGTCATAAGAGTTGTGGTTAAAATATTTTTGTGTTGCCAAATCATAGGCATGATAGCGTGCGGCTCTTGCTAAGTCTTCTTCCCAAATTAATTCTTGCATCCCTTGTTTTTTTCTTTCGTCATTAATAAGAGCTAGTATTTCTTTTTCGTTTGAAGGGCTAGCTGATTTGATGCGTTCATTTCCACTAGGAAGTCCATAATACATAATTTTATTGTCTTCCGCAGCTAATTCACCTTTCCGGGGTTCCTTTTTTGGAGTTAAATTCTTTTTTGGAGAAGAATACTCAAGGCGGTTTAATTTTTTAGAGAGCTTACCTGCTTTGTCTCCAAAATTAGCATTGTTTAGGTCAGAAATTAATGCTAAAGATTTATTTATAATCTCTTTTCTTTTGCACTTCCAATCTACCTTAGATTCTAATGCATCATCATTTAGTTTGTCTAATTTGGTTCCATAAAAAATACTGCGGCTCATTAAACTATATTTTTGCGATAATTTTGAGCTATTATTGAACTTGTCTAAATAGATTTTGGCAGCAAAATAATAAGGAACACTTTTTTCGGGATGTTTAACTATATGTTTTTTAGAAACTTCTAAACATTTTTCAGTATTGGAATGGTAGAGTTTTAATAAATGATTGTACCTTCTATCGTTAGCAATGCTGTTTGAGGTAAACAAAACAATTAGAATAAAAGCTACGGTTTTCATAAGTAGGATTTTGAAATACTACTTATATAATGCTAGAAACAGAAAAAGGTACAATAGGGTTTTTCTTCTTATTCCAAACCTAAGTGATTTTCGACAAACTCTCTTAAGCAAGCATCACCGCCTTTTCTTTCAAGAGTAATATCTGCTATGTTCAATATTCTTTTGCTCGAATCACTTGGGCATGCAGAAACTCCAACATGTTTCATAATGTTTTCGTCGTTATTGTCATCACCTAAAAAAGCTACTTCTTCCAAAGATATTCCCAATTCAGAAATCCATTTACTCAGGATAGTGAGCTTATCTTTACCTCCAACATAACAATGTTTAATATTTAGCATATTCGCCCTTTCAGTGACCATTTCAGTGGTCTTGCTGTGACTGATTAGCCCAACGTGATAGCCATTCTGATATAGCATTTTGACAGCCATACCATCCTTGGTGTTGAAACGCTTGAAATGAGTCCCTTCAGAGGTAATATACATGCCTCCATCGGTTAATGTCCCATCAACATCACAAACAACAAATTTTATTTTATTTAATGTCATTAGATGATTGTTTTTCCAACTGCGTTAGCGATTGGTTCTATTGTTCTTTTCATCTCAGCGAATTGCTCAAAATCCAGTTGTTGGTTGGCATCTGATTTAGCTACTTTTGGATTTGGATGCATTTCAACCAATAGGCCATCAACATTCATTGCTGTGCAAGCTCGAGCCAAATCTGGGACGCCATATGCATGTCCCATAGCATGACTTGGATCTAATATGATTGGTAAGTTGGTTTTTTCTTTTAACCATGCAGCACCGCAAAGGTCCAATGTAAACCTGGTCTTTGTTTCGAAGGTTCTAAGGCCTCTTTCGCAAAGAATAACATTTGGATTTCCAGATGATAAAATAAATTCAGCACATTGAACAAACTCTTGAAGAGTTGTTCCAAATCCTCTTTTCAAAAGAACTGGTTTGTTTTGCTTCCCGCAGGCTTTTAAGATACCATGGTCATACATTGATTTTGCTCCGATTTGAATAACATCACTGTGTTCTATAATCGCTTGAACATGCGTAGAGTCTCGAACTTCTGTTACGATTTTTAAACCATGCTTTTCTCTCATTTTCACTAATAACATCAGGCCTTCCATTCCCATTCCTTGAAAAGAATATGGTGTGGTTCTGGGTTTAAAACAACCAGCTCTAAGTGTCTTTAAACCCATAGAAACTAGATGTTCAGCACTTGCGTTTATTTGTTCTTCAGACTCTACGGAACAAGGTCCACCAATTAAAACAGTGTTATTGGTAGTTCCTCCAATTTTAAAAGTGTCAAAATCTATTTCCTTAATGGCACTTCTGTAGGATTTACTTGCTAATTGGATGTCTGAATCCATGGTAAAGAACTCCTCGGTATAATCATCTAAAAAAGAAGGTAGTTCTTTGATGCTTGAAGAAGTTATTAAACGCACAATGCTGCCTGTTTTTAGCGCAATAGATTTGCTTTGTTCAGCAAGTTCTTCAACTTTATTTGCGGTAATATTTTCTTTTAAATGTATGATCATAATTCTCCTTTGATTAGGTTGAGGAAACTAACTATTCCTACAGTATTATTGTTGTTATTGATTACGGGTAAATAGATTACCGGTTTAGTTTGTTTTTTAATAAACTGAAGCATTTCATGCACATTAATATTCTCATTAATCACCAATGGGTTTGGGTTTATGAGTTCTTGCATGTTCAAATTATTCAAATTAGTTACATGTTTTAACAATCCGTTTCGTAAATCTGCGTTTCCGATTATTCCTGCAAATTTATCATTTTCATCATTAATTATTGCAAACCCTAAAGCTCCTTTTTTGATGGTAAGTAATAACCTTTCTAAGGTTAAATCCTTACTGTTGATAATTGGCGAAGAATCTGTTTTCTGCATAAAATCTTTCACTAAAAAATGTGATTCAATTTCATTTAGTTTTAAGTTGAGCAATGCAGATCCAATAGAAACCGAGTTGAACAAATAAGATCCAGAAACAGACAGGTAAACCCCCATGTTTCTTAGGATAAAGGAAACTTCTGCATTTACACCTCCATCAACATGAATTTTCTTCTCTGGATATTGCTGACTAAATTTACGAATTTTAGTAAAGTTAGATTTATCGAATTTTCCTCCGCTTTCCCCTGGGGTAGTAGCCATCATTAAAATAAAGTCAAAAGAGTCCTTATAACTTTCAAATGCAGAGATATCAGTAAAGGTGGTTATTCCTATTCCTAATTTACCTTTGTATTCATCCGGAATGGCAAGCTTTTTTTCAATTAAATCCTCGTATTGGAATGTTACATAATCAATGTTGTATTCGATAATCCCAGGGTAATAAGCTTCCGGGTTGTCTGTAATAATATGTAAGTCAATCGGTAAATTAGAGTTCTCACGAATAACTTTTATGTCATCAAAAATAGACAACCTATTTTTACAGTCTACATGAATTACATCCACATGATAGTTATTTAGGTTATCAATGGTAGTCAGAATGTTTTTCTCACTATCAGAAAAAATGGATGCCGAAATTTTCATGTTGCAAATTACGTTAGAAAAGAGGATTTTGCCAATGAAACGCACTTTTATTATCTTGATTTTCTATCTTCACAAAAAAATATAGAATGATAAAAGTTGGAGTTATAGGGTCTGGGTCTATGGGAATTGGAATTGCGCAAGTTGCTGCTAACGCCGGACATGAAGTTGTTCTTTTTGATACTAATCAGCAGGCAGTGGAAAAAGCAATGAATAAACTGCAAAAGATTTTAGTGCGTCTAGTTGAAAAAGGAAAAATAGAAGAGTCGACTTCTGTTGAAATTTTGGAAAGAATATCTCCCGCGTCTAGTTTAATCGAAATGCAAGGATCTGGAATTGTTATTGAGGCAATCGTCGAGAACTTAGCGATAAAGAAATCGGTGTTTAGTGAGTTGGAAGAGATTTGTGGAGATGATTGTATACTTGCAACCAATACTTCATCGCTATCTGTTGCTGCAATAGCAGCAGCTTGCAAAAAATCAAGCCGAGTAATTGGAGTTCACTTTTTTAATCCAGCACCCTTGATGCCATTGGTTGAAATTATTCCTGCAATTCAGACTTCTGATGCAATAGAGAACGAAACAAGAAGTTTGATAGATAGTTGGAGAAAAGTAACGGTATTGGCAAAAGATACCCCTGGTTTTATTGTGAATAGAGTTGCTCGACCTTTTTATGGTGAAGCATTGCGAATTTATGAAGAAGGAATTGCAGATTTTGCTACAATTGATTGGGCAATGAAAGAAATTGCAGGGTTTAGAATGGGTCCGTTTACATTAATGGATTTTATAGGTAATGATATAAACTATACAGTTACCGAGACTGTTTTTGCCGCGTTTTATTACGATCAACGCTACAAACCTTCATTTACGCAAAAAAGACATTCAGAGGCTGGATGGTACGGTCGTAAATCTGGCAGGGGATACTATGATTATGCAGATGGAGCAGAATCCCTCATCGTAAATAAAAATAAAGAGTTAGGGGATCAAATTGTATGGAGAGTTCTAGTGATGTTGATTAACGAGGCAGCTGATGCTTTGTTTCTTAACGTGGCATCCCGAGAAGATATAGATTTAGCAATGACAAAAGGAGTGAATTATCCTAAAGGGTTATTAGTTTGGGCAGATGAAATCGGAATTCAGAAATGTGTTGATGCATTGGATGATTTATATAATGAATATTTAGAGGACCGATACCGTTGTAGTCCGATGTTGCGAAGAATGGCAGCAGCGGGAAGTACTTTTTACTAATAGTAATCCAAATTTTGGCACAAAAAAAGCTCGACAGTAATGCCGAGCTTTTTTTATAATAAATCTACAGTAGTTTATTCAACTTCTTCGGATCCTTCTTCTGTGTCATCTTCTTCATCACCGTGTCCACATTTACCTTCTCCACATTTTCCTTCTTCACATTTCATCTCTGCACCTTCTTCATCGCCATGACCACATTTACCTCCTTCACATTTCATATCTGAACATTTGTGCTCTCCACCATGGTTACAAGTTTTTCCATCTTCAGCTTCCCATTTAGCTTTACATTCGTCAGAACAAGTTTCTTCAGTACAGTCAGCAGTACAATGTTTCTTCATCTCTTTATCACAGTGCTCTTTGCAAGCAGCTTTGCATTCTTCAGAACATTCTTCTTCAGTACAATCAGTTGTACAGAATTTTTTACATGCTTCTTTACATTCTTTAGAACACTCTTTGTCTTTAGAACAGCACTTTGCTGCGTCTTCACCTTCTTTCAATTCTGTTTTTTCATCTGTAGATTCAGTCTCTCCACAAGAAGAAATTGTTGCTGAAGCCAATATTATTGTCAGTAATCCGAATCCGAATAATAACTTTTTCATTTTCATGTTTTTTAATAGTTGTATAGAATAAAAAAGCCAAGTTTTGGCTTGGCTTTAATTTTGGTTGTCCTATTTGGAGCTAGTTTCAGCTTTTTTAACACAAGCTTTTGCACCTTTCTTTTTGCAACATTTTGTTGTTGCAGCAGCAGCAGTTCCATTAGTAGCTGCCTTCTTTTTGCAACAAGATTTTTTCGCGCAAGATTTTTTCGCGCAAGATTTTTTCGTTTCTGTTTTTGCAACTTCAGCAGTAGCGCTAGTTTGAGCAGAAGCTCCAATTGCCATAAATGCAACAAGTCCGAATGATAAGATTAATTTTTTCATGTATAATGTGTTGTAATTTATTAATTAATTGTTTCAAATATACATTAAATTAATCAAAAGTTGCCAGTACAGTCTGACTACCAACGACATTTTGATCTATTTTAACATTTATTGTGCTTTTTAAAGGAATGAAAACATCTATTCTAGATCCAAATTTTATAAACCCAGCTTCTTTATCTTGACTAACTTCTTCTCCTTCTTTTCCAAAATAAACAATCCTTCTAGCTACAGCTCCTGCAATCTGCCTGAATAAAATTTGTCTGCCTTCTTTGTCTTCAACTACTATAGTGGTTCTTTCATTCTCTGTAGATGATTTTGGGTGCCACGCGACTAAATATTTTCCGGGATGATATTTGAAATATTTTACAATTCCATTTATGGGGTACCATTGACAATGGACATTTAAAGGAGACATAAATATGCTGATCTGTGTGTATTTGCCATTTAAATATTCAGTTTCTTGGACTTCTTCTATAACCACTACTTTTCCATCGGAGGGGGCAAGTATTTTATTTCCGTCAATTGTTATTTCTCTTTTTGGGACCCGAAAAAAGGATACTACAAGAAAAAAGAAAATAATAGAGGCGACTAACAATATTGACCATATCCAGGCTATGGGGATAAAATAGATAAGTACAAAATCTAGTCCTACTAACAGTATGAAGAATAGTGTGATAATTTTAAAGCCTTCGTTATGGATTTTCATGGATGTATTGAATTGCTTAATCTTTAACTTATATCAAATCTACAAAATGTAAATATGCTAATACGAATGGTGCGGAAAATAATACTCCGTCAAATCTATCTAGTATCCCTCCGTGTCCCGGTAGAATGTTTCCTGAATCTTTTACGCCTGTGCTTCTTTTTATTTGAGACTCAGTTAAGTCTCCCAATGTCCCAAAAACAGCAATTAGCAATGAGCAAACCATCCAATGTAAAATAGAACTTTCTGTAAAGAAGGCAAATAAAAATCCTGTAGCTAATGCAACAATAGCTCCGCCTATTGCCCCCTCCCATGTTTTGTTAGGCGAAATACGTTCGAATAATTTTGTTTTACCAAAAGTAGAACCGGCTAAATAGGCTCCCGTATCATTTGCCCATTGTATTACGAAGAAGCCTAATAAAAAAACGTAATCATACCTGTCGTTGATTTCCAAAACTTCTTCATATGGGGAGCTATAAGCGAAAAAGTTTAGTATTGAAAAAGGAATTACCACGTACATTACTCCCATTACAGAAAAAGCAAAGTTTGATACTGGTGTTTCACTTTTTCGAAAGAGTTCAATTACGACTAATAAAACCAACAAAGGGAATATAAACAGTAAGTAAGAGAAATCCCCATATCCAAAACTAAAGTAAACAATTACTCCATAAATTAGGCCGCCAACAATAGAGGAGATACTCTTTTTTGGCTTAAAGCCTCCTTTTTCCATGAGTCTAAAAAACTCAAGTAATCCTAGTATAGAAATAACGAAAAAGAGTCCTGCCACGGAATATTTGTTCCAAATAATGGCTCCAATCAATACCGCGACAAATACGGCTCCGGTGATTGCTCTTGTGAGTAATTCTTTCAAATTTGATTAATTCGTTTCTCCTTCTGGTTTAAATTCACTTTTATCTTCAGAATCAACTCCTTCCGGGTTTATTTTTTCAACAATAGTCTCAGAAGTGGGTTTTACTTCCTTGATATCTTTGTTTTTTTCCTCTGGAGTCACTTCCGGTGACTTTGGTAATTCAACTTCCGGTTTTGCTTTTATTTCTTCGGGTTTTTCTTTTTCTACCCAAGCCCTTTTCCCAAATACAGCTTCTAAGTCGTCTTTAAAGATAACTTCTTTCTCTAATAGTTTATCTGCTAATAAATTTAGTTTGTCCTTGTTCTTTTCTAAGAGTTTTATCGCTCTTTGATATTGCACTTCGATCATGTTCTTTACTTCATCATCAATTAGCTTTGCGGTGTCATCACTGTAAGGTTTGGAAAATCCATAACCATCACCTTGAGAATTATAATAGGAAACATTTCCAACTTTTTCATTCAAGCCATAAATGCTAACCATTGCAGTAGCTGTTTTGGTTACTTTTTCTAAATCGCTTAATGCGCCTGTAGAAATTTTCCCAAAGGTTACTAATTCTGCGGCCCTGCCTCCTAAAGCAGCACACATTTCATCCAGCAGCTGCTCAGTAGTAGTAATTTGTCTCTCTTCTGGCAAATACCATGCAGCACCTAAACTTTTTCCTCTTGGAACTATAGTTACCTTCACAAGCGGATTCGCGTGTTCAACCATCCAACTAACGGTAGCATGTCCAGCTTCGTGAATTGCAATTGCTTTCTTTTCTTCTTTAGAAATGATTTTATTTTTCTTTTCTAATCCACCAATAATTCGATCAACCGCATCTAAAAAATCTTGTTTTTCGACTTGTTTTTTATCAAATCTTGCAGCAATTAGAGCTGCCTCGTTGCAGATGTTTGCAATATCTGCTCCACTAAAACCTGGTGTTTGTTTCGCCAAAAAGTCAATGTCAAGATCTGTCACTTTTTTCAGTGGCTTTAAATGAACATCGAATATTGCTCTTCGCTCATTTAAATCTGGCATATCAACATAGATTTGTCTGTCAAAACGCCCAGCTCTCAATAGTGCTTTATCCAAAACATCGGCTCTGTTTGTAGCGGCAAGAATAATAACGCCATTATTCGTTCCAAAACCATCCATTTCAGTTAAAAGTTGATTTAATGTGTTTTCTCTCTCATCATTCGATCCCATGTTCGGGTTCTTTCCTCTGGCTCTGCCAATTGCATCAATTTCATCAATAAAGATTATGCTTGGTGCTTTTTCCTTGGCTTGTTTGAATAAATCCCTAACCCTAGATGCACCAACTCCAACAAACATTTCGACGAAATCTGATCCAGAAAGAGAAAAGAAAGGGACCTCGGCTTCTCCTGCAACAGCTTTTGCAAGCAATGTTTTTCCTGTTCCAGGAGGTCCTACTAGTAATGCGCCTTTTGGAATTTTCGCTCCTAAATCAGTATATTTTTTCGGTTTTTTTAGAAATTCCACAATCTCTTGAACCTCTTCTTTTGCCTCTTCCAATCCCGCTACATCTTTAAAGCTGACATTGGTGCTTTTTCCTTTCCCAAATACTTGAGCTTTCGATTTTCCAATGTTAAAGATTTGACTTCCGCCTCCTCCAGCGCCTCCTCCAACGCGTTTCATGATGAAAACCCATACTGCAATCATAATTACAATAAAGATTAACCAGCTAAAGAGCTCTCTTCCATAGTTTTCTTCAGTAGTTCCTTTGACTTCTATTCCATATTGATTTTCCCAAATGGTAATATCATCCTTTAATTTTTCATCACTTAAAATAGTAAAAAAGTAATGTGGCCCCCTGTTACTGCCACCAAACAAACTCTTTTCATCAAGGGTTTTATGTGTATCATTACTCAATGATTCTTGCTTGATGTAAATCCGCACAATCTCCTTGTTGACAATCTCAAGTTTTGCAACTTGACCGGTTTCCAGCATTTCAGTCCGAAATTTTTGAGGAGTTATTTCTCTTAACCCTCCATCCCAATTGAATAGGTTGATTGAAATAAGAATAACGGCTATAATAGCATAAATCCAGTAAAAGTTAAACGCTGGTTTGTTTCCTTTACTATTTGTAGTTTTTTTTGGTTGCTTATTCGCCATTTTAATGTTTTTTCAATGATTTTGATTCGTCTGATTATTTAGGACGAATCAAACCAAATTATATTGTAATGTCTTCAATATTTTCTATTTGAGCATCTCCCCAAAGACCTTCAATATTGTAAAATTCTCTCGCATCACTGTAAAACACATGTGCAACTACATCCACATAGTCCAATAATATCCACTCCGCATTTGTTTTGCCTTCTTGATGCCAAGGCTTCTGATTAATTTCTGTTAGGGTGGTTTCAGCTATTGATTTGGATATTGCTTCAACTTGTGTTGAAGAATTACCGTGACAAATAACAAAAAAATCGGTCACTGCACTCGGTATTTTACGTAAGTCAACACATACAATATCGTGGGCATTTACCTCCTGCATTCCTTTGATAATAGCTTCTTTTAAAGCTTTAGAACTTATCTTTTTAGTTACTTTCATTAATGAAATTAATTTTTTGTGCGCCAAAAGTAAATAATTCTAAATTAGAAACCTTTATTTTAGACAATTATCAACACCTTTTAGAATTGCTAGAAACATTGTATATAGGGAAAAATATTATTGAATTGGATGTGGTTGATTCAACAAATAATTACGCTTCTAAATTAGCTGCAAAACAGCAGGCTTCAGATGGTACTGTTGTTGTGGCTCATTTTCAAGGCGAAGGAAAGGGGCAAAGAGGTAATGTATGGAGTTCTGAACCGGGCAAAAACCTTACTTTTTCATTGGTGCTTGATCCAAAAAGAATGGCGCCAAGCGAAGCATTTTTGATTAGTAAGATAGTTTCACTAGCGATATGCAAATATTTAGAAACTGTTATCAATGAGGATGTTTTTATAAAATGGCCCAATGATATTTATGTCGGTGAAAAGAAAATTTGCGGAATTTTAATTGAAAACCAATTTAAAGGTAACAATTTCGAATATGCAATAATTGGAATTGGATTAAATGTGAATCAAACTAATTTCCAAAATTTGTCTCGGGTTACCAGCGTATTGCTTGAATCGAAAAAAGAATTAGAGTTGAAATCAGTATTAAATGGTCTTTTAAAAAGTATCGAAATATTTTACTTGCGGTTTCAAAGAGAAGGCATTTCTGCGATACATCAGGAATATCTTTCTAATTTATTATTTATAGACGAAATGCGTAGTTATAAAATCTCGCAAGGAGATATTATGGGAAAAATTGTAAACGTACTTTCAAATGGTCATTTAGAAATTAAAACAAAAGAGGGACAGTTATTTAATTTCGATATTAAGCAATTAGAGTTTGTGTTTTAAACTTCTTCTTTTACTTTAACCAACCTATCAGCCATATAGTCAAATAGGTTATTTAGTGGTTTTTCAACCATCATTTTTAAGAATGGGTTGATATCTGCTTCACATAATAGTTGTGCATCACAAGTAGCACCGGATTCTGTTAGAGCTATATTTAAGGAAAACGAAAATGGAGAGTTTTCACCACTTACCAAATGGATTTCATTGTGCGGTAATCCATTTTTGTAAACTAGGGTTAGTTTATACGTCTTTTGAATTTTGAACGAACATTTTTTCTCGTCAGACTCCCAGCTAGAAATTTTATCCTTTGGCAAAAGTAATTCGTAGTTATTTAAATCGGTTAGAAAAGTATAGCAATCTTCTATACTGCAGGCTACATTTACTTTTTTACTTTCTATTTTCGTCATACTGTAAAGTTCTAAATTTAATTCTGTTTCCAAGACGCTGGACTTGTTCTCCATTCCTTAAGGGATGAAAGGTCTTTTTCATTGATATAATTGGAGGCTGCAGCTTGTTTTAGTAAACAAGTGTAGTCACTTAAAGTAGTTAATTTGCAATTAGCTCCTTTAAAGTTTTCCTGAGCAATGCCAAACCCATAAGTAAAGATAGCAGCCATTCCTTTAACCTTACACCCGATTTCTCTAATTGCTTCTAAGGCATCCAG
>Ga0315315_10003707_pt1 | contig 14066 bp, 9 predicted proteins | sample M140m3416metaG_FD_203699 | JGI IMG/M metagenome (GOLD analysis project Ga0315315, IMG submission 203699) | Ammonia-oxidizing marine archaeal communities from Monterey Bay, California, United States - M1 40m 3416 | ecosystem: Environmental > Aquatic > Marine > Intertidal zone | place: USA...
ACAAATTCTTCTAAAACCCATAAACCAACTCCTAAGTCTGGAATCGTATTAGGATTAGAGTCTTCTCCTGCTACTCCTTCTCCTCCAAAGTCATAGTAAGGATGGACAGTGGCAATTACAGGTACCTTAGTTCCATTAGGGACATCTGGCATCCATAACGAGACATGCATCAAAGCAGGCTCTGGATATCCAGCATCTTGTTCAGAAAGCGGTAATTCTACTTCTACAAAGTGTTCCGTAGGCCCTGACCATGAATATAAACCTTCAACAGGTAATTGACTCCTCCATCCGGACATATTTAGGTACATATTCTCTCTTTCATGTATTGAGGTATTCCACCATTCATTGTCTGAGTTATTGCTTTTTGTTTCATTTGAATTTGAAAATATACAACCAGACAGTGTCATACATACAAACATTAGAGCAACTCCAGTCACATACACATGTTTGCTCATTATGTATGCGAAGTGATTTTTATTATTGTAATTGATGTATTGGCGACCCTTAAAGAAATGACATGTCACATTCCTATGATTTCAATATCTAAAACTAAATGATCCCAGTGAGGTGCATATGACTTTATTTTATTTATATCAATATTTTTTATTTCATAATTTTTATTAATTTTTTCCAGTATTTTTTTCGATTGGATAACTAATTCTTGATGATTATCTGAAGAAGATAATCCATGAATATGCAATATTCCTCCATTTTCTTTCAGGCAGTTTAGTGCAATATGGTATGATTTTTCAGCTGTTGGTAGGAGGCCTAAAACAACTCTATCTGCAACATCTCTTAATTCTCTAGTAGTGACTCTATTGTCTCCTTCAATCACACTACATTTTTTTTCTACATTGTTATTTTTTAAATTAAATTTTAATGCTTTTATTGCATTATCATTCCATTCACAGGAATATACATGTTTCACTTCACTATTGACCAATATAGGCAAAGTATAGTATCCAATGCCACAGAATAAATCAACAACCACTTCTCCTTCTGAGACTACTTCTCCCATTCTCCTTCTTTCATTTATATTTCCTGAAGAAAACATACATTCAGTTAGATGATAACCGTATTTTATCCCATTTTCCTTACGAACAACCCAGTCTTTTTCTCCAATTAACATCTCTACAGTCGACTCTCTCTTTTCTCCAATTATTTCTCCACTTCTCCCAACTCTTTTCACGCCTAATGATTCAGCAATAATTCCCCATATATCATTACCATTTACTATCCATTCTTTATCTATAAATGATGAACTTGGAAGAAGAACTACATCATCAAATTTTTCCCAACGCTTAGGTATTTCTTTCTTCAGTCTCTCTATGTCACTAGAACAGTATTTTTCTGATATTAAGTAATCATTAATTGATAATACTAATCTTTCATAAGGAGTCATTTTACTCACCAGTTATCCGTTAAAATGTTGATATATTTTTCTTGCCATAGATCTGCCTATTCCGGGAACTTTCATTAATTCATCAATACTTGCATAATCTATCCCATTTCTTCCCCCAAAATGACGTAATAATGATTGTATTTTCTTTGCACCCAGCCCTTCAATTTCCTCCAATGGATCTAAAAGTGCCTTTTTACCTCTTCTTTTCCTATGATATTTATTGACAAATCTATGTGCTTCATCTCTAGCATGCACTAATAATCTTCCACTACGTTTGAGGACTATTGGTTCTCTATCTAACATGTGTAATGTTTCCTCCTTTTTAGCCAATGCCGCTACAGGAAATCTTCCATTCAATCCATATTTTTCTAGCATCTTAGTTATTACTTTTAGATGCGTTTCCCCTCCATCAAGGAGTAATAAATCTGGCCATTCCTTCTGTCTCTTTAACCATCTTTCAACGACCTCAGACATCATTCTTAAATCATCTAATGCGTCAGTTTTAACTCTGTAAGTACGATATTCTTTCTTATTTGGTCTCCCTTTACTTAGGACTATTGAAGCACCAACTCTTTCTTCTCCTAAAATTTGTGCCATATCAAAGCACACTACATAGTCCATTGAATCTAATTGCAATAATTTTGCACAATCGTTTGCTGCATTTTGTTCCAAACTTCCCGAACTTGTTTCCCGATGCCTTAACACATTTATCTCAGCATTTTGATCAGCCATCCTTCGTAATTTGGCCAATTCTCCTCTTTTTGGAATTTTTATCTCAATCTTATTCTTTCCTCTTTTCTCACTTAACCATTTTTCCATTGAATTTCCCAAAGGTGATGGAATGAGAAGTGTTTTAGGCGGTCTCCTATTTGTGTAATGTTCTGAAAGAACGCATGCTACTGATTCTGAAATATCGCCTTTATGGATTAGTGGATAATCGACCTTTCCTTGTATCACGCCATTTTTAGCATGTAATATTGTTACAGAACCCCTATCTTCTCTGGATGCAAAACCAATTGCATCACAATCTTGATAAAATCGACTATGAATAATTTGTTGGGAAATTGTTTTTTGTACAGTACTAATCATATCTCTTATTCTTGCAGCATCTTCGTATTGAAGAGCTTTAGATTCTTTATCCATCTCATTTTGTAACGATCTAATTAATATTCCAGCATCTCCATCTAAGACACTTGTTACAGCCTTTACTATTTCTGGATAACCTTCCGGATCTACACAAGGCCCTTTACATAATCCAATATGTCTTGAGAAACAACCTTCTTGACCATTACAATCTTTGTCTCTAATGCCAAATTCACTCCTAAGAAGCTGTATTACTCTTTTTGCAGCACCTGCATCTGGAAATGGCCCCCATCTTAAGTCCCCTTCAGCTGGAAATCTTGTGTACAGAATTCTTGGAAATTCTTCTTTTGTTAAAGAAATAAATGGGTATGATTTATCATCTTTTAATCTGGAATTATATCTCGGTTTATGTTTGCGAACTAGTTGCCTTTCAAGTATAAGTGCTTCACTAGGAGATTGAGTCACAATGTATTCAATATCGTCAGCATCTGAGACAAGTTTAGGAATCATTTGCCTGTCGGGATTAGAGGAGAAGTAAGATCTTACTCTTGATTGTAAATTAGTTGCTTTACCTACGTACATTATTCGCCCATCTTTTCTACGGAAAAGGTATACTCCCGATTTACTGGGGAGATTCAATTTGGCCTGCTCAACTGGCATGTTAGATGATGCGCCGTAGGTTAACACCCATGAACCCTTGACATGTCCGATGTCGTATGATATCTGGGGCAGAGCTGAGAATACTTTCTCATTTATCGAAATTTCAAGGTAATGAGGAGGCTAAATGGAATATTCCAAGAGAACAATCTCTTCCCGGTATTGCAGAATCTTTGGGAGTTGTAAGATCTGCTTTACATGTCCCATTAAATTCTTTGGAAAAGGCTAATCTTGTCATATCTAGAAATGCAAGAGTTTCAGGAGCAAAATCTAGAAAAAGAACTGTCATTCATATTACTGAGAAAGGATTATCTGCTCTTTCTGACAGTGGAAAACCAAAATCAAGGAAACACCGTAACTTTGGTCCGGTACCCAATCTATCAATAATTCATGGAAGGCAAATAGAAATTGAAAAAATAGCTGAATTATTGGAAAATGGAAAGAATATAATTCTTAACGGCCTTCCAGGGATAGGTAAGACTAGTTTAGCACGTGCCGTTGCAGATTCTTTGATGGAGAAAGGATGGATTTTGCGATGGGCCTCTTGTAATGGTGATTCTGATGTTTCATCAATAGCAGAAATGTGGTTGGGCCAGTCTGGATGGTCCTCTCCAGAAGCTATAGCGACGAATTTAGACTCTTCTCGAACATTATTGGTTATTGATGAAATACAAGAATTAAATCGACGCCATCTAGACAATGTTGGTAATCTATTATCTGAAATTTCTAATATCAAATCATCTGTTCTAATCATGGTAAGGGCACCAAGTCCATTCAAAGAATTGTTAAATTTTGAAAGTATTAGATTAGATGGATTACATTATGATGATGCCAGGGCAATTCTTCCTCCCGATTTAGATGAAAAATCTGCCTTCAAAATAGCTGAGTCATTAGGAGGGCATCCATTGGCACTACATCTTTGGTCTCCTGAAGAAGAAATCCCAGAGAAAGTTGAAGCAGTTCAAGAATATGTAAGATCTACAGTGATAAAAAGACTTAGTGATGAAGGGCTAGAAACTTTAGATGAATTATCTATATCTCCAATTCCTTTAAATTTTGATGAATTATTTTTTCCTCTAGGAGCAAATGAATTAGATAATTCAGCAATCCTTAGGTGGAAGAATAGTGAGATAGAACCACACCACCTGATACGCAACGTTCGTAAAAATGATATATCTACAAAAAATTTGAAAAAACTAAATTTTCAAATGGCAAAAAAATGGTCCACACGCCAAGGGCATAAGGCAAAGAGAATAGAGGCACATTTCTACCTAAACTCTGGGAAAGATATTGATACCGAGTGGTTAATATCTAATATTTCAGAGATAATGAATCAAGATAGCGCAGCAGCAGCCATTATTATTGAACAAGCTATAGAACTTAGCAACGATTCTAGTTTAAGAGAGACAGCATCTGATATAGCACTGGAGAGAGGAGAAACAGACATCGCCAATTTACATATCGACTCACTTCCAGAGGGTCCAAATAAAAAACTCCGCAAGGCACGCCTTGCAAGAATTAAGGGAAATTCAAAACTCGCTGAAAAATTGGATTTGGAAGCAATTGCCGATCTTGATAATGTCGAAAAGATAAAACACGAAATTTCACAACTCGTCAGACTATATGACGACAGACTCCCCGGCCCAATAGATCCAACTTTGGTAACAAAAATAAACAAGAGAATAGAATCTCTAGATATTTCTAAATTACATCTTGATCAGAAAAATCCAGCAATGTTGTCTGTGAATCTTCTAAAATTTTCCATAGCATCTGAATCACAGAATCTTTCTTCTGCTGCATCTGCAAGAAGTTTATTGGAATCACAACTGGGTTATGACCACCCAAGACTGAGAATTCTTGATTTAAGATCAAGATTATTCGCAAGAGAAAGTGATGCAGCATCACCAGAATCTATAGAAGCCGCAAGGATAGAAATCAATAAATGCGACAATTTACTTGATAAAATAAGTCTAATACATGCTACTTTAGAGGCATCAGGACAGAATTATCCTGAATGGTTAATTGAAATTCATTCTAAAGTTTCCGAGGAATTTTTACGCGAAGATATAGCGGCTTACAGGAGAATTGCTGCACAAAAATGGTTCTGGAGAGGAGTATTAGAACCTGAGAGGCAATTATCGCACTGGAGGGAAGCATTGGATAGATTTAGAAAAGCTGAATGTAGCAACGCAGCAAACGAATTATTAAGAAAAATTTCAACAATAATATAATTATATCTCTGCCCCAATCAATGTTCTAGTTTCCGAAATACCTGGTACATTTCTAATATCTTGAATAATACATCTTGTTAATTCAGCCTCGTCATCAGCTTCAATTTTTACAAATAGATCATGCATCCCAAAAACAATCCATTGTCCAACAACGGTTTCGAATTTACTTACCTCTTCTCGAACTTCTATTTCTCTTCCTGGACTAGTTGTTATTAATACAAAACCAACTGCCATTATTGAACCCCCACTGCAATCAATGTTTCAGTATGCTGAACTCCTGGTATAGCCCTCATAACTCCAATCAATGTTTTGGCCATTTTACGCTCATCTTCGAATTCAATTCTAGCCACTAAATCATATTCTCCATAAGAAACATGTGTTTCTGTAACTTCTTCGATTTCGAGTAATTTTTGATAGACTAAATGCTCACTTCCAGGTGTCGCCCTGATTAAAACAAAAGCCGTACTCATACTTTCACTAATACTCGCCCTTGTCATATGTTTATGACTTCTACCATCAATGAGGCAATTACAATCACTCTAAGTAAGGGATTACATAGTGTCAATGTTTCGCTAATTCATGGCCGTGCCGTTACCTCATTTTTCGAAGCGTGCTATTTTTCTAGTATTTCTAATAATTAGTTCTGGCTTTGGAACTATTATATCCAATGCTTCACAAACTAGTAAGACTACAATAGTGTGGTCTGACTCTGTTTTTCTTGAGGACGGATTTAATGTTGAAGTTGGACAAATACTTATCGTTCAACCTGGTACGAACATTGTATTGGGGGACGAAGAAAAAATAATAGTTGACGGTCGGATAAATATCCAAGGCACAATGTCTTCTCCAGTTACAATGGATGCCAACTCCGGCAATCATCACGGCATTGTATTCAATGCAACTAGTAATGGTCATAATTCTGTAATTGATAATCTTACTATCAATGATGCAAAGTATGGCATTACAATTTATGGCAGTGATCCTACTATTTCCAATTTAATTGTAGTTAATGCTGACAGTGTAGCTGTTGATCTATTTGAGGGAGCTTCGCCGACAATAAAAAATCTCACTATTGAGGGAGGAGGGCAAGATGTTCATGGTTTTTCTTCATCATGGAGGTATGGCATAGGACTCTCTATTGGATTTGAATCAGCACCAGTTGTTGATGGTGTAAATATAGATGGTTTGATTACTCGTGGGTTGAATTTTTGGGGAAAAGCAGGCGGTTTATTTACTAATATCAATATTTCAAATATCTCTGGAGCAACTCTTTCCGTTTCTGCAGGAATTTGGGTAGAAGATTCAATTCCTTTACTAACAGACGTTAAAATAAACCGTTGCGATAATGGCGTTTTTGTCCGCCATCAAACAGAAGGATGGACTACAAGGCCCACTTTCTCAGATATAGTAATTGAAAACAGTCAATATAGGGGAATAATGGTTGAAAGATATAATCATAGCCAATATTCAAACCTCCTTACTAATGCCATTTTTGAAGATTTACAACTTAGAGGGACTGGAGGTCCAGATGCGAAAACTTCTGGCTTAGGATATGCGGCATTTGATGTTAATACAAGCGGTGTCCATGTGGATGGGGCGTTAATTGAAGACAATATCGCAGTAGGCTTAAGGGCATATATGATAGATTCCTCTACTAAAATAGAGAATGCTACTTTCATTAACAATGGCCAAACATCATCTTCTGTACCAATCAATGACCGTGCTGGTTTATTCTTTAGAAGCGCAAGTTGGAGCTCCAAAGGTCCGGCAATAGTAAATAATCTAATTGTAAATAATTCAATAGGACCAGGGGTGTTAATGATGAAAGGAGGAGTAATAGGCAGTAATTGGTTTACATCAGAGAACGGAGGCAATGGCGTAGATTTTCGAGAGTTTCATCCTAGAGTAGATACAATTACAAGTACAAATAATTCATTAAATGGATTGTATGTTTTTGACTCTAGTAATGTTGAACTATCTAATGTAGAAACATTCCAGAATGGAATAGGTCAAAATAATCCAGAAGATGGTTCTGGAATATTTTTTCATGAATCTAATACGGTAATGAGTGGCGGTAAAAATGTCAGTTGCCATTCATGTTCATCTATTAATGATCAACATGGTATTTTTATAAAAAATAGTATTGATTTACAATTGAAATCAGTATTAATTAAAGATACTGTTTCTCCAAATTCATTGAATATCGATAATTCAGAAATCATTTATTTTGGAAATATAATACTTGATGATATTAAGATATTTTCTAATTCTTCAGATTATGCCTTAAAGATGGTCGAGGTCGATGCTAAAATAAATAATTTACAAATCATGGATTCCAATAATGGATTATTTTGGAGTGCTAAAGGAATAACCAGTTCATCAATGGATAATAGTATCATTTATGGTAGTAAAAATGCCTGTTTCGATTTTTCAGATCATACAGAATTAGTAATCGCCAACACCAGTATTTATTGTTATTCAAATAATCCAACTTCAGAAAATAGTATTGTAAATTTCACAGACACTATCTTAATACAAAATTCATCAATGCAAAATTCTTTTATTTTGGGAGATAACAATCATATTAAGTGGATTTCATCTCAGGATATTCTTACTCCCATTTCTTCTTTTGAAAATAATATATTTGATATAATGTGGAATTTAGAAATACATACCGTAAACCAATATCTGATGAATATACCCTATGCTGAGGTGAATATTTCCTTTGATACCTATGAAGATAATATGACCGCCACACAACCCTATTCGGGAAATTATCTATATGGCCCATTCATTGGCAAAAGGTGGCTTCCGCAAGAAGGATGGTCTTCGGAAAATATAGTAAATTCTGGTTGTAGTTATGATGGAATTCACAATAATACGACCTCCTTCATATTAAGTTCTGATATGCTAGTTATCTGCAGATTGGACATTTCAAATCAAGCACCATTTATTATTTGGCAACTGCCTGAAGATAATTCTCAATATTCTAGTGCTAGTATAGTTGTCTTTGATGCTTCCAGTTCTTGGGATCTAGATTTAGATGAAATTACTTTCACATGGACAAGTAATCTGGATGGAGATTTTACATATTCTTGTAGTCAAGAAGGAAATACCTACAATTATTCTCATCTAATTGCAAATAATGATTCTCAATGTTTGTCTGATGGAATCCATCAAATATCTTTAGAAGTGTGTGATATTGAAAACCAATGTGTTAATGAAACAAGGAGAATTGAATTGATTAACCTACCTCCAATCCTATCTGTTGGGACTGTCCCAAAAATTAATTCTCAAGGAATTCTTTATCTTGGTGAAACAGCAAATGTTAGTGTACTATTAGATGGTACTTATGACCCAGAGAATGGTGATCTTTGGTGCTGGTTAGAGACTTCATATGAAGACCCAATATCTGTAACAGATGGAGATCCCAACTGTCCCGAAGAAATTTCTAGATCATTTATTGGCGCCCCTGGACAATTCAACATCACAATTTTTGCTTCAGATGGAATAAATCCAAGTAGAAGTTGGACATTCAATGTAGTATTGGTAAACGAATTACCTTCTGCAATAATGGAAGTATCAAGAATTGATAATATTTCATCCAGTTTAGTAAGACTTGATGGAAGTGATACTGTTGATCCAGAAGGAGATGTTGTTAAGTTTGAGTTCATTAGTAATATCGATGGCCTTTTATCGTCAGGTATTGAATCGACAAGTACAATTGAGTGGTTAGGATATCTTTCAAAAGGAATTCATAATATCACAATGAAGGCTACTGATAATCTACCAAATCATGTGGGACTTTGGACATATCATTCATTCGAATTGGAAGTATTAAACTCACCGCCTGTGGCATTGATTTCGCAACCAATTAATGGTATTATGGCCGAATCTGGAGATATATTGGATTTCCAGTCCACTGGATCAGGAGATTGGGATTTAGCATGTTCAGATTTGATCAATAATGGAAGTAATTTACTTTGTAATCCATATTTGGGAGAAAATAACGACTTGGTGAGTATTTTATGGAATAGTGATAAATTAACAGAACCAATTGGAACCGATTGGTTTTTCCAATCACGACTTCCCTCTGGAAACCATAACATCACACTATCATTAGACGACGGAACTCAAAAAGTAATTAGTTCACCAATTAACCTTATAATAACTGAATCTGCACCCATAATGGTTCTAGATTCTCCAAACCCCAACATAGAAGTAAATTCCAATTCCCCAGTTTTATTTGATTTTCGAAATTCCTTTGACCCAGATGGAGATTCATTTACTGTAAGTATTGAATCAGATTTAATGGGCATTATTTTAGAAAACAAAACATCAGATTATTTCTATAATGACTATCTCTTAGCAGGCGAACATAATTTGACCATAACATTAGCCGACTCTAGTGAAATGGAGAGAAAATATACTCAGAAAATTTCTGTTCTTGAATCAGCACCAATTGCTAACATCGATAATTTAGAAAATGGTCAGTATATCTCTCCTGGTGAGCCGGTTAATCTAGATGCTTCATCTTCATTTGACTATGATGGTGACATTATTTTGTATCAATGGTCATTAAATGATGGTACAATAATTAGTGACAATAAACAAGAGTTAGTTTATTTTAATCCAGGCCCTATTCAGATTAATTTACTTGTCCAAGATTCTAGGGGTGCACAAGATTTTAGTTCTGTAAATCTCACTATAGGCTCAAGCTATCCAAAATTAGACAATTTAATCATCTCAATCGATTCGATTGAAACAAACGTACCAACTGAGGTATATATCTATGTGACTCTTAACGACCCAGATAGAACAACAAATCAAGTCAACGGAGAAATGCTCAGTGGAGGCGTTTCTGAAGTGATGATTTTCAGAGACGACGGGAAAGGAAGCGATCAAGTGGCCGATGATAATATCTGGACATACAGATCTAATTGGGAAATTGCTGAAGGGAATTGGGTAAAGGTCGAAATATGGGCTATCGATGGAGAACTTGTTAGTCAATCACAAGTAGAATCTATCCCTGTAGTGAAACAAAGTAATGAAAACACATTAGATTGGCTATTTAGTGCTGGATTTCCACTTTTAATAATTTTAATGACATTATTTTCCCTATTAGGAATAACTTATGTGAACAACAGGCGTATCCAAATTGCTAAAGATATCGAATTAATTGAATCTTGGTCAGCATTTGTTCCAAGAGAATTAGATGAAGAATTTGACAATAAAGAAAATTAATTTTCTTCTATTCCCCAAGGTGTACTTTTACTGAATAATCCAAATCTTAACCAGAATAACCTTCGTAAGTTTAGTAATCCGTCGCCCCATGTATTAATCTCAGCATCTCCGACTCTAACTCTGTAAGGGACACTAATTTCCATAGTTTTGTCGGAAGATAGATATCGCCTAGCTCTAATTTTAAATTCCTGAGATAAAGGCATACCATCGTGCATAGGTCTGACTTTCTCATTATCAAAAATTGATTTTCTAAATACCCACATCCCACTTTGAGAATCTTTTATTCCATACCAAAATAGCATCCTAGCAGTTGTCGATAATGTCCAATTTCCAAAGCCATGCATTCCTGACATTGCTCCTTCTTCAGCCTTTGTTAGACGATCACAAGTAATCCAGTCTAAATCTTCATTTAGCAACCTGCCCACTAATCCTGGAACTTCTTCTCCTGGATATGTACAATCAGCATCCATTGTAACTATGATTTCACCTGGCGCTATTGAAAAACCAGTCTTATAAGCACGACCATACCCTTTTCTTTTCTCAAGATAAACTGTAGCACCTTCCTTTTCAGCCAATTCTCTAGTGGCATCAGTTGAATTGCCATCTATGATTAAGAAGTCTAGTTTGTCACACCATCCATCATTTGGAACAGACCTTATCGTATCTACAATCGCAGCTTCTTCATTTCGCGTAGGGATAACTACAGTGACGTGAACGGGCAATGTATCTGACATATTACTGGCTATGCGAGGAAGATATCTATTTTGAATGATACTATTGCTAAATCACCAACATTATCTTGAAAGAAAACAGTCTAGCACTACAGGAGGGCCTCCTATGCATATCGCAATGTTATCTGCTGAATACCCTCCTAGATGGGGAGGAATGGGCTCTACAGTGTATCATTTATCTGCTGCTCTGGCTGGAATGGGGCATAAAATATCAGTAATTACGCGTAAAGGGATGGATGAACCACCTGAAATAAATGGTGTACAAGTTTTTACAGTTCCTTGGAAAAAAATACCAATGGAGTTCACGCGTTCTTATGGGAAGTATGCTCTAAGAAAACTAAAAAAAATTCATGATATTCATCCAGTTGATGTTGTCCATTTACACTGCCCTATGATTTCATGGGATGAAAAACAATTTGAAAAATGTAAGAAAGAAATAGCTCCAGTAATTTCTTCTCTCCACGGCTCTTGGCTTGGAGAGCGAGATGGTCTTTTTATTGCATCAAAATATAAAGAATCTGCAGTATGGGCAAACCCAAATGATCTTACTATGAGATTTACGGCAAAAAGATATGCTAAATTTGAAAATTTTGCAATCAATTATTCTGATGTATGCGTTGCTAACTCGAATGCTACTAGGACAGATTTCCTAAATCGATATTCTGCTCCAAATGATTGGAATTGTAAAGTAATTCATTGGGGAGTAGATACCGAAATGTTTCTTCCATTAAGACAGGATGATGAAGACGATTTCATCCTTTATTCTGAAGTCCGTTCCAGATTTAATGTCAAGGAAGACTCGTATTTGTTACTTGCAGTTGGCCGTTTAGCAGCTAGAAAGGGTTTTGGTGTACTACTTCAATCGTTTGCAAAGGTTAAGCAAGAATCTCCAAATGCAATTTTGGTCATAGTTGGGAGGGGGCAACTCCGATCTAGATTATTAAAACAAGCAAAGAGACTGGGATTAGAAGGATCAGTATTTATTGAATCGAGTATGAAATTTGATGAATTAGCATTATTGTACCGTGTCTCTGATATTGTCGTTTATCCTTCTTATTATGAGGGACAGGGTCTTATCCCGCTAGAAGCAATGGCTTCTGGAACTCCTGTTGTTACTGTCAATCATGGACCACTTCCTGAAATGGTTGACAATTCTGTTGGAGCATTATTTACTATGGGAGATATTGACTCAATGTCAGAAACGATTTTATCAGAATTGCATAATAAATCTAAATTACTGGAAAAAGGTAGAGCAGGGCGTAATTTAGTGTCTGAAAAATTCACTTTCAAACAAAATGCAGTTGATTTTTTGAATTTGTATCAAAGTATTGTTATTTAGAGGTCTGCAGGCGAAAAACTTGATGGTGAAACCATTCTCCCCGACTTGAGAATAAGATGGGAGGAGATGTGAAATTGGCTAAACTAAAATTTAATACAGCTTCTAATATAGCAATTTTACTTTTAATTGCAGTACTGGCAATCGTACATTTAAAATCTATATTACAACCATTGGTAGTTGCTATATTACTATTCTTCTTAATCCGTCCTCCTGCTGAATGGTTAGAGAAAAAGTTAGGCAGACATCCTTTTTTAGCCTACGGGGCACTAGTTGGAATCATAATGGCTATCTTATTTGTAGCTTCAAATATCCTTTTTTCAAATTTACAATCTTTTACAGAAGAAGTTCCTTCACTTTCGGAGAAACTACAAAATAAACTTCTCTGGTTTGAAGATAATGCAACAATTTTGGGCTTTTCCTTTGATACGTCCGAAGTTACTGGTTTGATTACTGTTGAGAAAATTGAATCATTCGCTACAGGCCTTGTTGGATCTTTAGCAAGTTTTACAGCAGGCATGGTTACTGTATTGATATTTTTACTATTTATCATATTAGAAGCAGAAACACTCCCTAAGCGTATCAAAGCAGCTTATCCAGAAGATGTAGATAGAATCATTGCATTAGCTTCATCTTCCTCGAAAGGCATCAATGTCTACGTTGTTACCAGGGCTTCAGTAGCATTCGGACAAGCAGTCTTGGCCGCCATTATTTTGTACCTTTTCGGCATTCCAGGCTGGTTTTTATGGGCCTGCATAACTTTCATGATGGATTTCATACCATATGTCGGTGCATTAATATCACTTCTATTCCCAATTATACTGGGTCTGATTATACTTTCACCTTCTTCTGCAGTGCTGTTGATCATATTATTAATTGCAAATCAACAATTGTGGGGAGGAGTTATTGAACCTCAAATAGCAGGAAAGCGTTTGGACATTTCTCCAATAGTATTACTTCTTTTGGTAGCCTTCTGGGGTTGGGCTTGGGGCGTTATGGGTATGATATTAGGAGTCCCTCTCGCTGTAATAATGAAGCGAGCCTTGGAAAGCGACCCTCGTACAAAACCTATTGCAATGATGCTTTCTATGAATCCTAAAAGTGATTAATAAATCTATTAAATTATCAAAACCACTATTCCATCAGCCTTTATTGAGATACTTTTACCAGTTCCCTGATTATGCAAACCTCTGCTAGATAAAGATAATTTTTCATTATTCATATTCCATTTTGCACCAGTGAGTGTTATATTATTACAAGGCGTGAGAGCAAAAATAGAGAATTCCTTTCCATCTTCGACAAATATTTCAGTATCATCATAGTCAGGATGAATTCTATAGGTAGTTCTTTTTTCATGATGAAGTATTATTTTTACACTATCT
>Ga0315315_10003710_pt1 | contig 14059 bp, 11 predicted proteins | sample M140m3416metaG_FD_203699 | JGI IMG/M metagenome (GOLD analysis project Ga0315315, IMG submission 203699) | Ammonia-oxidizing marine archaeal communities from Monterey Bay, California, United States - M1 40m 3416 | ecosystem: Environmental > Aquatic > Marine > Intertidal zone | place: USA...
GTATCTAAAGAAGTTATTGTAAAAAAAGGAAAACATCTTATCTCTAATGACTTGGTGGTGCCAAGGGGTTGGTTGTTTATTGTAGAACCCGGAAGTGAACTAGACCTTGTTAACAATGCCGCTATTATTAGTTACTCTCCCATTCGCGCAGAAGGAACAGCATCGAACCAAATTTTTATTCATTCTTCGGATAGCACTGGGCAAGGATTGACAGTTATTGGCAATTATGATAATTCACTATTACAACATGTTACGTTTAAAAATTTAAACACACTGCATAAGTGTGGGTGGTATTTAACGGGCGCTGTTACATTTTATCAAAGCAATGTAATTATTGAAACCTGCACCTTTGAACACAGTTTATGCGAAGATGCAGTAAATCTCGTTCAATCCAATTTTACTTTTTCTAATTCTTCCATTCAAAACACTTACTCTGATGGGTTGGACTCTGACTTTAGTTCCGGGACAATTTTAAACTCAACTTTTGTAAACACAGGTAATGACTGTATTGATTTATCAGGAAGCACTATTGATATAACAGGGTGCTCTATCACCAATTCTGGAGATAAAGGTATTTCTGGAGGAGAAAGCTCATTAGTAAAAGTAAATAACACAGATATTAATAGCGCAAAAATTGCTGTTGCTTCCAAGGATTTGTCGTCGGTATTCATTAACAACATAGAAATAACAAATGTGGATTATAAATATGTTGCGTTTCAAAAAAAGCCTGAATATGGACCAGCTAAAGTTATTGTTACAAATGCTGCGCAGGGTATTATAATCCATAAAAGCCTCATCGATAGCGGGTCAATGCTGATAAAGAGAATTGAGGGGAAATCCGATACGGTTCTTGGAGATTCGAAAATAAATGTTGACTTATTGTATAGTGAGTTTAAATAGGATTATTGATGTTGTTTTTTAAAAATATTTATTTGTGGGCTTTACTTGTTGCGTTCGTTTCAAGTTGTTCAGGGGACATAAAAAAGATTGAACCAATAGATGAAACCTATCCAACTGCAATTGAACAAGCACTTGAAGAATTAGAAGCACTACTGTTACATGTTAATAATAACCTTTTGGTGATAGATAGCACACATATAGAGGCGCATATTACCCCTCAAAATCTAGAATGTGTTGAAAACACTTGTAGAAGTGAAGTGACGCTTGAAAACATTCTTCTTAAAAAGGTTTTTCAATGTAATAATGGGATTATAAACGCCGTCCATTACGACTTTTATTACGACTCATTAACTACGGACTTGGAAAAAGATGCACAAGCCGCCATAAGTCTGGTGGGCGCTAAGTTCGGAGACCATAACTCAATCTATAATAGTGCTACCATGAAAACCTATTCGTGGGTGTCTCATAACAACATAATCGATTTGGAATTATTTAATAATGGATTTACAGTTACAATCAGAAAAAGTCCTAAAACAGAAAAGCCAGCAGAAACTGCCTTGAGGTTAGCAAAACACCTTCAGTTAGCTGAAAAATTAATTCACCTTATATATGAAGATTCTCTAAAACTGGGAACAACAACAATAAAGGATATCCAAAGTCTTTTTAAGGTTGATTTTAAGAGTAAATCAAACGCTTTAGCGTTCAGTGAAACATACAATAATAGGGTGTTGTTAAGCGGTATGTTTTTATTTAAGAGAGAAAGGTTGTCTAATGTTTACTTTGATTATGTTTATTCTGACACAGCGTCTAAAGAATTTTTAATAAATACAAAAACGATAAAATCTATAATTACTGAATTGTATAAGGACCCTTCCAATATTGCCACTGTTCCTCTATCCACATCCTATAGGTGGGGAAACAACCCTATTGTATTAGAAATGTATAGCGACGGCTTCTCTGTTTTTCTGGAAAACAACAATTTATAGTACTCTTTTAACTACTTCATCTAAACAGATTTTAAACCATTCTGTATATTTTTCAGGTTTTTGATTAACGTCCTCTAAAACAGCAACGACAGGGGTATAGGTATATGCGTTAACCTCGTCTTGGTTAAAACAAACCTCACCCTCGAATTGACCAATAAAAACATGGTCAAATTCGTGCTCTATTAAACCTTGATCTAAGTCTTTTTTGTAAATAAAGTCAAATGCTTTTTCTATTTCACAATCAAACCCCATTTCCTCTTGCAGTCTCCTGTGAGCGGCTTCTGCTGTTGTTTCCCCCTCCCTTGGATGACTGCAACAAGTGTTTGTCCATAGTCCGCCTGAATGATATTTTGAAAATGCCCGCTGCTGTAAAAGCATCTCACCATTATTATTAAAAACAAACACAGAAAACGCTCTATGTAAAAGTCCTTTCTCGTGCGCTTCCATTTTTTCCATCGTTCCTAATGGCTTGTCATTTTCATCTACCAATATTACTCTTTCCATTCTTAATCTGTTCCGTTCATTCTTAATCGCTGATCCCTATTAGCAATTTCCCAAGCTGTATAAAAAACCATTTCTGTGGTTCTTTGCACCTTGTTAAAATTAATTTTATCTACATCATCCGTTGGCTTATGATAATCTTCGTGGACTCCGCTAAAATAAAAAATAACTGGAATACCATTTTTCGCAAAGTTATAGTGATCTGAGCGATAATAAAATTGGTTTGGATCTGTTCTTTTATTGTAGGTGTAGTCTATATCGTAATTTATGTATTTTTTATTTATCTTTTCACTAATCACATGAAGGTCCATACTAATTCGGTCTGCGCCAATTAAATAAATGTAGTTGTCATAATCGTGCTCATCGTCTCGCCGGCCAATCATGTCAATGTTTAGGTCAACGACAGTTTTTTCTAAACTATAAACAGGGTTTTCCGTATAATATTTAGATCCCCAAAGCCCTTTTTCTTCTCCTGAAACAGTCATAAATAAAATACTTCGACGCGGTCCGTTTCCATCATTTTTTGCTTTTTGAAAAGCCTCAGCTAACTCAATAACGCCTACTGTTCCTGAGCCATCATCATCTGCTCCGTTACATATTTCTCCATTGTCATATCCTAAATGATCATAATGCGCTGTAATAACAACAAGCTCATCCTTTAAATCAGTTCCCTCAATATACCCTAAAACATTGTCGGAAGTAAGCTTCTCTTGAATATCTACTTCAATTGAAATTGTCGACTCCCCAATTTTTGATAAAAATGTTTTAGCGACACTATCGGAAATATAAATATTAGGTATTAAATCGGCTTTTCTCTTACCCGGGTCATGCATTTCCATGTTGGGGTTCTGGATAAAAACCCCAATTCTTTGGGCTTCCTCAGTAAAATTATTTTTTATGGTAATTATTCCTAAAGCGCCCTTTTCTTTTGCTAGCTCTACTTTTTTTCTCCAACCGGCCCAGTTTTTTTCTAGGTTAATAGAAGTAGGAGCCCCTTCATTAACAACAACAACCTTATTTTTAACATTTAGATTTAAGTAATCAGAATAAGCCTCCTCTTCAACACCAAAACCAGCAAAGACTAGTTGTTTGTCTAACAAAGAAGTGTCTTTAATATTTCCATGATAATAAAAATGTTTTAATAAGTTCCATTTTTGTCCATTCAGGGTTATAAATACATTAGCAGCGTTCTTCGCGTCCACAGCAAATGTTTGAAGAAACGACCCATTTTTTGCACCTGGCTCTAACCCTATTTCTTTAAATCTTTCTACTATATATTTTGCGGCTTTTTTCTGTCCTAAACGAGCTGTTTCTCTTCCTTCATATTCATCAGACGCAAGAATAGAAAGGTCTTTATATAAATCTTTTATTAAAATAGAAGATGCATATATCTCAGCAACCGAATCTGTCAACGCCTCCAATTTTACATCGCTTACTTTGTTGTTGTTTTTCGTTAGAGTACAACTAGCAAAAGCTAATATTAATAAAGTTGCCAAATACTTCATATTCAAGTACAAGCTATTTTATCTACTCTTTTTTGATGTCTTCCTCCTTCAAATTCTGTGTTGAAAAAAACATCCACTATATTCAAGGCGTTTTCCACGCTAATAAAACGAGCAGGTATAGAAACTATATTTGCGTCGTTGTGCTGTCTTGCAAGTTCAGCAATTTCTGCTTTCCAACTTAACGCTGCTCTAATATTAGGATGTTTATTTGCTGCCATACTTATACCGTTCCCACTTCCACAAATCAATACCCCAAACTTATTTTTATTATTTTCTATACTAGCGCATACCGGATGGGCGTAATCGGGATAATCTATACTTTCCTCTGAATAACATCCAAAATCTTCCACTTGATGTCCTTTATCTGTTAAAAAAACTATTATTGCTTTTTTTAACTCATAACCTGCGTGATCTGCACCAATTGCTATATTCATAATATTATTTATTGTTTTTATTTGCCTTAAGCTATTTTATTAATAACCTGTTAATAACCTGTTGGTTAGTTATTGTAAATTTTATTAGGATTACAAACATTAATTATTCATTGATATTAATTTTATACCTACCAAATAAGTTAGCAGGTTTTTTATAATTATAAATCAACAGGTTTTGTGCAGATTTCAATACAAAAATGCTATAAAAGTTTTAATCACTCATCCATATAAAAACTATTTTTCATTTTGTTAATAACATATTACTTACCTTTATAATAAAGATATTTAGATAATAAACACTGTTAATTAAATGTTATTAAGTACTGATAAAACATAAAACCTAATTTTTTGCATACAATTTACACACAGAATCAACAATATAATAATAATAGTAAAATATTAAATTTTTACCTTTTTTATTTATTTATAATATACTTTGTTTATTTCTTTTTTTTGAGTGAATCAATAATTGTTGCTCAAGAAGTAAATCCAAATGGATATAATATATTTTATTTTCAAAATGGAAATATAAGCAGTGAAGGGATATTAAAAGAAGGAAAGCCTACAGCTTATTGGAAAACTTATTATGATAATGGGCAAATTAAATCTGAAGGTAACCGTAAGAATTTTTTACTGGACGGTGTTTGGAAATTTTATAATAATAATGGCTATCTAATAGATGAAATAAACTACAAAGAAAACAGAAAAGAGGGATTCTCTAAACTATTTGATAAACAAGGATGTTTAAAAAGTATATCAAATTATAGTAAAAATGTAAAATCCGGAGAAGAGAAAATTTTATATACTTCCGGAGCAATACAAAGAATTAATAATTACATACAGGACAAAAAACATGGATTTTGTTATGAATTAGATAGCTTAGGAAGAGTGATCACTATAAGCGAGTATGCTGGCGGTTTTTTAAGGAGTGAGGAAAAAATAAATAGATTTGATCAAGAAGGAAAAAAACATGGCATATGGAAAGAGTTTCATGAAAATGGAAAGATAAAATGGGAAGGAGATTTTAAGCATGGAGCATTGAATGGAATAGTTAGAGAATATAATAAGAAAGGGGGGTTGAAAACAATGAAAATGTTTAATAATGGTGTTTTAAACAATGATGCAAAAGAAATTCAATTTTTTGAATTAAGTAAGGAAATTAGGCCAGACGGTTCATATTTGATTGGAGGTTATGCAGATAAAATGAAGCAAGGTATATTCAGAGAATACGACTCTGCAGATGTATTAATTAATTCTTATCAGTACAGAAATAGTATTAAAATGGCTGAGGGTATATTGGATTCCACCGGTTTGGAGGATGGAGAATGGAAATATTTCTTTCCTGATGGTTCAATTAAAGCAACAGGTACATTTGATCATGGAAAAAGAGTAGGTTTGTGGATGTATTATTATTTAAATGGAGAGATTGAGCAAAAAGGACTGTATGTTAATGGTTTAACGCATGGAGAATGGAACTGGTGGTATAGTAATAAACAATTACGTAGAAAGGAGCATTTTCAATACGGAAAAGAGAATGGTGAATCCATTGAATACGATACAACTGGAAGTTTAATGACAAAAGGAGATTATGTAGATGGTATTCGAGAAGGTTCTTGGTTTTATAATATAAATGATCACAAAGAAGAAGGAGAGTTTAGAGATGGATTAAAACATGGTATTTGGACATACACTTATTATGATGGACAAATTAATTTTAAAGGAGAATACATTAATGGACTTCCAATGGATAAACATAGATTTTATTATCCTAATGGTCAGTTAAAATGGGAAGGGAAATATGATAATGGAGAAAAAGAAGGTGAATGGAAAAAATACAACAAAGAAGGAATGCTTATTCTAACCATACAATACAAGAGAGGTGTTGAGTATAAAGTGGATGGCTATAAAATAAAACCTGCATTTGAAACTCAATGATAAGTGAATATTTTAGAATATTTTTCCATTCCTATGGAGATTCAGTTGTATTAATAAAAAAAGAAAATTTTACAATTGTCGATTTTAATACTAATGCAATGGTACTGCATGATATTTCTGTTGAAGAGAGGAAAGAAATAATAGGAAAACCATTTACAGTTCTTAATTCAGTTGAATTTAATTTATACCCTGAAGAGTTCAAATTAGTACTTAAAAAAATAAAAGAGAATGGAAAATGGACGATTTATTTACCGGCGAAAACAATTAAAGAATCTGTTTTTACTGGTAAAACAACAATATCGTTACTAAGCTTTGATGGAATAGATTATTTGTTGGTAATAACAGAAAAAAAAATAGACTCCATAAATCATGCATATAATTTTTTAGAAAAAGAAAAAAATAAAGCAGAGCGCACAAAAGATGCTGATGCATTGCTCACTATAGAGTTTATAAATTGTATAATAAATAGTTCGGTAGATATTATTATAGCATCTGATATAAATAATAAAATAAACCATGTAAGCCACTCAGCATCTTCTCAATTTGGATATTCAAAAGAAGAGTTTTCAGAGATGAAAGTGGTTGATTTATATAAGGATAAAGATGAATATAAGCATGTTGAACAACAAATAAATAGTAAAGGTTTTTTTATAGGTAAAATAACAAATAAAAAGAAAAATGGTAAATTATTTAATACTTATTTGTCAGCATCTCTCATAAAGGATGATAGAGGAAATATTATTGGATTAATGGGGATATCTAGAAACATTAAAGAAGTAAAAAAAATAGAAAATGAGATAGTTACTAGCGAAAAAAAATATAGAGAATTATTTGAAAACTTTTCGGATGCAGTAATAATTGTTGATGAAAATAACACAACTATAGATATTAATGAGGCGGGAAAAACTTTATTTGAAGTGGAGGATAATGTAGCGTATAATTTTTATTCTTTTGTTTCTGATAAAGATAAAAGTGTTGTTGCAGAGAAAGCCAAAGAACTTAGAACAAAAGGAAAAGTTCGGAACTTTGAAATTGAAATTATTTCAGCAAAAGGTACTAAAAAAAACATAGAAATATCCAGCAGTGCTTTTTATGAGAACGATATATTTAAAGGGTCTAGAGATGTAATTAGAGATATTTCAGAAAAGAAAAAAAGAGAAAATTTATTAATTCAACAGTCATCCACAATACAGTCAATTTTTGAAAATACTAGTAATGTTGTTATTTGGACTCTAGACACTAAATTTAATATTTCATCATTGAATAGTGAATTTATTCGAATGTTTAAAGATAAAATAGGTGAGTCAATACAAGTTGGAGATAATTTTTTTAATAGAATATCAGGTAACTTAGAACCTCATAAACCAGAGTTAATAAATGAGATGAAAAGTGCATATAAAAAAGCTCAATTAGGTATTTCTCAAAATTTTGAATCCGTTATTTATGGATCAAACGGTAAGCAAATGATTTATGAAACATTTCTTAGCCCAATTAAAATAAAAGGAAAAAATAAATTTGATCTAGCTTGTTTGGCGGTTGACTTAACAAATAAAAATGAGATAGAACTGAAATTAAGAAAACTTTTAAATGAAAAAGAAGTATTATTAAAAGAAGTTCATCATCGCGTTAAAAATAACCTTCAGGTAATCTCCAGTATTCTCAATCTTCAATCATCCTATGTCAAAGATCAAATGACATTAGATATATTAAGAGAAAGTCAAAACCGCATAAAAGCCATGTCTTTTATTCACGAAAGTTTGTATAGGTCTGATGACTTTTCTTTTGTTAATTTTTCGAACTACATAAATAGCCTGTCTTCTAATCTGGTCCAAACGTATATTATTAAACATGCCAATATTAATTTAGAACTAGATCTAGGAAACGTTAATTTAAGTTTAGATCAAGCAATTCCTTGTGGTTTAATAATTAATGAACTAGTATCTAATTCGATTAAGTATGCATTTCCATTTAATAGAAACGGAAAAATACGGATTGAGTTGATAAAACAAGGAAATAAAATAAATTTAAAGGTCTCGGATAATGGAGTTGGATTACCGGATAATTTAGACGTAGAAAATACGGACACTCTAGGTCTTCAGTTAGTTTATATACTCATTAGTCAGTTAGATGGAGATATTAAGGTTATTAACAAGAAAGGAACAACATTTTTGTTTAACTTTACAATTAAATAATAATTTAACAGATGTTAATCGTCTTTTATGGGTAAAATAAGTGTATTAGTCGTTGAAGATGAAAGTATTGTTTCTAAAGACATTCAGTACAGTTTAAAAAAACTAGGCTACAATGTTGTTGGCGTTGCCGCCACGGGGCAGAAAGCAATTGATCTTTGTGGAGAAAAAATGCCTGATATTATCTTAATGGATATTATGTTAAAAGGAGACATAAACGGAATAGAAGCATCTACCAGAATAAAGGAGTCCTATAACATTCCTGTGATATTTTTAACAGCTTATGCTGACGAAAATACACTTTCTAAAGCAAAAGTTACAGAGCCGTATGCTTATATAATTAAACCATTTAAAGAAATTGACCTTCACACCTCTATTGAAATGGCTTTTTATAAGCACAGTAAAGAGCTGGAAGTACTTAAAGAGCGCGATATGCTCTATAACATAGTAGAAAATAAAGAAAACAAAGAATTTATTTTTGTTAAGAGCAAGTCAAGACTAATAAAACTAAATACGAAAGATATTTTTTTTATTGAAGCGCTTAAAGATTATGTGGTTATTAATACAATAAATAAACGCTATACAATTCACTCTACAATGAAAGATATAGAACGTAAAATGCCTCAAGACTATTTTTTAAGAGTGCATAGGTCTTTCATTGTTAGATTAGATAAAATTGCACAAATAGAGCAACCAAACCTTATATTAGAGGATAACAACAAAATTATTCCAATAGGAGGATCTTACAAAGAAGTATTGATAAAAAGGATTAATTTAATATAACCTTATACGGAAAAATGTATATTTTTAAAAAACGACTAAAGGCTAAAAACGCTTTCTTAAAATGTGTTTTTAGCCTTTTTTTGATTTTTTACTTTCCAAATTACTTTGCTCAAACATGGGAATATAGTATTTCAAAAGATTTTGAATTTTCAATTCAAGATAAGTGGGGGGAAAGTGGATTATATGAGGCTAAATTTGTTTTGTACAATCAAAAAACAGCATTTGTTAAAATAATTGAAGTAGATGATGACAATGTTGGAAAGTTGATTTTCCCTGACGAGTTTAATCATACAAGAGGAAATTTTAAGAAAGACACCATAACCCTGTTTAACTGGTATATTGAGGTAAAAAAACAAAAAGTTGCTATCGGGAAAATTGTTTATGACCCAAGTCCAAACGCATTACTTCAGCTCTTCACATATGAATTTATTAACTTTAATAATAAAGAGTTAATATGGGGAGATGTTGTCGATGGTTTTCAGTGGGTAGACAAAGAAGGAGAAAACATTATACTTAGATCGGTTCAAATCGACGCAAAAACACACAGCACACATTTATACATATATCACTTTTTAAAAACAAGTAACGAGTTTAAATTAGTACGAAAACTTACTGATTATGTAAAAAAGTGTGATTTAAATATTTTTTCTAGTCATAATATTGAATCAATAGAACTAACAGACATTAACAAAGACACTATAGGAGAAATATCTTTTAGTTACACGAATGATTGCAGCTGTATAGAAGACAGTTTAGCAATATCAACTAAGTTAATGCTGATAACAAAGGGAGAAAAGTATGCCATTAGAGGGCTTATTGACCCAAAGAAAAAGCAAACCTTTTTAGAATATAAGGTAGGAGCAAGTCTAAAAAAAAACGACTTGTATAGAAGGTTTTTAATTAAAAAATGGAAAAGAATATCAAGTGAAGAAAAGACCATATATAATTAGTGGGCCTTGCAGTGCTGAGACGAAAGATCAATTACTAAAGACAGCTAAACAATTAGTTAAGCATAACTCAATTGATTGTTTAAGAGCAGGTATATGGAAACCTCGAACTCGCCCCAACTCTTTTGAAGGTGTTGGTGAAACAGGATTACAATGGTTAAAAGAAACAGGTGATGCAGTCAATCTTCCTGTAACAACAGAGGTGGCAAACACTAGACATGTTGAACTTGCATTAAAAAACAACATTGACATACTTTGGATAGGAGCCAGAACAGTGGCGAACCCTTTTTCGGTTCAAGAAATAGCAAATGCGCTGAAAGGAATAGACATACCTGTTATGGTAAAAAATCCGGTAAACCCTGACTTACAATTGTGGATAGGAGCCATAGAACGCATTTTACAAGCAGGAATTAATAATATAAAAGCAATTCACAGAGGCTTTTCTAGTTTTGAAAAATCAGCTTATAGAAACACACCAAAATGGGAGATACCCATAGAGCTTATGAGAATTTTTCCTGAGATACCAATCATTTGCGATCCAAGCCATATAGGAGGTAATAGAAGCATGATTAAGGTAATCGCACAAAAAGCATTGGATTTGGAAATGGATGGCTTGATGATAGAGAGCCATGTTAGCCCAGATGAAGCGTGGAGTGATTCAAAACAACAGATAACACCGAAAAAGTTGCAACAAGTATTATCTAAACTTGTGGTTCGTGAATCAAAGGTTAAAAATAAAACACTTAAGAATAAGCTAGATGTTTTACGAAAGAAAATAGACGGTTTAGATGAAGAAATTATTAACCTATTATCAAATAGAATGAATACAGTAGAAGAAATAGGAAACCACAAAAAAGATAATGAAATCACAATTTTGCAAGCGGATAGGTGGAAAAAAATTATTAACGATAGAAAGAAAATAGCAAGAGATGTAGGGGTTTCAGAAGATTTTATTCAAAGAATATTGAAGGTAATTCACGAGGAATCAATAAATATTCAAACAAACATTTTAAATAGGAAAAATAACGAATAAAAAACTTAGTTTTTATTGAAACTTAAAGCATCCCTCTTGATTTTAGTTCTAGGTATTTATTGATTGTGTCTATAGACAGGTTTTCAGGCTTAGTTAACACACTTTGTATACCATATTTTCTCAACTCGAAAGCAATTAATTCTTTTTCTAAAGCAAATTTTGCAGCCAAAGTTTTCACGTAAATGTCTTTTACATGGTTACTTTCCATTTTTGCAGCCTTCTTTAATTCAGAGTTTTCGAAAAAAACAACGACCAATAAGTGTTGTTGATTAATTCTCCGCAATAGAGCCAGGTTTCTTTTTAAGGCATACATACTTTCAAAGTTTGTAAACAGCAATACCATGCTTCGCCCTTTAATGGTGTTTTTGAGTCCAAAATATAAACGCTCATAATTAGACTCCATGAATTGCGTTTTTTGCCGATAAAGCACCCCCATTATTTTCCTTAGTTGTGTTGAGGTGTTTTCTGCTGGCAACCTAGATCCCAGCTTATTAGAAAAAGTTACCACCCCCACCTTGTCGTTTTTTTTTAATATAATATTTGAGAGCGATAAAGCACAATTAATAGAGTGATCTAACAACGTTAAACTATCGAAAGGCATGCGCATAGACCTACTTTTGTCAATTACACAATATACTTGTTGAGAACGTTCGTCTTGATATTGGTTTACCATCAATTCTCCTTTTCTACTTGTAGCCTTCCAGTTAACAGACCTAATATCATCACCTTGCACATATGTTTTTATTTGTTCAAACTCATTGTTGTTTCCAATTCTCTTAATCTTTTTAATACCTTGGAAAATGGCTGTTTTAGAAAATACTTGTAGCTCATATTTCTTCATTTGTAATATAGAAGGGTAAACAGCAACCTCTTGTTTCGCTTTTATTGTAATTCCTCTTTCAATAATACTCAAAACGGTGGAGACATATATGTTAATGTCTTGAAACAAATACACCCCCCTTAGGTTGGGTTGAATTAAGTAAACAATCTCTTTGGATTCCCCAGGGTTCAAAAACAGCCGTTCCTCAAAATCCCTAACTTGCAATTGGTAAGGCAACTCGTCTATTATACTCAAACTAACAGGTATTTTATAGGTGCTACTTACTTTTATTCGAACAGTATTTTTATCCCCTAAAGAAAGTTGTGTGTTCACTAACCTAATTGCCTTAATCTTTGACCTACTAAAGAAAAGAATAAACAAATCGAGCATTGTTATTGCCATTAATGCAATAAAAGCAACCTGTGCAATTAGATATACAAATGGCGCTCCAAAACCCACACAAAATAAGACAACCACAAGCACCCAATAAAGGAAGAAATTGTTGCGTATATATAACTGTTTAAAAAAGGTGATCATGGCTGAGCTATCTTGGGACTTCTACCTTTTGAATTATTTCTTGAATAATTATTGATGCGTCCATTCCCTCCATTTCAGCTTCAGGGGTTAAAATGATTCTATGGTTTAATACGTGAAACGCCACATACTGCACGTCATCTGGAATAACAAAATCTCTTCCCTTCATGGCAGCTATAGCTTTTGAAGTTTTCATCATAGAAAGGGATGCCCGAGGAGACCCACCCAAGTAGAGCTTGCCATGAGCCCTTGTTTCATGAGTAATATTTGCAATATACCCCACTAAAGAGTCGTCTAGTGTAACCTGTTCTATGGTGTTTTGTATCGTACTCAAATCACTTTTTGAAAACAAACCCTGAACGTTTTCTATGTTTATTTCGTGCTTTTTTCGATAACGGATTAGTATTTCTTTTTCCTCTTCTAGGGTTGGGTAATGCAGGTTAACCTTGAAAAGAAATCGATCTAATTGAGCTTCAGGAAGCCTGTAGGTCCCCTCTTGTTCAATTGGATTTTGTGTTGCGATCACTAAAAATGGAAAATCAAGACCGTACTGCACTCCGTCATAGGTAATTTGCCTTTCTTCCATTACCTCGAATAATGCTGACTGAGTTTTTGCAGGAGCCCTATTAATTTCATCTATAAGCACGATATTCGTGAAAACAGGACCCTTTTTGAAAATAAACTCACCTGACTTTAAATTATAGACTGACGTTCCGATAATATCAGATGGCATTAAATCTGGAGTAAATTGGATTCTAGAAAAATCAACCGATAGTGTTTTGGATAAAACTTTCGCAGTTAGCGTTTTTGCAACACCAGGAACACCTTCTAGCAAAACATGTCCTCCGCAAAACAGACCAATTAATAGCAAATCAACCATTTCATGTTGCCCAATCAGATACTTTCCAATTTCTATTCTAGCCGCCCCAACTTTGGAGTTTAATAAAGATAGATCAACTCTTGGTGCGCCAAAATTACTGGGCTGAACAGGAGCCCCCGTGCTTAAGGGTGTTTCAGAGCTGTTTAAGGCTTTGCTTATAGGGTCTTCGAATTCATTTTCATCCTTTTCAGGTTTACTGTTATTATTTTCCATAGCTATTTATTTAGTGGCAATGTTTATAAAAATATTCAAGTTTATTATATAAGTTTATCAGTTCGTTTTCCGAAACATTCCTATTCTCTTTTCCTCTACTAAGAGTCGTAAAAATATCTTTAACATGGTTTTCTGCGATGCCAGATTTTTGAGCAACTTTAGTTATAAAATCAGGTGTAATTTTTGGAGAAGATACATGGTAATGTTGTCGTAAAAAAGATAAGAAAATTAGTTCTTTATGCTTAATTAATTTATCGTGTCTTTTTTGCTGAAAATATAATACGCTTACCGTTTGAACAAACTCTAGGCTCGAGTTATCATTAGATTCCATAGTTGGAATGATTTGTTGCCTTCTTTTACTTTGAAATATCATGTACAATAAGATCCCTATTATTAACA
>Ga0315315_10003714_pt1 | contig 14052 bp, 16 predicted proteins | sample M140m3416metaG_FD_203699 | JGI IMG/M metagenome (GOLD analysis project Ga0315315, IMG submission 203699) | Ammonia-oxidizing marine archaeal communities from Monterey Bay, California, United States - M1 40m 3416 | ecosystem: Environmental > Aquatic > Marine > Intertidal zone | place: USA...
CATCATAAACTATTGAATTACTATCAAAATATAAATTATTTATCTCTTTTTTAAAGTTAAATAATTTTATTAACATATCTTTATGATTTCTTATCAAGTAGGAAAAATAACTTGGAACACCCATTTAAATAAATAAGTGATATCTGTTTAAATCATATTTAATAATTTATTCTATATATTTTTATAATATATAATAATTATATATGCCAAAAGCAAAAGCGGCGGATGTAAAGAAACGAAACGTGTTAACTTTACGTAAACGAAATACATCAAGAAGAATACGACCTAATTTTATAAACAGAGATCCACGTTCCCCTACTAGTATTATGAGTTTGGGGACCAATAATAATAATAAAGCGGGGCATCAAAATGAATGTTCATTAATAAAATCAGCATGTCGGCGTCATAAATGGAGTGATGGGCGTAAACAGCCCGATAATAAAGGTAAATATAAAAAATGTTATTATGCTATATCACGAGGAAATTGGTCACCGCCCCATGCAAAAAATAAATACTACGCACATCCCGATAAAGGAGGTGATATAGAAGCTAATCAAAGATTAAATAGGTGTATTGGACAAGAATCAGATTATGGATTGAATAGTGATTTCGTTGAAGATGAGGGTGGAGAACTTCATGATGGAAAGGGTATTAGTAAAGAAGAAAGAGATGAACGAAAAACAGAATTTTTCGCTACTATTCGAGAAACAAATCAAAATATATCCGTTGGGCATCTTGAAAGATTATGGGAAGAATATAATTCGAATGTCCGTATTGGTCAAAATCAAAAAGTTCGTTTTTCTGGAACTAGAAAAAGAAAAAGAGCTGGAAAAGGTCGTAAAAGGAAAACTCGTAAAAAAGTTAGAAAAACAAGAAGGAGGCTCAAGAAGAAAACAAAAAAGAGAAGAAAGAAAAAAACAAGAAAAAGACGTTAATATAAAGAAGAAAACCATTTAAAAACAGTTTTATTATAAAATATAGATGACCGATAAAAAGTATGAATTTTATTTTCCTAATATGAATGAAAAACGAAAAAATTTATTTAAAAATTTTTATAAAATTGACTTTCATAAAGATTTACCAGTTACAATTAAAAATAGAAAAAGTGTTGGCTTTCATCCTTTAATAAGTTCATATGTTCTAAGGCATATACTATGGGAAATACTTAATTGCCCTAGAGGAAGTGGTTTTGGTAAAATTACAGAATACAATATAAACAAAAATATGTATGAAAAATCAATAAATATATTTAATAGTGTTTACCTAGAAGGAATTAAAAGTAAATATATATTTGCGTATGATGATAGTTATATTACTGGTAATAAAGTCTCTCCATACTCAGGACTAACTAATGCTAAAATGTTATATATTTATTCCTATTATAACCTAATTAAAGAAGATGAAAAATACACCAAGTTTTGTAATGATATTCTAGATTCTTTAGTACTAGATATAAAAAATAAGGGGTGTTCTATCTTACTAGCAGAAAATCAATTATGGATTGACGAAGAAGCCAATTATCCAAACTTTATCTTAAATGGGTTTTTATCAATAATAAGAAACTTAATAGATTTAATAATTTGTATTGAAAATCCTAGAATTAATAATATATTATCACAAAATAAAAATATTATTGAAAATTTATTACCATTATTTGATAGTGAAAAATATAAAACATCCAAGTATAGATTATGCACATATGGACAAATTATATTAAAAATAAAAAGTAATAAGAATATAAAATTAGACTACAAAAATGTAAAAATAAACCTAATTTATAATAATAAATATAAATATTTGTTTAAATATACAAATGTTACCCCATATAAGGTTTTTCAAAATATTTTTCATTTAAAAGGAGATTATATACATATTAATTTTATATATTCAGAAGTATTTACAAATGTAATAGAATTATCTCTTATAGATAACTCTTTTGATATTATTGACTCGTCAATTTCCTGTTACAATTATGTTTCAGAGAGGAGCTACAAACGATTAACTAATTTTAAAAGAATCAGGTTAAATTATACAAAAACAGATAAAAAAATATTAATTAAGTTTAATGAAAATATGACTGATTATTTTTTGCCATCTATTACCTATTTTACTAAAAAATATAAAAATAATTTATATAATGTCTATCATTATAATCATATTGATAATTTAAGATATATTAATAAATATTTTCAAAGTGATATAATAAATACTTATGTAAATAAATGGGATAAATATACAAAAGAATGGAATAAAATGAAAATATATAATCAAATAAATAATATTAATTTTTCACGTATAGAATCATAGTGTATCTTATTTAAAGACGTTAATAAATCATATAAATAGTTCTACAATTATTATTTATATGCTATTCATTTCACCACCATTCGGTAATTATATCCATTTACCAAATACTATGTCTATTAAAGGAAGCTATACATTAAACCACCGACCGGGACTAATATCTCAAATCTTCAAAACTCTTAGATATACTGATTTTAATGGACAAAAAACGTGGATTAATAAAATTGGACTAAGAAATCCTGGTATTTTATATGGATTAAAACATTATAATCCAAAAACTGATATTATTAGTATAGCTATTATGGAAAAAGAACAAATACAAAAATTCAATGAAATCATCCCAAAAGATACTAATCTTGAAATTAATGTTAGTTGTCCAAACACAAATAAACATATGATTAATGATGGTATTCACGTTTTTTTAAATCCTGAAAGAAAATGGTGCATTGTTAAATTATCACCATTAGTTGATAAAAAATTAATTGATAGTTACTATAAACAAGGTTTTCGCCAATTTCATTGTAGTAATACATTACCTACGCCAACTGGTGGTGCTAGTGGACCAATATTAATAAAATATACAAGTGATATTGTTTATTATATAAATAAAAATTATAAAGATGTTACTGTAATAGCAGGAGGCGGTATTTATAATTACAATATCCTAGAAAAATATAAAAATTTGGGAGCTTCTTACTTTTCTGTAAGTACTATATTTTTCTCACCAATGAAATGTTTTTCATTTTTCAAAGATTATTACAATAAAAAGTTATAAAATATTTAGTAATAATAATAATACTCTTAATATATACAGAATACAATGAAAAATCGCAAAATTAATAGTTCTTTAAAAAGGAAAATCAAGAAACAAGCATCATCTTATTCTATTATTTCTCAAAAAGTTAATAATTATCAAAAAATAATTCAAAATACTATTCTTTATATACAAAAATATAAAACGTTGGATATAATTGATGCGGGAGATCTCAATATATGTATCCAAAATATGGAAAATTTATATGAAAGCTGTAAAAATATTCTATTATTAATAAAGGATAAGGCTAATGTTGATATAAATGATGTTGCTAATCGTCTTCAAATTATCAATAATGAATTATCTATTAATTTTAAATCATATGGAACTGGTAATTTAAAAGATTTATTGGATATTTGTATTGGGACTGATTATATTAATAAATATTTTATGAATACTCCAAAAGAAGGACTATATAATATCATCGAAAAATATACTCATCCAATTAGTTATAAAATTATGGATTGGAAGGAAAAAAATAGTTTTGAAAACAAGAAGATAAATAAAAAATTAGCCAAAAACAGAATTGTTGAAGATTTTATGCTGGTTGAAACAGCAGATAGTTTAGATTGTTTTGATTTAGCAAGAACTACTAAAAATTTTCAAACAAAAGTTTATGGAATTAAGGTTTGTTTTCAAAATCCTGAAAAAAGAAAAACACTTATTATTTCTGCTATTGTTGACGAAATGGTTATTGATTGTTTAAATGATAAATGTATAGAAGAAAAAATAGAAAATTTATTTCAAGATAGACCCAAAGATGATATTTTCCAAAATGAAGATTTTAAACGCTTTGTTAAATCTCTCACTTTAAAACTGCTACTTGTTTATAATAATAAAGAATTATATCAAAAATATACTGGATATGTTAGTCAAATTAATAGAATTAAAAAAAAAACTATTTCACAAGTTGTAAAAGAGTTTATTTCAGATGATTTATTTGGTCAACGTAAAACATTGATTCAATTATTAATGAAATATGACGATTTAGAATTTCAATACTTAGCATATTTACTTTATGATTTGTTATCTAATGAAACTAGTGGTAATTTTGATACATTAGATCAAACTGTCCTATTTGATAGTCTTCCGTGGTCTATTAAAAAATATTTTAGGGACGCAATGACTAATACTGTTAAATATACGAAATCTCTTACTAACTTCGACACCAGTAAAATACCAATTGAACAACAAATTTGTCTTATGAAAGCAAGTGATACTATTAAAGAAAAAGCTATGTTAAAACTTAAGGAAGTTAAAGCAAAATCCGAAGACTCTGGTTCAAAGGCTAGACAATATTTAGAAGGGCTTCTTAAAATTCCATTTGGTATTTATCGAAAAGAACATTTACTATCCATTATGGATAACAATAACACTAATTTTATTGAAATTATTAAAAATTTAAAAGAACAAGGTGAAAATATTGATATTCCTGAAAAAGATAAATATTCTATATTAGAAATTGAAAAACATTGTGATTATTTACAAAATACATATGTAAAAACAATCGCAGATAAATATACACAAGACCTTATTAAAACTTTTTGTTATGGTAAGAGAGACAATTTAATTAGTAATATATGTTTTATTAACAGTATTATCAAAAAACATAATAAAAAACAATACAAAATATTACATTCCGGAAAAAAAATAGATTATATGAAAACACATATTCAAAAAATTATTAAGGAACTTTTCGTAAATAAAGAAGATACCATTATTAAAGAATTATGTGAAAAAAACAAAACTACTTCTTGTAATGAAAATACCTGTAAATTAATCAAATCTATTCAAACTATCAATGATGATTGGACTTCTATAAATAATAATATGAAGCAAATTACAGGTGCTTTAGACAAATCTGTTTATGGTCATAAAAAAGCTAAAAGACAAATAGAAAGAGTTATTGGTCAATGGATTACAGGTGAACAAAGTGGGTATTGCTTTGGATTTGAGGGTCCACCTGGTGTAGGTAAAACTTCACTCGCAAGAAAGGGATTAGCAAATTGTTTGAAAGATAAAGATGGAACTACTAGACCTTTTTCATTTATTGCGTTGGGTGGTTCAAGTAATGGTAGCACTCTTTCAGGTCATAATTATACATATGTGGGGTCTACTTGGGGTAGAGTTGTTGATATATTAATGGAACAAAAATGCATGAATCCTATCATTTTTATTGATGAACTTGATAAAGTTAGTAGAACTGAAAACGGTAAAGAAATTATTGGAATATTAACACATCTTATTGACCCTACTCAAAATGAAGGATTTCAAGATAAATATTTCAATGGAATAGATATAGATATGAGTAAAGCTTTATTTATATTCTCGTATAATGATGTTTCCTCTATAGATAGAATTTTATTAGATAGAATACATAGAATTAAATTTGATCATTTAACATTATTTGATAAATTAGAAATTACAGATAAATATATATTACCTGAACTCTTCGATAAAGTTGGATTAAATGATATTATTTCATTAGATAATGATGTTATCAAGTATATTATTGAAAATTATACTAATGAATCTGGTGTTCGTAAACTAAAAGAAATATTATTTGAAATTATTTCTGAAATTAATCTAGAGATTCTTAATCATGAAAATGGAGAGAAAAATATTCCAATCGTTGTTACAAAAGACCAAATTAAAAATAAATATCTAAAAGAAAGACATGAAATGATACACAAAAAAATTCATCAAGAATCAAGTATAGGCGTTATGAATGGATTATGGGCTAATGCTTTGGGTATGGGTGGTATTATTCCTATTGAATGTTTTTATTTACCCTCTAATAATTTCTTAGACTTTAAACTTACTGGTCTTCAAGGAGATGTTATGAAGGAAAGCATGAATGTCGCAAAAACATTAGCTTGGAAATTAACATCAAAAGCTAAAAAAACTAAATTACTTAAGGAATTTGAAAAAACCAAATTACAAGGAATACATATTCATTGTCCAGAAGGAGCTGTTCCCAAAGATGGACCTTCGGCTGGAACCGCCATTACTACCGCCATTTACAGTTTATTAAATAACAAAGTTATAAAAAAGGATGTTGCTATTACTGGTGAAATTAATTTACAAGGACGTGTTACAGCTATAGGAGGTCTTGAACTCAAGATTTTAGGAGGTATTAGAGCTGGCGTTAAAACTTTCATATTTCCTGAAGATAATTTAAAAGATCACAAAAAATTTATGGAAAAATATGGACCAAAAAATATAATACCAGATGATATCAAATTTATAAATGTTAATAATATTAATCAAGTATTAAAAATTGTATTTGAATAATTATTTTAATATAATTATATATTATATTAAGAATGCCTTTAGCTTTTTCACTTGGTAATATTGGAAAGTTTGCGACCTTTATGTCGCCTATTTTTATATCAGGATTTTTATTAGTTACCTCTGCTATGGATTGGAATCTAAAAGGACCAGTTTATCTTATTGGACTTACACTTGCGTATGGTTTAGGATTACTTCTTAAAGCACTGTTTTTAACTTTTGATGGCGGACAATTGGGAGGAAAATGGTCCCGAAAATCATTTAATATAACTAATCTTGCCCCACCCGGTTGGACTTCTCAAGCTATGCCTGATTATTGTTCCGTATTTGAGGGACCCTTTGATAACCACGCCATTGGAAAAATATCAACTCCTTCATTAAGTGCCATTTTTCATGGATTTACACTTACTTATATAGCTATTGCCGTAGGCACCAATCCATATAAACCTATAGGAGGTATTTTATTCCTAATTATGTTAGGATTTAATGCGTTATTAAATTTATTCTATAGATATAAAATGATGTGCGACACCATACCCGCAGCCCTTATTGGTATTATTGTTGGTTCTGGTCTTGGAGCAGCGTGGTGGGCTATAATTCAAGCAACTAGACCAGATTGGTTATTTTTTGGCTCTGATAAACAAGACAAAAAATGTAAATTAGGTAAAACTAAATTTAAATGTGTTTATGGATAATTAAATTAAGTTTTTAATATAAAATTTCATAAAATCATTTACCTTTTCTTTCAATTTATTCTTATACCAATCATTAAACTGGCGAGTACCTATATAAGATACAAAAAAACGACTCATAAAAAGTTCTAATATTTTTTTTAAATTAGCACTTTTATATTTTTCTAAAACATTTTTTGTTTCTTGTCGGTTGTTAGTTCGTAGATTTACATTATTATGAAATTTAAATAATACATTCTTTAATTTTTCTTTCGTATTCACTTGATGGTTTTGTATTTTTGAAACATAATTAGAAGCATGCATCTTACAAAATGGACAAGGTAATCCACCACATACATCCTTTATAAAATTCCACACTACTATATAATGTGTCTTGTATTTTGTTTCATCTACTTTTTCAGCTAAAGTATGAAATAATATCCAAGTAGGCATTCCCCAAAAACTTTTTGTTCCGCGATTATTTCGAGTATTTCGAATATTTTGAGTATTTTTTATTGATTGTTTTTGCTTTATATTCATTGTTTGTAAAAAAACATTCTTCTTAGAAGATATCTGTGCATTATTTTTTCTGGGTTTATTCCACATATTACCTAAAGTAAAAGACATTAGTATAAAAAATATAAAGAGAATAATTTATTATAATTAAATGAACGACACTAACAGTTTTAATGAGGAATTAATGAAAATGTTACAAGAATCATATGACAGCAACGATGGTAATATTGAAACTTGTTTGATTTCCGGAGAAACATTAGAAGATAATCATATTACATTAGAATGTAATCATAAATTTAATTATAACCATATTTATAAAGAAGTTTATAAACAGAAAACACAACCGTGGCATAGTGAAGTAAATAAAGTTAAACGTCATCAGTTGAAATGTCCATATTGTCGAAATATTCAACAAGGAATACTTCCATATAGAGAAGATAGTATTAAAGTTAAATATGTAAACTGGCCTCCATCATTAATGATGCTTCCAGATCAATGTGTTTATGAATTTAGTTCAGGTAAACGAAAAGGACAAGCTTGTGGTAAAAAATGTAGTGGAAAATATTGTTCATCACATCAAAGAATTATGAAGAAGAGAAAAGAAAAAGAACAAGAAAAAGAGAGGAAAAAAGCACTAAAAATAAAGAAAAAATTGGAAAAACAGATTTCAGATTCAAATTTTCAGAATTCAATGATTAATATTGTATTAAATACACCAAACACTAAATCACAGGTAATTACTTGTTCATATAAATTTAAAAAGGGAAAAAGCAAGGGTGAAAATTGTCAGTGTAAAAAAATACATAAAGATGGTCTTTGTAAATTTCATTATAAAAAACATATTCAAGCTATTGAAAAAAAGAAACAACAATTAGAAAAAGTAATTCCAAATATAAAAACCAAATATGTAAAAGTGGGTTATATTAAAAATCAAAATATTGTTATTACTATTTAGTCTAATTGATTTTATAAAATATTATATTACATAATCAATTTAAATAATTTATAAGTATTTATATATTGATGAGTCAAGAAACCCAACAGGCTTTATTAGAAAATGTAAAATCATGGCTTACTATTGATAATGAAATTAGAGCCCTTCAAAAAGAAATTAAAGAACGTAGAAAACTAAAAAAACAACTCACAACAAACCTTATGAGCACCATGAAAAGTAATGATATAGATGCTCTTAATGTACCCGACGGTGAACTTATTTATAACAAATCTAAAAGCAAAGCACCTCTTAGTAAGAAACATTTAATTGGTTCATTAACACAATACTTTAAAGGTGACCAGCGTATGATTGACGAGTTAAGTAAATTTATCATGGAAAGTCGCGCCGAAAAAGAAAAAGAAAGTATCCGGCGTAAAATTAAAAAAAATAAAAATTAACTTAAATTAATAATAGTTATTTAATATATATATAAATGAATATATCTATTAAAAACACAGAACCAGGAAATTTATCTGTTGCTGAAAATGAAGTTATTACTATCAAATATAATAAAAAAGATGACTTTTTCCCAGATAATTATTATAAATATAACTTGAATGGCGTCTTAAATACCGATTTTCTACAAATTAAAAAAAATCCCAAATTATTTATTTATGCTTGTTGTTTTAGAGTTATTACCAGTAAGCCTAATAAAATTATACAGAGTCCATTTTTAGAATATTTATTGTTTAAATATCCAACTAATACAAGTAATTATAGTAATTTGTGTGTTTTTCCTTTTAGAATACTTGGAAAAGACTCTATTAAACAAGCCACTAAAAAATTAATGAAAGATTTATACCCGTCTGTTGATTGTTTAGGTTACATACAAAATTCTAGAGGATTGTTTCTATTTTACGAAATTCCATACAAAAAATATAAAGTTTCATTATTAAAAAGAAATAATCAATTATGGTGGACTACTGTACACGAAATTTGTAATAAAACTAAGCTATTAAATTTTCCCATACACAATTCTGTTACAAAATTATTTTATAATAATCCAAAGCTTATTTTTTTAAAAAATAAAAAAAACGTAAATATTCAAATACCTACCACGGTTTATTTTACAGAAACCTCCCAATTATTACCATTTATATCTATTATGGGTATTAAAGCATCGTCAAGTAGAACATTTGGACCCTATTATTATTTCAATGACTTTACTAACAGTTTTCGAGGAGCTTGGACAAGTAATTATTCTAAAAGATTAATAGATGAAAAAATTATTACTGATGAAAATGGATTATTAAAATCTTCTGGATTCGTTAGATTTGCTCTATTTAACAATCAACCAAGAGTTGTATTAAATAGACCTACTGATCCATTTTATGAGTATATTAAAACACTTGATACTAATAAACCACCCTCTAAAATACCAAAAGTTAAATGGGCGAAAAAATATGACTCAATTCTTATTAGTAACTTTAAATATAAAAATATAGAAGGATATTATCAAATAAATTCTACTTTTGTTACAAAGACATTTGAAAGTTTTACATCCCTTAGTTATCATTTAATTAATAAAAAATCCCTTAAACCCGTTTGGGACCCATTTTACAAAGAGTATTCAATAATATAATATTTATATTTATTATATGAATAAATTCATGATAATTTTATTAGCCTTCTTGTTTATTAATGGCATGGGGTCACTTATAGGTTATTTAGTTCCAAGCATTCCAAAAGATAAAGTTTTACCAATTATTTTGTGGTTAAATATGATTTTAGTTTTAGCACTATTTTTACCCACTAGAGTAGCAAGTTTTCTTAACTTTTAACTTCTTTTTCAATATATATTAAAAATTGATTTTAATATATCTATACAAAATTATATTATATTACTATCATGGAAAAGAGAATCACATCCAAAACTCGTATTTATGTTCAGAATTTTAAAGAACAATTAAAAAATAAAATTGTCGCTGATGGAAAAATGGACAATGGTTATATGAACGAACTTGTTCAATATATATATGATTATCCACAGTTAGTATTTTTACCACAAGATTTTCAAAAAAGAAAACGTGTTAAAAATATTGTTCCATTCTTTGAAAGATGTTGTGCTCTAAGAGCAAATGGAGAACAATGCACTAGACGCAAAAAAAATCATCCTAAATTTTGTGGAACTCACGTAAAGGGAACTCCTCACGGAGAAATCACTCAATCTGAAACACCAAAAACACATACCAAGAAAACTTGTTGGGCTCAGGAAATTAAAGGTATTATTTATTATATAGATGACGGAGGTAATGTATATGATACAGATGATATACTAGGAGAAGCTATTAATCCTAGAGTTATCGCAAAATATGAAAAAAAAGATGATAATTATAATATTCCCGCATTCTTCAAATAATTTATGAATTATTTAACTAATAAATTATTTTTTTCTACGCCTTTTACGTCTCTTTTTCTTTGTTTTACGTTTCTTTTTATTTCGTCTTCTCTTTGTTCTTCTTCCTCCACTATAATGAGCTTTCTCAATTGAATCTATCATTCCAAGTAGTTCTTGTATTTTTTTCCTTTTCTTTTTTATTGCTTCAAGTTGTTGATCTTTAAATATAGCCACATCTTCTCCTGCTCCTGCTTTATCATCAATCATCATTTCCAATTGTTCTGATAAAGGTTTTATTTCATCTAATAATTCTCGTAAAACTAATATAACAGCATCCTCTTTTTTTGATTCCATATATATTATTAAAATACATTAATTTTCATCCTTCCTTTTTGGTAACGCATCCTTTGGTATATTATTTTTTATACATGTTGATATAAATGTTACTGTAGGTTTACAATCATACATTGTACCTACATACACGCCTAAACCGAACCCCATCATTAATTGCCACATATATATAATACACCTAGATTAAAGTTAAACAACCTAATAATATTGATAAACTAGTTCCTACATGCCACAAAGCGTGAAATTGGTAACTTTTAGTATAACCACAATAAAACTGATCTAAAAACCACAAAACCATTGAAACTATAAAAACTCCTCCATATGACTGTATCAATATTTTTTCCCGATAATTTTTATAAGTTTTATTTGATAATATGAATATATAAACCTGTAATCCTAAAAATAACAATACAAAAAGGTGAAATTTAACCAACATAAAATAACTTCCAATTAATAATACAAAATAAAGATAATTTGTTGTTTTATTTCTTCGTCTACGGAATTCAACTATTACATCATAACTAAAACTCAACATTCCGCATTCATCCACCCATTGACCATATTTTCTCAATGTTCCATGCAATAACATTGTTCCTATCCCTAAAAATAAAATACTATTTGAAATTTTTTTTAATTTTGTAAAATTTCTTAATATTAAACCTACAATTAGGTAACTGATTGCGCTCATAGTATTATAATATTCTGCTACATATGGAAGAACATTATATTTATCTTCGCAAAAACTCACAGAAGCGTCTGGATTTCCCCAATACATTATTGGTTTATATTGTTTAGTATTTTCTAAGTCAGTTTCATTTATTTTTTAGGGTTTAGCAAATTATATGCGTTCTTTTTTAAAATTATTTTTTTTAATAAAATATTATATAAATGTCTCAAAAGACAGAAGCATCCGCGTCTAATGATAAAAGCAAAGCCGACCCTAACTTCATTCCCGAATGGCATAAACAACAAGAACTTATTCTCAAAAGATGGAGCGAAATAGGTTCCAGTTATAGATATTTACACGATAAAGCTTTTCATAAATTCAATAGACAAAATTTATGGTTCGCATTACCAGTTATTGTTATATCGACAATTACAGGTACTGCTAATTTTGCCCAAGGTTCTTTTCCTGATTCATGGAAAACTTATGTTCCTTTAGGTATTGGATTTCTTAATTTATCAGCCGGTTTAATCACTACTGTTTCACAATTCTTACGAGTAAGTGAACTTCTCGAAGGTCATAGAGCAGCAAGTCTAGCATACTCTAAGTTTTCCAGAAATATTAGCGTTGAACTTAGTCTGCCCGTTAAAGAAAGAACCGCAAATGGTTCAGAATTTTTACAATCTTGTAGAGCTGAATTGGATAGACTTGTAGAACAAAGTCCAAATATTCCAGAAAAAATTGTTAATGGATTTATGAAACGTTTCCCAGAACCTGTAGAAGATGCTAGTGGTAATCTTTCCAATGGTTATAATTTCTTTAGACCTGAAATTCTTGATATTAAACCTATTACTATTTATCGTGATAAAGAAGAAGAATTAGCAAGAGCTAAAGCTAAAGCTGAAAAGGAAGCATTGGAAAGAATTGAAACTCAAAGAAATCTTGAGAAAAAATTAATACAAGAGAAACAGAAAGAACAAGAGGCTATTCACAAAAAAATTAGAGCTGAATTCCAAGAAAGAGAAGAAAAAATGAAATCTATGATTGAACTCACTAAACTCAAAACTCAAAAAGAACTTGTTAAAAGCAAATTTAATTCTTCAGGTATTGAAGACAGTATGGAAACTTTATTAAGTTCTCTTAAAACCAATGTTGAAGAAGTAAGTAGTTATAGTAGTGATGAAGAGAGTATAGTCGGTATTAATTCAAGACAAGATATGATTAGTCCTTTAGCTAGTCCAAATGCGCAAAATATATCTATTGTAATTGAAGAACAAGAAGAAGATGATAATACTACTGATAACAGTGGTAACACCGTCTAAAGATTTTTATAAAGTGTTCTACTCCAAAATAATCCCATAATATACACTGGTAATACAGCATAAATAGGCTTTTTATTCTCTACATTTGATAATGCGTTATAAGTTAAATAACTCATTATTGGTAATCTAATAAATGAATAAAGACAAAATTGTAATGTTTTCAACCATTTTAGCATTTTTGGATCTTTATTTGTTTTTAAATAATAATATACGAAATAAGATGGCAAATTTGATACTTCTCCCCAAAAAATTACCTTATCCGCCATATATAATGCTGGATTTTGATGTAAATAATAAATACTTGCTAAATGATGATAACAATACATAGCAGAAGTCAAATTATATTTTCTGTATTTTACAGTATAAAATGTATCATACGCAAAATATCCAGAACAAAACTTCTTCAATAAGTAATATATTTTTTCATTTCCAGACAAAATATAAGATAATGCTATTGGTGCAGCCATTCCTGCATGAAATAATGCCGTAAAATTATTCGCCATATGACCATTTTGTGTTTGGTTTTTTATTACACCGTGTAGTGTATTAAATCCTGTAAAACCAACAAAACCATCCATCAATCCCATAGGGGAAACTTTTCGTGCAATTTCCATTATACTCATTTATATAAATATAGTTTTTATATTTAAATTATATTTATTTAAGGACTTGTAACATCTTTGGTTGCATTTGCTACTGTTCCGGCTGTCGCACTTGCTACAGCAATAGCTTTACCAAATCCAAAAAGTCGTGAAATATCCCACGCTTTAGATTCAACATTATTAAC
>Ga0315315_10003715_pt1 | contig 14051 bp, 12 predicted proteins | sample M140m3416metaG_FD_203699 | JGI IMG/M metagenome (GOLD analysis project Ga0315315, IMG submission 203699) | Ammonia-oxidizing marine archaeal communities from Monterey Bay, California, United States - M1 40m 3416 | ecosystem: Environmental > Aquatic > Marine > Intertidal zone | place: USA...
CCTCAATCGAGTGCGCTTGCACCTTTATAGGTAAAAATATTTGCTGCTATTAGCGCCTCATCTAGATTCTTTCGCCTCATTCCTTTTTTGTTAACTTCTTTTTAGCCGTTTTTTTCCTCTTCGACTTGCGCCTTGCCGGGGTTTTTATCGAATCAGCGGTTACATTAGCCATCGATTCTTCTTCGCCAGTGTTAGCGGGAAATCCTGAGAAAGGAAACGGTTTTTCATCGCAACGATACAGAATAAAATTCAATATTTGTTTAATGTACTCAATCAAAAGCTCACTAAATTCCGCCAAATTAGAATTTGAAGAGCCAGATAGCAAATTAAACAGGATTTGTGTTACTAGAATAACAATTACCAATGGGCCTACAACAAGATAGAGAAATAAGACAAATATCCCTGCTATGAATACCCTTGTCCAGCTCGAAGCATCTTTCAAATTCTTCATAATCCCCTCTAGTTTCTCTGGCATTTCTTAATCCTCAATCTTCATTAAGAACTTTTTCATCTTTCGCCTCGAACTCCACATCAAGCGCCTGCTCGCTCAAGGTAAGGGATGAAACTACATTTCTAATAGGTTGGTTCTCATACATAATTCTATATAGCCCAGTCACCAGAGGCATATCCACACCAAGCTCATCTGACTTCTCTTTTACTAATTTAACTGTATTAACCCCTTCGGCCACCTGGCCGACTTCCTTAACGGCTTCTTCTATCGATTTGCCGGTGCCTAAAATTTGGCCTATGCGATAGTTACGGCTAAGTGGAGTTGAGCATGTGACTACTAAATCGCCGACGCCCGCAAGGCCTAAGAATGTCATCGGATCAGCGCCTAGCTCTCTACCAAATCGAGCCATTTCCGTAAGACCTCGAGTCACGAGCATACTGTTTGTGTTATGTCCCATTCCAATCGCCGCCGATAACCCCGCGATAATGGCGTAAATGTTCTTTAGGGAGCCACCAAGCTCCACACCAAACATGTCGTCATTTGTGTAAACCTTAAAACTATCTGAGCATAAGATCCTTTGTACCGTCTCACGTACCTCTTCATAATTACTAGCAATGACTGTCCCAGTAGGGAGTTTACTGGCAACCTCCTTAGCTAAATTTGGCCCACTAAGAACACCTATTCTTGCCAACGGAGCCTCTTCTGTCAAAATTTGACTCATGAGCTTGAAAGATCCAGCTTCAATTCCTTTGGTTGTACTGATCAGCATTGAATCAGAAGGAGCATAAACGACTACTTGTTGGACCACTTCCCTGAATGAAGAGCTAGGAACAGCGACAAAAATTATACTCGCGTCGGCTACCGCCTCTTCCATATCCTCGGTGGCCACAACTCTCTCACTAATTATGTACCCAGGGAGATAATGAACGTTTTCATGGCGAGAATTCAGCTCGTCTACAAGCTCATCACTCCGCATCCAAAAATTTACGTCGTGATTATTCAACGCAATAATATTAGCCACGACGGTTCCGAAACTACCACCACCGATTACTGCAATTTTACTCATTAACTAAATTTCCTAAGGTGGTAGTAAGACAAAAAAGGTTATGACGACGACAATAAAGCTAAGCTTACTTACAGAATAAATGTAGAAATATCTTCAATAATGGATATTAATGGGGTTGGGTAAACACCAAATAGAATCATCAAAATAGATAAGAGCAATAAAGCAGAATTCGGCGCGAAATTTTGACTGGTAGAAATATCAAACTTTTCTCTCTGCTCCTGAGGCAATATCATTTTGTATATCACCCTTAAATAGTAATAAAGCCCAATTCCACTGCCAATTATTAGAGCTCCAATTAAGAACCATAATTCAGATTCCACTCCAGCAAAGAATATATAAAATTTACCAACAAACCCCACTGTAAGGGGTATGCCAGCTAAGGATAAAAGCATGCCGGTGAACAGGGCAGCCAATATCGGGTTTCTCCAAAACAAACCCGTGTAATCTTCAACGGCATCAAACTCATTAGTGCTAGAAGATATTACAGAGGCCACCCCAAATGCGCCCAATGACATAATCACATATGCTATCAAATAGAATGTAATAGCCTCTATGCCGACCGAACCACTTGACATATATGTCGCCACAAGCGCAATTAACAAGTATCCCATGTGTGCGATTGACGAGTAAGCCAATATTCTTTTTAAGTTGCTTTGCAAGAGCGCTAACAAATTGCCGACAAGCATAGAAACCACCGCAATCATTGAGATTACAAACGTAATCGACTCCAGTTGCAAGGCTTGTGTATCCATAACCAATCTGAGAAAGACAATAAACATCGCCATCTTTCCAACTGTTGCCAAATATGTCGTTGCCGGTAATGGAGCTCCTTCATATACATCCGGTGTCCACATATGAAAGGGCGCAAGGGATAATTTAAATGCGACACCGACAAACAATAAGATTAAAGCGGCTATAGTAAATCCGCTAGTCAATCCCGGTGTTCCCCCAACGGCCAAGACACTTTCAAAAGCAAGAGTTCCGGTCTGCGCATAAATTAAAGCTATACCAAACAGCATAAATCCAGACGCAGCTGCTGAAAGAATCAAGTATTTAACAGAGGCTTCCAGTGAGAACTTCACAGATTTATCACTATTGGAGGGATAGGCCACCATGCCGTAAAGAGACATGCTTAATGTTTCAATACCAAGAATAGCGCTAACGTAGTGGTTGCTGCTAACCATAACAATGGCTCCAACAGTTGCGAGCCCAAGAAGAAGAAAATATTCTTCCTTATGATCATCCAAGTCAGCAAAATAGGGGTAACTTAGCAAGGCAACAAGGATTGCTGTTAAAGACGTGATTCCGGTAAAAAACAAACTATATTCGTCGATTATCAGCAGAGGCGTTACCTGAAAATTAGCGCCCGGCAATAGCCCAAAAGCGCAAACAGTTGCGACCAACAAGCCGCCAATAGTAATCACAACCGCGAGTAAATAGCTCCTCTTGATTCCGACAGCGACCATGGCCAAAACAACAGTAAGGATCGCGGCTAACAGCGGAAATAAAGGAATTAAGTCGTCTAGCGTAATCGTCATTTTTAATTTCGCACCACAGTCGTAAGACTGGTTCCCATATTACTCAATAACTCGGCTATAACCGGCTCGGAAAAATTCAGAAATGATTGCGGGTACATCCCCATCCAAACTAAGCCAATCATCATGGCGAAAAAATATACCATCTCTCTATTATTTAGATCTGACAAATGGCTATCATCAAACTTCGAATTACGATACTCACCATGAAAAACTTGTTGTATCACCCAAAGTGAGTAGACAGAGGCGAAAATCAAGCCAAAAGCAGCAATAACCGTGAATAAAATGTTTGCCTGAAAAGCGCCAAGAAGTGCTAAAAACTCACCAATAAAATTTCCTAATCCAGGCATACCCAGAGCGGCTACGGAGAAAAATACCGCAACCACCGCCATTCTAGGGACCTTTACCCAGAACCCTCCCATATGCTCCATATTTCTAGTATGGATTCTATGCTGCAGCCCTCCTGCCAACATAAACAATGCTGCAGCACTCAATCCATGCGCTAACATGGTCATAACTGCACCCTGCAAGGCAAGCTCATTCCATGCGTATACACCCAAAGTAACGAAGCCCATATGACTAACACTTGTATACGCTATTAAGCGCTTTATATCCGTTTGTGCGAAGGCCACCTTAGCGCAATATAAAATGCTAAACGCGGCTAATGCCATAGCGAAGGGGGCAAAGCTTACAGAGGCTTCTGGAAAAAGCGGCACTGCAAAACGAATCAACCCGTAGGCACCCGTCTTCAATAGTATCCCTGCAAGAATTACACTTCCTGCCGTCGGAGCCTGGCTATGAGCGTCAGGAAGCCAGGAATGGAAAGGTACAGATGGGAGCTTAGTAGTAAAAGAAACAAAGAACCCGAGCATCATCCAAAACCCCATCAAACCCGACGTTTCCAACCTAAGCAGATCGTTGTAGTTAAAGCTAAAAGCACCTGTTTCAGAAAAATTAAGAAAAGCTAAGGCTATGATAGAAACCAGCATTAACATCCCTGTCACTTGCGTAAAGATGAAAAATTTCATCGCTGCATAGTTTTTATTTTCGTGCCCCCAAATGGCGATAATGAAATACATCGGTATCAGCATTACTTCCCAGAAAAAGAAGAAAAGAAAAAGGTCTAACGCAGAGAAAACACCGAGCACGCCGGCTAAGGTCCATAATAAATTGAAATAAAAGAACCCTGTTCTCTCTTGAATATCTTCCCAGGCAGAACCAACAGCGATGACTCCGAGAAACCCTGTCAGCAAAAGCAGCAGCAGACTCAATCCGTCGACTGCTAAGTAAAAGGATATACCGAATCTAGGGATCCAAGGCGCCTCAATCGAGGCAATCCATCCCCCTGCTGATGGTTCCATTTGCACCAAATTGATCATTAAAAACAAATCTATCAAAATGGTTACCAACGCAATTATGCGCGGGTATCTGGAATCTAAACGTTCAGATAGCCAAGCGAAAATTCCGCCCACGAAGAGGATGCCAATTAGATAAACAAGGATCACAGAAGCGCTCCAAAAAACATCACAACAATTAGTCCCGCAGCCATGGATAAGGCGTACCAACGTAAATAACCTGTCTGAGTCTTAACTAGCACTGCATTCGCTGCCCGCGACATGGTTGCAACCCCAGCATAAAACTGATCTATCAAATCTGCTCGGTTAATACGGGAAAGCCAAATAAACGGAAATACGAAGACTCTGTCATATAACCAGTCCATTCCCCAGCCACTATGCCAAAATTTATGTAACTCCTTAGAAATTCGGTAGGACATTAATTTTTCCACGGAGAAAACCTTTGCATGGAAATACAAATAGCTAACTAAAATACCTAAAAGCGGGACAGCGATCATAAATCCATGGACCAGCCCCGAAACATGGTGTTCTGCATGAGCTTCGCCTGCGTAAAAAACTGGATCTACTGGTATGGAGATAAAACCTCCAAACAGAGACAGGACCATTAAGATGATAAGAGGCCCGTTCATATGCCAACCCCCAACCTCCTTCTCAGGAGCGTGCCCCTGATTCTTCCCGAAAAAAACAACAAAAAACAAACGGAAGGTATACATGCCGGTAAAAAAAGCGCCCAATACTCCTCCAGCCCAAAAGATAATCCCAAGTCCGTCAAGCTCCAATGCGGCGAGAAGAATTTCGTCTTTGCTAAAGTAACCAGAAGTATAGGGAAATGCGGTTAGCGCCATGGACCCAATTAAAAAAGACGCAAACGAGATAGGTAACGCTTTACGTAACCCACCCATCTTAAAAATACTCTGCTCATGATGCACACTTAAAATGACTGTCCCCGACGCTAGAAAGAGCAGCGCCTTAAAGAAAGCATGAGTCATCAGATGAAAGATCGCCGCAGACCAAGCGCCTACGCCGAGGCCTAAAAACATGTAACCGATCTGACTCACCGTAGAAAACGCTAAAATTCGCTTGATATCTGATTGCGTCAGAGCGGTGAAACCAGCCATGAGAAGAGTAATTAATCCAATCCACGCAACCAGCAGTTGAACACTGGGAGCCAACTCAAACAAAACATGTGTTCTAGCGATCAAATAAACGCCCGCAGTTACCATCGTAGCCGCATGAATCAAGGCGCTAATTGGTGTAGGCCCCGCCATGGCATCTGGCAGCCACGTCTGCAAAGGTAGTTGTGCTGATTTACCCACCGCACCGCCTAGCAGCAGTAGAGCAGTAGCCATCGCCAAACCACTTCCTACATCCCACTCTAACGGAGCAATTTCGAGGATATCTTGGATATTTAACGTACCCAGTTGAGCGAAAAGCAAAAACAACCCGATAGCCATGGATGTGTCACCAACTCGCGTAACCACGAACGCTTTTCTCGCCGCATAACCATTTTCTGGTTTGGTGTACCAAAACCCTATTAGCAGATAACTACAAAGGCCCACTCCTTCCCACCCAAGGTAGAGCAGCACAAGGTTGTCTCCCAGCACCAGCATCAACATCGCGGAAACAAAAAGGTTCATATAGGAAAAAAACCGACTAAAGCTTGGGTCGTCGGCCATGTAGCCGGTCGCGTACAAATGGATTAGGAACCCAACTCCAGTAATAATTAGCATCATGACTAGAGACAAACCATCCAGATAGAAACTAAATCCCGGATCAAAGGACCCAACAGACATCCAGGTCCATACTTCTCTTACAAAAAAATCCTCGCCCGCCCCCAGAAAATCCAGCGCTATTAACAATGCAGTTACAAAAGATAAACCGATACTTCCCGCACCGATGAAAGCGACAACGCGCTTTGGTAAAGCTCCAGCCGTTAGGACTAAGATTAGAAATCCAGCCAGAGGGAATGTCGGAAGAAGCCAAATTAGTTCTTGCATGAGCTCAGAATTCCCTATCCTTTCATGTCACTTAAAACATTAATGTCTATAGTCTTGAATTGTCGAAACATTTGGATGATTAATCCAAGCCCCACTGCGACCTCAGCAGCAGCTAAAGTAAGAATCATAAGAAACATAACCTGCCCATCGGCGTGTCCCCATCGGGACGAGGCAACTATAAACGCTAAACCACTCGCATTTAGCATGATTTCTAAAGACATTAAAACAAACACGATATTACGTCGCGTGAGCACACCGACTAATCCTATGGAAAACAAGATCGCCGCCAGGATCAAGCCATGTTCAATGGGAATCGAACTCATTAGTTGTAGTTACCTGATAACTTTATGTTCATTTTTCTTCTTATTTTGGTTTTGCCAAATGATATGCCGAAACTAACCCTGCGAGTAAAAGTATCGATGCCAGCTCAACCGCCAAAACATAAGGTCCAAACAACAATGCACTGACCTCCATTACCCCTATTTGTTCGGGCACAATCTCGTAACTTAGGTGGCTCATCACATTTACCAACTGAGCAAGAAGCACCCCTGACAGTATTGAAGGGCCCAGCCACCCCTTTGGGGTAAGCCATGACTTCTCCTCATTCCTCGTATGCTGCCCTAGGTTAAGCATCATAATAACGAACAGGAACAGCACCATTATTGCTCCCGCATAAACTATCGCCTCAAGCACAGCCGCAAATGGGGCTCCAAGCACATAGAAGATAACTGCAACAGCCAGTAAAGACACAACCATATACAATAAAGCATGAACTATATTAGTTTGCATTATGACCGCAATTGTCGAAATAACTGCAACCGCGCCTGCGATATAAAAAAGAGCAATCATGGCATTAGACTCTTAACGTCAATCGGAGCTGCCTCATTAAGAGCCTCCCCCTTATCTTTACCTTCTATCTTTTTCCCCGCCACTCTATAAAAATTATAGTCGTGATATTTCCCCGTCCCATTTATGAGCAAATCTTCTTTCTCCCAAACCATATCCTGTCGAACATATTCCGCCATTTCAAAATCAGGGGTAAGTTGTATAGCATTAGTTGGGCAAGCTTCCTCACAAAAACCACACATAATGCAGCGAGAGAAATTTATTCGAAAGAACTCAGGATACCAGCGTCCATCTTCCATTTCGCCTTTCTGTAAAGCAATACAATCAACTGGGCACGCGACTGCACACAAATTACACGCAACGCAGCGTTCTTCGCCATCTGGATCCCGGCTTAAAATAATCCTACCCCTCCACCGCGGAAACATATAAGGCTGAGTGTCAGGGTACTCGACTGTGTCTTTTTTCTGAAAGATTTTTATAAACACTAGCCACAGCGTTCTAACTTGGCTGAGCAAAGTATCAACAATTAGTTTAATCATAATGTCTCCAAGAAGAGCTAATTGCCCTCCTCATGGCTGCGAACTCAAAATTATTGCACCTGTCACCAGCAAATTGATCAACGAAACCGGTAATAGGAACAACCAGCCATAGCTCATAAGTTGGTCATAACGCGGACGGGGGACTGCGGCTCGCATAAGAACAAAAAACGCGATAAAGGCAAACGCCTTAATCGAAAACCAGGCTATTGGAGGCAAAAACGTAGGGCCCAGCCAGCCACCAAAGAATAGAACTGTTATCAGTGATGATATTAGAACAAGTCCTAAATATTCCGCCACAAAAAACATACCGAACTTCATGCCAGAGTATTCAGTATGGTAACCCGCACAGATCTCCTGCTCCGCCTCAGGAATATCAAAAGGAAGCCTATGACTTTCAGCGACACCCGCGATAAGAAATATTACAAACCCAATGAATTGCGGAATGATATACCAACCATCGCTTTGCGCATTAACAATCTCTCTGAGGTTAAAACTTCCCGTCAGCGCAACTACACCAAGCAATGAAATTCCCATGAACACTTCGTAGCTTATCATCTGCGCCGCCGCCCGTAAGCTTCCTAATAGAGCATACTTGTTGTCTGAGGAAAGCCCTCCTAGCATGACGCTATAAGCCCCAAGGGAAGCCATTGCTAACACAAACAAAACCCCAATATTCGAATCGATAACCCCTATATTTGGAGCAAAGGGGATAACCGCAAAACTTAAAAGAACCACCGACATAATGATCCCTGGTGCAATAACAAAACTAAATTTATCCGCGAAAGGAGGTATCCAGTCCTCCTTCGTAAAGATCTTGATCATATCTGCCACGACTTGCAAAGAACCGAACCACCCCACTCGATTTGGACCTAAACGCTCTTGCCAAAAACCAAGTAAGCGACGCTCTACTGTTATTAATAAAGCGGCTGTGACGATGACCACACCAAGTATTAGACCAACTGTTAACGGAGAGCCAATTTCAAGATCCATAACTAGTAGCCCTGCTCCAAAAGATCGCTCACGATCAACCCATCTAAACCCTGCGCAGCAGGGCCACCTTCAGCTTTGGTTAAGACCAAGCTATGACTGAGTGAATGACGGTCTAGCTCACTATCGCCAAAGTAAACCGCAGCCGTGCCTGCTTTTATCTTGGTTCTTATGCAAGCAATAGCAGTATTTGGCGTATCACCAAGGCTAACTCTATCTCCCTGCTCCACGGAGAGCATTTCCGCGTCCTCTGGGGCTATGGCTACATACGAATCTGTCATTCGTTTTTGAATATTAATCGACCTCGCACTAAGTTCTTCACTACCAAAAATCTGATAGGCCGTCATAAGCTTAAGACCTGCCACAGGAGCCAATTCAGTATTTCTAGGATTGAAATACTGCCCAGATTGCGTTCTCTCCAACATTAATTTACCAGTATGTCCTTGTTTAAGGCTTCCGTTAATTTCTTCCTGAAATTTACTTATGGACTGGTTGGAGTTCCAAGCTGGAGACCAAGGTGCTCCTAATACAGTCGAATCTTTTAATAATGGAACCCCCTCCATCGAGAAAGACATGACAGATTCTTCATCAACGGGCTGTTTTGGCTCATGAACATTTAAATTTGCTCTCATTGCTGTTCGTCCACTATGGCGATGCGACTGACGCGGAACTTTGATCCCCGAAACCAAGTGGTTTAATTCGGGTAGCAGATCACCCAGACCAGCAAAGCCTTCAACGCCCCGCGCACAAAGCCTGATAACGTCCTCAGCGCTTTCTTTCTGGTCCTGCCGCAACCATTTCCACGCAGGTAAAGCAGCCCCTTTATTCTGATGCACCTGAAAACTTAATTGTGCACGTCCTTCATAATTTACATACGTCCCTTCATGCTCAGAAAATGCCGTGCTAGGAAGGACAATCGTAGCTTTTTCAGTCGTCTGTGTAGCTATTTGATCAATAACCAAAATGCCCTCACACTTTTCTAGCGCTGAATTCAATCTTTCGTGTGAAGCCCGCCGAAACAGATCATTTTCAAGGATGATAACCTTTTTTGCTTCTCCACTTTCAAGCTTGCTTAGCGCAACTCCGAGAGTATTCCCATCATCGACCATCATCGCCATGCCCATTGAATTAGCTTCGGGCAAAGTGAGGCAGAAGTTGGTAGGCTTCCCTCCACGTTCTGACAAACCTCTAGCAATGTTCGCAGCCGCCTGGATCAGGTCAATATTGTCTGCTGAGGATCCTGCTATCACCAATGGGTTTTTTGCCCCGGTGAGCTTTTCTGCTATTAGCGATATGGATTTTTCATCCAATGCGCAAGACACTCTTGATCCAGAAATTTCTCCCGCTATGGCGTAGCCAATTTGTGACAACACTTCTGAGCTATCTATTATCGAATCTGACGCCACATCATCTAAACGCGTAGCATAGTTTGAAAGTAAAATAAGCGGCGAACGCTCATGCTGCGCCAATTCTTTAACCGCAGCATCTTGCCATAACGGAATATTGATGCTTTCAGCAAGCTCCTTTGCCTTGTTACGAACGGACTGTCGCAAAGCTAGTGCAATTCTAGCCGCCGTATTCGTCAAGTCTTCACCAAGAACAATAACCGCATCAGCTCGCTCTATTTCTCTTATTGAGGGAGAGTGAAATGCTTTATCTCTTGAGAGCTCAAGAATCAAACGAGAAGCTTCGCTCTCATTATCAGCCATTCCCGAATAGAAATTTTCCCTTCCAACAAACGAGCATAATGAGTAATTCGCCTCATTAGTCGCCCTCGGGCTTCCAATACCTATCACTTCCTGCCCAGCATATCCCTTTATCGCACTCTGCAAGTCTTGGCCCGAAAGAACCTCCATCTGAAGCCCTTTCTTAATAGAAGGGGCTTCTACTCGATCCTTGCCGTTTACATAATCGAAACCAAAACGTCCTCGGTCACAAATGAAGTATCCGTTAATTTCTGAGTTGTATCGATTGACAATTCTCCTTAACGTACCATAACGCTCACCCGGAGTTATATTGCAACCTACACTGCAACCTACACAGACGCTTGGCGCCGTTTGAAGGTCCCATTTTCGCGCGTATTGTGCACTGAAAGCTTTGTCAGTAAATACACCCGTTGGACAAACTTCAACCAAATTACCACTGAATTCACTTTCCAAAACACCGTCTTGATGACGTCCAAAATAAGTGTGGTGATGCGAGGCCTGCGCAGCTAAGTCTTTGCCTCCAGCATAATCATAAAAACGAACACACCTGTAGCAGGTAATACACCGATTCATCTCATGGTTAATAAATGGGCCTAGGTATTGATTTCGGTGGGTCACCTTCTTTTTATCGTAGCGACGATAGTTATGCCCCGACATCAGTGTCATATCTTGCAAGTGACATTCCCCACCTTCCTCACACACTGGGCAATCGTGCGGGTGACTAATCATTAAACTTTCAATAACTTTTTCCCGCATGCCTCTCGCTTCTTCATCTTCGATTGAGATAATCGCACCGTCACTTGCAGAGGTCATACAAGCCATTACTAACGTGCCATCTTTATCATCCGCATCCCGGTATTGTTTAACTGCACATTGACGACAAGCACCAACCGACCCCATGCAAGGATGCCAGCAAAAATACGGAAGATCTAATCCATGCGAGAGACTCTCCTGAAGCAAATTGTTTTCCGGATTTACCTCATACTCGATGCCATCAACGATGATTTTGGCCATTACCACTTCCACCCAATCGAAATAAACGTTTTGTTAATCATAAGGACACCTTTTTTCTTTGATGTGTCGCTCAAAATCTTCAGCAAAATATTTTAACCCACTTCCCAAAGGGGCGGTAGCACCAGGGGCTAATGCACAAAATGTTTTACCTGGCCCTAAGTAATCAACATGTTCATGCAAAATCTTAAGATCTTTTTCTGTTCCTCTTCCACTTTCAAATTCATTAAAAATTTCATCCACCCAAGGCAATCCATCCCTGCAAGGGGTACAAAATCCGCAAGACTCGTGCGCAAAAAACTTCATTAAATTCCCAATCATTCCAACCGGACAAGTTTTGTTGTCTAAGAGGATCATCGTTCCTGTGGCAAGCCTGCTTCCTACTTTAGCAATTTCGTCATAGTCCAGCTTAACATCCAAGTGTTCCGGCAACATGAAATCTGTCGAACCTCCCCCTGGCAAAAAAGCGCGCAGCTCGAGACCCTCCTGCATACCTCCGCCATATTCCTCTAGCAACTCTCGAATTGATGTTCCTAATGGCAGCTCCCAACAGCCAGGCTTTTTAATTTTCCCACTAATACCGAATAGCTTAGTTCCATGATCTTTGCCCAGAGATAATCCTTGATACCAATCAACACCATAAGCAATGATTCCAGGTAAATTGCAAAGTGTTTCCACATTATTAACAATCGTCGGCTTACCCCAAAGACCGCTGACCTGAGGAAAGGGAGGCTTAGCTCTTGGGTTTGCTCTCTTGCCCTCTAGGGCATTAAGCAGCGCGGTTTCTTCTCCGCAGATATACCGTCCTGCGCTAGTATGCACAATGACATCTAAGTCAAACCCAGTCCCTTGAATATCTTTACCTAGATACCCCTTTTCGTAAGCTTCAGATATTGCTTTTTTCAGACGCTCTTCTGAAACCTTATACTCTCCTCGGAGAAATATGTATGCGACACTAGCTTCTATTGTATAAGCACCAATAATTATTCCCTCTAGAAGTAGGTGCGGATCCCCCTCCATAAGAAGTCTATCTTTAAACGTGCCTGGCTCCATTTCATCAGCATTAACCACAAAATATCTTTGTCCGGGAGACCCATTACTTTGAGGAACAAAACTCCATTTAAGCCCTGTGGGAAACCCCGCGCCTCCACGTCCCTTTAATCCAGAATCCTTAACAATTTGTAAAACATCAGCCGGACTCAGTCCTCCCGAAATCGTCTTTAGGCTTTGATACCCGTCGTTCTTTTCATAGGCCGCTATGTCTAAGGGAGGTCTAGACATATCTATATTCTTAGTTAAAGGCTTATTTACCACTTGACATCCATTGCTCAACTGCGAGTTTTATATTCTGAAATAATTTTATTGATACTCTCTTTCGATAAATTGCGATGCAAATCATCTCCCACCATCATCACGGGCGCCTTATCACAATCGCCTAAGCAGGGGACCGGTAGAAATGTAAATTCTTTATCTTCCGTCGTCTCCCCGAAATCCACACCTAACTTATCGTTAATGTGCGCCCGCATGGATTTACAACCCATAATCCAACAACTCACGCTATTACAAAATAGAATAACGTTCCTCCCTACTGGCTGCCTGTACACGAGATTAAAGAACGTGGCTACGCCTTCAAGATCGCTTATTGGTATGTCTAGATACTTAGATATCGCAAGCATACTTTCATCGGAGACCCACCCTTGATGTTTCTGAACTATCTTTAGGGCCTCCAAACCAACCGCCTGTTTATCAGGATATAAATCTATTTCATGATCGATTTCTGCGATCTCTTCGTCGGTAAGTATTCTTGCTCTCGCGGAAGTTGTGGCAATAATATTATTATTCATCGGTCAACATCCGCCATTACAAAATCGATACTCGCTATAATCGCAATCAAATCCGCAACCATAAACCCCCTGCTGATTTCTGGAATCATTTGTAGATGAGGAAATGAAGGGGTCCGTATTCTTGTCCTATATGATGTTGTATTGCCATCACTCACTAAGTAGTAACTGTTAATACCTTTAGTCCCCTCCACAGCCATCGTCACTTCGTTTGGCGGAATCACGGGCCCCCAGCTCACACTGAGAAAATGATTAATCAATGTCTCAATATCTTGCATAGTTTTTTCTTTGCGCGGAGGGGTAGTCAAGGGATGGTCTGCCTTGTAATTACCGCTCGGCATATTATCAAGACATTGCTTTATAATTCTTAAACTTTGGCGCATTTCTTCGACGCGAACTGCGCATCGATCATAGCAATCACCATTGATCGCGACAGGTACGTCGAAGTCAAAGTTCTCATACCCGCTGTACGGGCGATTCTTTCTGAAATCCCACTCAAACCCAGTAGCGCGAAGTCCAGCCCCCGTGACACCCCACTCAAAAGCCTTTTGGGTATCGTAGGCGCCCACTCCCTGAGTTCGTCTTTTCAATATGCCATTGTTAAGCACCATCTTATCGTACTCATCTATGCGCGGCGGCATAAATTCAAGCAATTCTCTAACGCGGTGATCCCAGCCCTCAGGCAGATCCTGCGCTACACCTCCGATCCGGAACCAC
>Ga0315315_10003717_pt1 | contig 14049 bp, 9 predicted proteins | sample M140m3416metaG_FD_203699 | JGI IMG/M metagenome (GOLD analysis project Ga0315315, IMG submission 203699) | Ammonia-oxidizing marine archaeal communities from Monterey Bay, California, United States - M1 40m 3416 | ecosystem: Environmental > Aquatic > Marine > Intertidal zone | place: USA...
AAATGGACTTTCAAGAAATAATTCATAGTAAATTTTTTTAGACTCTTTATTTAGTCCATTATTTTGTAAAGTTTTTGCTTGACGTATCTTTTGATTCTGGCTAGGAGTTAGTCTATATTTTTTAGTCCCACTAATTGCGATAGATAGCATTATAATAATTAATATATAATTTATTTTATTCATTATTATTATTTCTTTGAAGATTTAAAAAATATAATCTTGTAATATTCTGATAATCCATAGGGATATCTTCTTTTAGAGCTGATTCCATAGCATTAATAAAAAATGCATTCCTATCTTTAATATCTAAGGATTGATTAATATATTCAGTATCTAAATTATAATTTGATGCTGTTTTACTAATACGTTTTTTAGAAAAATCTTTTTGTGTTAATGATTTTTGACTATCTAGCATTTTAGATAAAATCTTTTGTTGTCTTTCAATAGTTTGCCTTGAGATATTATTATTTTTTAAATCTAAAATAACTTCATCCATTTCATTCCCAGCATTGGATAGTCCACCTGTTTCTTCACCAGGGTTATCTCCAATTAAGTCCTCTAGTTTTTGTCTCAATTCACTTTGTTGTTTAAGTAGTTCTTCTAGAATGGATTTCTGCTGCATCATACTCATTTGACCAAGCTGCATAGTCATTTGGTTTATACCTTGTTGTTTATTTGACATTTGCTCTAGGGATTCCATGAATTTTTCAAATCCAGAAGCTGATTCACTTGATTGCATCTCTTCCATCGATAGAAGTAATAAATATGTTATATTGTTAATATATTTTAATATCTTTTCATGCTCATTAAATGCAGTAGTAACTTTTTTTTGTTCAATATTTGAGATAGCTTTAGATATAGATGATTTCAAACCTCCTATTTGACGGTTTATATTTGGATTTATATAGAACGTACTGTTAGATAAATCAGTTAGTTGTCTTGTAATTTGATTTAGTTGTCTATCAATACTATCTTGTTTTCTATTAATTTCCCTTAAATATGGGCTTCTTGATTTAATACCTTGAGATTCTGAAATTATTTTTTCTTGTTGATTAGACATGCTAAGTAAACTTTCAATTATTTTTATAAATTCTTTACTCAATTTATCTGATAATTCTTTTTTGAAACTGGTGTTTATTTCACTAATAATTTCTTCAATATCCTTTAAGTTTTTTTCCGTATTATTTGAAGCATTTTTGTTTACTGATTGATTTTGTTCATTCATCAATTTTTCAGTTTCTTTATTTATAGAACTTTCTGACAAATCTGATAATTGATTAGAAATATTATCTGAAAATTTATTAATTAGTTGTGTTGTCTCTTCTAAGATTTGATTAAATTCTTGGTATCTATTTTCCTGTTTTTTTGTTTTTTTATTAATGATATATTCATCTTCTTCATTATTAATATCAAGGATAATATCGGATTGCTTTTTTATCATGTTTTCTATTTGCTCAGCTAATTCATTAAGCTTTTGTTCAGCAAGTGCCATTTCAAACATCTCCATGTATTGATCTAATTGTTTTTCAAATTGTTCCATATTAAAATTATAGTTTTCTAAAGCTTCAGATATTTTATTCATATCCATGTTTTTTAAAGCATCTTGAAGTTCTTGTATTGCTCCGAATAATTCTTCGCTCATTATTTGTTGAATGAGATTTTGAAACTTTTCAAATTTATTAACTAAATCATTATCAAATAACTGATTTTCAGTTGCTTTTTCTACAATTTTTTCAATATTTTTTTCTATTTCTTCAATTTGAGAATTTATTTTTTCTATTTCTTCAAATGAATCTTCAATTTTCTGTTCTTGCTCCCAGTTAGTTTCATCCGATTTAAGAAGCTCCATTCTCATATTATTTGTCATTTCAGAAATTTCTTCAATAGATGAATTGATATCTTCCATAATATCTTGAGTATCTGTTTCTATTTCTTCTATTTCGGTAAACAGGCTTTCTAAAGAAGGGAACTTTCCAATAATAGTTTCTGATTCAGATATTTGATTTCCATTTATTTCATTATTATCAATAGCTATAATTCTAAAGTGAAGTTCCTCACCCATAGAAATTGGAAGATTATTTATATCCCAATTAAAGTTTAAATTATATTTTTTATCATTTTTTGTTGAAATATCCAATTCTGTTCTAATTTTATTTTGATTAAATTGTGGAAAATCTTCAGATAATATTTGATATTCAATAAATATTTCTTTAATACCATAATCATCAATAATATTTGCATTAATGGGAATAATCATTAATTCGTTAATTTCAAATTCCTTTGATGGTTTTTGGATTGCAATATTAGGAGGATTATCTTTTTTTGTAATTAGAGTGTACTGCCTAGGATTTAGGTTTGGAATAAATTCATTGTCCAAACAATGTAAAGTAAACGTCATTTCATCTGTAAAATTAATATTTTTACTGATTTTACGATTATCAATTTCAAGATTAACTCTATTTTCATTGGTTTTTAACCATGCTGAATTTAAAGGTTTATCTGATTCGCCTTTTATAAGCAAATTACTTCCTATAGGAATTTGAAGTTGATTTATATTTTTATAATCTTCAATATAAATATCTAAACCAGTATATTTAGGAGGGACTACTTTAAATATAAAATCAATAATTTTTGGTCTTTGCTTTACATCTATTGTATATTTATTTGTTGAAATTATATTCCATTTTGAAAAAAAATTAGGATTTTTATAGCTGGCCCAATATTCAAAGTTCTTATTAATTTCATTAAAAGTAAAAGAGTATAAATTATTTTTATTTGGGATATTTTTTTTGAAATTAATATTATTTTCAACCCAATTAATCATAATACTATCAGGAGTTTCACCAAATCCCTCTATTTCAATTTTCAGATTATCGTTTGATAAAACTGATTTATTTTGTGTAATAGAATTAATGGTAAATGGTAATGGCGGATAGAAGTTTTTATTGTAATTTATTAATCGGTGCGCTGTATCATTAATAATTGGGATTAGGAGTAAAATGGATAGTGTTGAAATAATTGTAAAGCTTATCCTTCGTTCAGCTTTATTTTTTTTTCTAAAATCATTTAAATTTATATTTGATATTTTTTTATAGACTGCTTTTTTTGCATAGTTAGTTAAGTCTGAATTCAACTTTTTGGAATTATTATTTATTTGTAAAATATTTATTAATTGATCTTTAACTTGCTTATTCTTTTTACCAATTTCTCTAGCTATATCATAAAAGTTTTTATAACTAAATAAAGAGTAAAAATGAATGATGAACTTGATTATCAAGTAGCTCAAACTAATAATCATTAAATTTATAAAAATAAGACTAATTGGTTTTCTTATGTAGCTATCGATATAAAAAATATGTTCAAATAAAATAATAAATAAAAAAATTGCAAAATAGATAATAGATAAATTATTTATATTTTTAAATAAGGCATTGATAGCGCTTTTTTTGCGGTATTTAATTAATATTTTTAATATTTTTTCCATACTTATTGAATTAAACTATATATAATTATATTAGTACCCATTTTTAAAGCTTCTTGTCTTGTATTTTCTGGATCATTATGAACATTCTTATCTTCCCATCCGTCACCTAAATCTGATTCATAAGTATATAAAAGTAGTAGTCTTTCTTGATCAAATATTCCTAATGCCTCAGGTGGCTTATTATCATGTTCATGTACTTTAGGAAGTCCATCGGGAAATGAATAGTAACAATGAAATAGTTCATGAGATTTAGGTATTAATGATAATTCCTTTTCTGGGAATAAGTTTTTAACAGTTTCTCTGAAAGATTTATCTAAACCATAGTTATCATCAACATGTAAAAATGCTCCATTTAATAAATGATTTCTTAATATTACTGTTTCTTCTGGATTAAATTTTATATTCCCATGTCCAGTTATATAAAAAAATTTATTTTTATAGAATAAATCATCACCAATTTTAACTTGCATCTCTTCTTTATTCACATTTATAGATGTATTGTTTTGTACAAAATCCAGTAAATTGGGTAACGAGCTTCTATTTGCATACCAATCACCACCACCAGAGTATTGTATTCGACTTATATTAAATGATCCTGTATCAGATAATCCAATTGATACAATTAATAAAATTAGTTTTATAATATTTAATTTAATTTTCATAATAATTAAAGATAATACATAAACAAGTATTAAATTTAAATATATATTTAACTACACATGTTATAATAAATTTTTATTTTTAAGAAATAGTATGAAAAAAATATTTTTGATTTTTTTGTTTTTTAGTCTCTCTTTTTTGGAAGAATCTAATTGGGCTACAACTAGATTTGAAGCTTTTTGGAAGAGAAATTTTAAACAAATGTCTTTCAGAGAACCTATTTATTTTCTTCCATACGATATAAGGTTAGGATACTACGAGTATGGAGGTTCTGGTTATTTTAGCGAGTTAGATAATTTTTTGTCTAACAATGACAATTCAGAATCAAATCCATATAATACAACTGAATTTAACTTCCCTGATATTAGTAATAAAAAGTTTAGAAAAATGATGGCACTGGAAATTGATTTCTTGAGGTATAATTTCTTTAAAGATTTACAGAATATGATTGATATTCAATTGGGTCTTGGGTATCGATTATATAAAAATATAAATGAAGTTCAATTTGATAATGGAGATTCTCTAAAACCTGAATTTAATGAGTTTAATATTAACGGAACATTTATCATGCAATTTAACCCAGGATATTATAACTATCTATATTATTCATCAGGATATACTCGTGCATCTTTTTATAATAATAATTTAACAGGAGGTGAAGCAAGTGGAACAGGAAGAAGTAGTCATATAGGGTTAGGATTAAATTTTATCAAACAAGATCAGCAAGAAAAATCAAATTTTCATTATGGTCTAGAACTAAGATTTTCTAAATTGAACATTCGCAAGATTAATGAGCCTGGCAACTTATCTAGAATTAATGATTTTAAAGCAGAATCCATTGGCCTTGTTTTTTCTTTTGGTGTTGGTTATGGTGGTGAAAAAACATTAGGAGATGTTGCATACATTCATATAGTAGATAATAATTATATAGAGGCATATGAAACATTTAAATTATATAAAAATAGTGCTAGAGTTTATAATAAATCAAAAATAGATGATATGATTGAATTTAGTAAAAATCAGATTCCATATCAATTATATAATAATGCAATGGATTTTTATTCGAATGGTGAATTTAATAAAGCATTAGAATTATTGAATAAAATATCCTATAAAGATGATATTGATTTGGATTATAAAATTAAATCAATAAAGTATATTATAGCTGATAATATGATAAGTGATTTTAATGATATCCAAGAAAGTTATTCAATTGATTATAAAATTCAATATTACAAAGATGTAAGAGATGTAAGTCCTAAAATTCGTGATGAAGTTAATAAAAGATTATCTTTATTATATTTAGAAAAGGGAGATTATTTATTGAACAACAATAATCATGAAGAGGCTTATGAGTTTTATATGTATTCAAAAACAACAGGTCATTATAATCCAGAGCGCATAAAAATTAAATTATCTAATTTGATTACTTCTATTTTAAATGACGCATATAATTTTTTAGAAAAAAAAGAAGATATTCTTACATATGAGAAATTATTTTTTGCAAAAAAAATAGCTAATGATAATAATGAATATATTAATTCACTTATAGATATTTTAGATAGTAGAATTAATACATTGAAATTAGATAAAACTAAACACAAAATGAGATTAATGCTCAAAGATAAGCGGGAGTATATACCCGATGGAATTAAAAAAGAAATTTTAATTGGAGACAGTCCCATGAAGGTTATCCAAATATTGGGTAAGCCTGTAGATGAAATAGATAGAAAGAAAATTAATACAAATTATAAGATAATGAAGTATTCAATAGATAATAAAATATATATATTCTTTTTTAAAGATGAGATTTTAATTGATATTGATTTTGAATAATAGGATAGAATTAATTACTTAATTGTTTTATTTTTTAGTGATGTTTTTATGTAATAAATAAAGAAGATAAATTAGAATGATAAAAAGAACTCATACTTGTGGAGAATTAACTAAAAAAAATTTAAAAGAAGAAATATCTCTAAATGGTTGGATTTCTAAATCTAGAGATTTAGGAGGACTTATTTTTATTGATTTAAGAGATAGATATGGGATAACACAAATTGTTTTTAATGAACAACTTAATAAAAAAGAATTTGAAATTGCAAAAAAATTAGGCCTTGAAGATGTAATTGGAGTAAGTGGGCAGGTAATAAGTAGACCTAGCGAAGCTATTAATAGTAAGATGGTTACTGGTGAAATTGATGTCAATGTAAGCACATTATGTATTTACAACGAATCTGATAATCCCCCTTTTGATATTAATGATAGATTTTCTGCATCTGAAGAACATAGGCTGAGGTATAGATATCTCGAATTAAGAACGAAAGATTTACAAAATAATATTTTAATTAGAGATAAAGCTTTACTAGCGACACGAAAATACTTTTCAAAAAATAATTTTATTGAAATTGAAACCCCTATTTTAATGAAGTCAACACCAGAGGGAGCAAGAGATTTTTTAGTACCGAGTAGAATTCATTCCGGTAAATTTTATGCTCTTCCTCAATCTCCGCAAACATACAAACAGTTATTAATGGTTTCAGGGTTTGATAAATATTTTCAAATAGTAAAGTGCTTTAGAGATGAAGATTTTAGATCAGACAGACAACCTGAATTTACTCAAATTGATATAGAAATGTCTTTTGTTGATCAGGATGATATTACAGATATGGGAACACATTTTATACAAACCTTATGGAAAGAAATTTTAGATGTTGATTTACCTAATAAATTTACAATATTGACTTATGAAGAAGCGATGAATACTTATGGGTCTGATAAACCAGATTTGAGATTTGATATGCCCTTAATGAATTTAAATGAATATGTCATTAACTCAGATTTTGATACGTTTAAGAATATTGTCAATTCGGATGGATTAGTAAAAGCTGTAAAAGTCAATAGTGCAGATGGCTATAGTAGAAAAATTATAGATGAATTAACTGCGTGGTTGAAAGATCAATACGGTGTTAAAGGTCTAGCATTTTTTAAGTGCAGTGATGGAGATAAGCTAGAAGGTGGAATAAGTAAATTTTTTAATAAAAATATTCAACAAACAATGATAAACGATTTAGATATTAAAAGTGGAGATATAGTTTTTATTATTGGTGATAAACCAAAAATTACGTTATCAGCTTTAGGTGCTTTGAGATTAAAACTTGCTCATAGAGAAAATTTAGTAGATGAAAATAAATGGTCTCCATTATGGGTTGTAGATTTCCCTTTATTTGATTGGAATGAAGATCATCAGAGATGGGACTCTTTACACCACCCCTTTACTTCTCCTAACTTCGAAGATATAGAAAAATTAGATGATAATCCTGGTGCTGTGAGATCGCTTGGATATGATATAGTGATGAATGGTTATGAAGTTGGTGGTGGATCTATACGTATACACAATAAGGATTTACAATCTAAAATTTTTAATCTTTTAAATATTAATGATAAAGAAGCCGATGAGAAGTTTGGATTTTTAATGAATGCTTTCAAATATGGTGCACCTCCACATGGAGGAATGGCATTTGGTTTTGATAGATTAATAATGCTCTTAATTGGTTCGAAGCAAATTAGAGATGTCATAGCATTCCCAAAAACAACTTCAGCTATGTCTTTAATGGATAATTCTCCTTCTAATGTAGATGATAAACAATTAGATGAATTAGGTCTTTTCTTAAAAGAAAGAAAATGAAAAAAACATTTAAATTAAAAGACATTGACCCTGTTGTATTTTCAGGTGCTGGAGATGAAAATATTAAATTAATTGAAAATTTCTTTAATTCAAAAATAGTTTTAAGAGGCAACAACTTAATTGTTGATGGTCTAAAAAAAGAAATTAGTGAAATTGAGCTTTTAATTGAAAATATAATGTATACAATTACTAACAAAGGATTTATCGGAACGAACGATATCAACGTATTAATTAATTCCTCCTTTGTTCAAAATATATCAACAAATGGTGAGAGTAAATTAGACAATGTAATTTTATATACATATAAAGGGGCTGTTGTAGCAGAGACAAAAGGTCAAAAAAAATACTACAAAGCTGTCTGTAATAATGATATTGTTTTTGCAATTGGTCCAGCTGGTACTGGAAAGACGTATCAAGCTGTAGCTTGCGCTGTTTCTGCTCTAAAAAATAATGAAGTTGAAAAGATTGTTATAACCAGACCTGTTGTAGAAGCTGGTGAAAGACTAGGCTTTTTACCTGGAGATTTGAAAGACAAAGTTGATCCTTATTTAGTTCCTATTTACGATTCTCTACATAAAATGATTGAACCACAAAAATTAAAAGAGTATTTGAATAAAAATATTATTGAGATAGCTCCTTTAGCTTATATGAGGGGAAGAACTTTACATAATGCTTTTATTATTCTAGATGAGGCGCAAAATTCAACAAAAATGCAAATGAAAATGTTTTTAACTAGATTAGGGGTTACATCTAAAGCTATTATAACGGGTGATCTTACACAAACTGACTTAGGGCTAAATGAAACTTCAGGATTAACTGACGCAGCAAACATATTAAATAGAGTAAAAGGTATTTCATTTGTTGCGTTAGATGAAAGTGATATAGTAAGACATAAACTGGTTAGAGATATTATTAAAGCATATAAAAAAGGTAATAAATAAATGAGCTACTCTTATATTTGTTCATATTCAAGGACTCCAATCGGAGCATTTCTTGGCAGTTTAAGCAAAATACCCGCTACTTCACTTGGTTCATATGTAATTAAATCAGTGATAGATAAATCTAAATTAGATAAAAATCTTATTGATGAAGTTATCATGGGGAATGTTTTATCTGCCAATCTTGGTCAAGCACCTGCACGCCAGGCATGTAAAGGTGCACAGTTATTAAATAGTGTAGAATGCTTAACGATAAATAAAGTTTGTGGTTCTGGGTTAAAAGCTGTGATGCTTGCAGACCAATCATTAAAATTAAATAATTCTAATTTAATTGTTGCTGGTGGTATGGAGAGTATGAGCTTAGCACCTTTCTATTTAAATAAATCAAGGACAGGAATAATGTTTGGTCATGATAAGGTGATTGATTCAATACTGAAAGATGGATTATGGGACCCCTATAATGATTGTGCAATGGGTAATTGTGGAGAGGTCTTATGTAGAGAAAATAGTTATACAATAGATATGCAGAATGAATATGCTATAGAATCTTATATGAGATCTAATAATGCTATCAAGTCAGGAGCATTCAAGGATGAGATTATTGGAGTTGAAATTAATAATAAAAAAAATAATATTTTATTTGAGGATGATGAAGAACCATTAAAATTTAATGAGGAAAAATTAAATAAATTAAAACCTGCATTTGATAAAAATGGAACAATTACTGCTGGCAATGCCAGCAGCCTAAGTGATGGTGCCGCAGCAGTTTTATTATGTTCTGAAAATTTTAAAGTTAAAAATGGAGTAAAGCCTATTGCAAAAATATTAGGTCATGTCTCCTATGCAACAGATCCGCTATATTTTACTAAAGCTCCAATATATGCTATTAAAAAATTACTTAAAAAAATGAATTTAGATATTAATCAAGTAGATTTGTTTGAAATCAACGAAGCTTTTTCTTGTGTAGTAATGGCTGCAATAGATGAGTTGAGGTTAGATCCTAGCAAGGTCAATATTAATGGAGGTGCTGTTTCTATGGGGCACCCTATTGGAGCATCTGGATCAAGAATATTAGTTACTTTATTAAATGCATTAAAAATAAAAAAATTAAAATATGGCATTGCTACATTATGCATTGGTGGAGGCGAGGCTTCTGCAATGTTAATAGAAATGTGTGATTAAATGAAAAGTACAAGTATTGGTATAGTTGGTGCAGGAACTATGGGTAATGGAATTGCTCATGTTTTTTCATTATTTGATTTCGATGTTCTATTAGTTGATATTGATAAATCTATATTAGATAAGGCTAAATCTATAATTGTAAAAAACATGAATCGTCAACTAAAAAAAGGTACTATTAATAGTCAAAAGATGACAGATTCTCTAGATAGAATTTTATTTTCAAAGAGTATAAATGATTTAAAAGAATGTGATTTAGTAATTGAGGCGATAAAAGAAGATATTGATGTAAAGTCTAGAGTTTTTGCAGATTTAGATTCAATCTGTAAAAAATCAACTATATTAGCATCAAATACTTCTTCAATATCAATTAATAAATTAGCAGAATCAACCGAAAGACCAGACAAAGTTATTGGTATGCACTTTATGAATCCTGTACCAATTATGAAATTAATAGAAATCATTGTTGGAAACAAAACATCTAAAGATTGCTTAAATTTTATAATGGATTTATCTAAAATTATTGATAAAATTCCAGTAAAATGCAATGATGCGCCAGGATTTGTATCAAATAGAATTTTAATGCCCATGATTAATGAGGCTGCTTTATGCTTAGATGAGGGTATTGCAACAGTAGAGTCCATTGATAAAATTATGGTATTAGGAATGAGTCATCCAATGGGACCTTTAAAATTAGCCGATTTAATTGGTATTGATGTTTGTATTTATATTTTAAATATATTACATAATGGTTTTAATAATAATAAATATAAGCCAGCAGAAGTTTTGTTGCGTATGAAAAAAAATAATAAACTAGGTAAAAAAACAGGGGAAGGTTTTTATAAGTATGAATTTTGATTTAACACAGGAGCATAAACTAATAAAGCAAACAGCAAAAGATTTTGCTCAAAACGAGTTGCTTCCAAAGGTATTAGATAGGGATGAAAATAAAATTTGGCCAGCTGATGCTGTGAAAAAAATGGGTGAACTTGGTTTTATGGGTATGATGGCTTCACCTGATTATAACGGAGGAGGAATGGATGCTATTTCTTACGTTATTGCAATGGAGGAGATAGCAAAAGTTGATGCAGCCGCATCTGTTGTGATGTCTGTAAATAATTCGTTAGTTTGTTCCTTATTAGAAAAGTATGGCGATTCCTTCCAAAAAGAAAAATATTTGTCTAAGTTAGCAAAAGGTGAGTTGCTTGGAGCGTTTTCATTATCAGAGCCACAATCAGGATCTGATGCTTCAAATATGTTAACATTTGCGAAGAAAACAGATGATGGATACCTTTTAAGTGGAACAAAAAACTGGGTAACTAATGGTAAAAATTCTGATGTAGTTTTAGTTGCTGCATTAACTGAAAAGGATGTTGGTCATAAAGGAATTTCTTGTTTTATTGTAGAAAAAGGATTTAATGGTTTTAGTGTAGGGAAACCAGAGAAAAAACTTGGTATTAAATCATCAGATACAACTGAATTATATTTTGATAATGTAGAGATACCAAAAGAAAATTTAATTGGTAATGAAGGCGATGGATTTAAAATTTGTTTAGGGACTTTAGATGGCGGGCGCATTGGTATAGCTGCACAAGCTTTAGGTATTGCTCAGGCGAGCTTAGAAGCAGCAATTAATTATTCTAAGGAAAGAAAACAGTTTAATAAGCCAATTTCTTCTTTTCAAGCTATACAATTCAAATTGACAGATATGTCGATTGCAATTGAGTCTGCCAGGTTATTAACAATTAAAGCTGCTTGGTTAAAAGATAATGGATTGAAGTATGGTGTTGAGGCAGCAATGGCTAAATTGCATGCTTCTGAAGTTGCAATGAAAGCTTCAACTGAATGCGTACAGATTCATGGTGGATATGGTTATATAATAGATTATGGTGTTGAGAGATTAATGAGAGATGCTAAAATAACTCAAATATATGAAGGCACTTCTGAAGTCCAGAGAGTGGTTATTGCAAGGGCTTTGTTAAAATAAATTTATGGATAAAAAACAAAAAAGAGCAGCGCGCTGTTTAAGTGTACAACTGTTATATAGCTTTGAATTAATACCTACATCTTCTATTAATAATTTGGTAGAAAACTTTTTCAAAAGGAAAGATAATGATTTAGATGAAATTACGTATAAGAAAAAAGAAATTGATTATGCAAAAAAACTAGTTAAGCATGCAGTCAACAATGCGGAATCTATCGATAACCTAATAGAAGAAAAATTGAGTAATTGGGATATTTCTAGATTGGCTATTATAGATAAAATTATATTAAGAATGAGCATTGCTGAAATGTTTTTTATTGATGATGTTCCTAAGAAAGTCTCTATGGCAGAAGGTATAGAAATCTCTAAAGAATTTAGTACTAAAGATAGCAGTAGTTTTATTAATGGAATACTGGATGCAATTTATAACAGTAAAACCATAACCTTAGAAAGTTTTAAAAAGGAAAAAAAAGTAAAAGTCAAAGTATTTGAAAAGGATAAAGAGTAATAAATGTCTATAATCTCAAAAGTATTAACCACCGTTTTTGGTAGAAAATCTGATAAAGATTTAAAAAAAATATTACCAACCATTGAAAAAATTAATAAAGAGTATGAATCATTAAATAAATTAAGCGAAGACGATTTAAAATTAAAATTTCAAAAAATTAAGGATGATTTACAGCAATTAATATCAAAAAATAAAAATAAATATTTAGAAGAAAATAAAGATCTAAATACCGTAGATGATTTACTTTATAAGGATGAAACTCAGTACCTTGATGATCATATGGTTGAGGTCTTTGCAATAGTAAAAGATGCCTCAAGAAGACTATGTGGTAGTTCATATCAGGTTATGGGACAAAAAATGAATTGGGACATGGTTCATTATGATGTTCAGCTAATTGGTGGAATTGTTTTGCATCAAGGCAATATAGCTGAAATGAAAACAGGTGAAGGTAAGACATTGGTTTCAACGTTAGCGATCGCATTAAATGCTATAACTGGTCGAGGATTACATGTCGTTACTGTAAACGATTATTTAGCTCAAAGAGATAGTGAGTGGATGGGCTTTTTATTTAAATATCTAGGCTTGTCTGTGGGTTGTATTCTTGATAGAATGTCTCCTTCTGAAAGAAAAGATATGTATGCAAAAGATATAACTTATGGTACCAACAGTCAGTTTGGGTTTGATTATCTAAGAGATAATATGGCTGTTTCATCAGATTCTCAGGTTCAAAGAAATCATGTTTATGCAATTGTTGATGAAGTTGACTCCGTTTTAATTGATGAGGCAAGGACTCCCCTAATAATATCAGGCGTGGTAAACTCTCAGCAAAATGAGCAGTATACTGTTTGGAAACCCTCTGTTGAATCATTAATTAAGAAACAAAATCAAAATATAAATGAAATTTTATCGGATATAGAAAATCTTATTGAGTCAGATAAAAATGCAGCTGGTAGAAAATTATTATTAGCAAGCAGAGGTGCACCTAAAAACAATAAGTTGAAAAAAACCTTCCAAATTCAAGGAACAAAACAGCTTTGCATGAAAGTAGAAAGTGAATTAATAAGAGATAAAAAACTGAATGAGCTTGATGAAGAATTATATTTTTCTATTGACGAAAAATCAAACATTGTTGATTTATCTGAAAAAGGAAGAGAATTTTTATCTCCAGATGACCCTGAGAGCTTTGTTATCCCTGATATTGGAGAAGAATTTCATAAAATAGAAAAAAAACTTTCAAAAGATAAAGATATAGCAGTAGAAAAAGAAAAGCTACAGGCACTGCACTCTGAAAGAAGTGAAAAAATTCACACTATTAATCAATTATTAAAAGCATTTTCTCTTTTTGAGCTAGACAATGAATACATTGTTCAGGACGGCAAGGTTTTAATTGTTGATCAACATACAGGAAGAGTAATGCATGGACGTCAATTTTCGGATGGTATGCATCAAGCGATAGAAGCAAAAGAAAAAGTTGCTATTCAAAGGGAGACACAAACCGTTGCTACAATAACCATACAAAATTATTTTAGAATGTATGAAAAACTATCTGGAATGACAGGAACAGCAAAAACTGAAGCGCCAGAATTTATGCAAATATACAAACTAGATGTA
>Ga0315315_10003720_pt1 | contig 14045 bp, 11 predicted proteins | sample M140m3416metaG_FD_203699 | JGI IMG/M metagenome (GOLD analysis project Ga0315315, IMG submission 203699) | Ammonia-oxidizing marine archaeal communities from Monterey Bay, California, United States - M1 40m 3416 | ecosystem: Environmental > Aquatic > Marine > Intertidal zone | place: USA...
CCGACCCAACATCCTTCCCTGAAGGCGCACGACAGATAAAGCTGAAGAGTACAGTCGAGAGCGCTACCGGCATGGCGATTCGTGACAGCCCACCAGCCTTTGTCGTTACAGCCAGCCGTATTCTCGGACGTCAATCAAACAAAGGTAACGGCAGCTATGAGCTGCTTGTCAGACCTGAGGGCGACACCATCTTTGCCGTCTCAACACCGCGGCTTGAGGGCTCATCACTCAACCCCGCCTCCCTCTTGGTCTGGCCCGCGAAGCCAGCGGTCGATGTCAATGAAGACATCCCGGTCATCGTGGCTGCGCTGGATGCATTCGGACATCCAGTAGCGAACGTGGAGTTTGAGATCTCTGCACCGGGTGCTGGGTCTTTTCCTGGCCCGATAAAGAGCGGAAAGAACGGCCTGGCCGTCACCAAATATACAGCGACGGGCAACCCAGGATTTGTCACCATCATCGCGACAGCAGCAGGACTGAAGACACAGTCCGCCGTCTTCCAGGGTGATGAGAGTGCAGGGCCAGGACCCGTGTTGTCGGGTGATGCAGCCACAATCGCGAACCGTACATCCGTCACAGCTGCAATCGGTACCGCTCGGATCGAACAGGAAACACCTGCCCCACCTCCAGTGGCGCCACCACCTGTAGCTGTCGTTGCGGCACCCGTCGCCGTAGCTCAATCGACTCCAGCAGCTCCAGCAGCTCCAGCAGCTCCAGCAGCTCCAGCAGCTCCAGCAGCTACAGCAGCTACAGCAGCACCTGCTGGCGGTGGATGGACCCCGACTGGTGCACCCACAACAGCACCAAAAGCTGCCCCACAGACATCCTCAGGAAGTGCCTTCGGTGGCTCAACCAGCAGCGTCTACGTTGCACTCTTGGGCTCACATCACCGCTTCTCGCAGACCGCCGATGTTCCTGAAGGTGAGATCGCTGCTGTGCCTCCAGTCACTGAATTTAGTCGCGCCATGGCACCAGGCATGAAGCTCGGCGGTGACTACTGGATCAAGGATGGTGCTCTGGCCGTGACTGCGGAGACTCGGATCACCTCAGAGGCGGTCAAGGCTCTCGGCCGGGTCAACAGCTTCACCAGCTGGGCCTTCCAGTTGGGCGCCAAGTACAGGTTTGCTGACATGGGCTTCGGTGAGCCCTATGCACTCGGCACCCTGCAGCGCGCACAGACCACCCTCTTCAAGTTTGAGAACACCAATATGGACACCATGAAGGCCGAGCAGAAGGGCCTCATCGGCGCACGCATTGGCGGCGGGCTTGTGATGGCGCTGCCCTCTGACCTCACCTTGGATGTTCAGCTCTCTGAGCTCCTCAACCCCAACCCCGTCGCCACACACCTCGGGGCGACCGTGACACGGGAGCTCGCCCCGGACATCCATCTGCTGGGTGGACTCGACCTCGACTTCAAACACGTCGGGATGACAAGCAGTGGGTATGAGGTGAAGGTCTCTGAGACCGAGATAGGCATCATCGCTGGTGTTCAGTACACCGGTCTATAGGCGAGACCACCTGGCCGGCGGTACACTCGCAGATGCTGGAGGTGGGTTTGCACCCACCATATAGACTGCACGTCGATTCAGCACATTGTCGACGCCATCGCCGGTCGGTACAGCCAGCCAGCCTTCGCCAAAGCCATGAAAGAAGACGGGAATAGACAGGCCCCTCGCCTGGAGCCACTGTCCGATGGCCTGCGCGCGCTGTCTGGAGAGATTGGCATTGCTGCCCCGGTCCCCGACAGTATCTGTACAGCCACCGATGTAGAGCTTGACGGGTACTACCCGCCCATATTTATCGATGATGTCGTTTAGTTCGGCCATCAGCGAGACCAGCTTGCCCTCTTCTTCTGGTGTGACGACCGCCTGACCAGACTCAAAGACCACATCATCGTGAGGAATATCCACAAACCAGGGTGAGTAAGTAAAACCAGACCACGCATTGGCTGTGTGAAGTGTCACATCAAGCAAGACAACCTTCGCTGGATCACCCATCCACGGAACCTCAACCTCTCCTGGTCCTGCATCAATCTGTACGGAGTTCTCCTCCAGAACAACCCCGTGCGCACCGATTGCCTTGATGTCAGCCCGAGCGACCGGCTGGCTGACCCGAACCTTGAGCGTGCGCTTCGCAATGTCCGCCTCCGCACGGGAGAGGTCCACCTCTAAGCGACCTGCATAGCTGTACTGAACCGGAACCTGCACCGCCTCGACATAGCCATCATCAAAGTCCACACGGATCGTTGCCAAGGCCTCCGAGACCGCGGTGTCTCGATCCCACCTAAACTGAGACAACTCCCCCGCTGAGAGGTCAGAGCGACTGAACTCCCATGTCTCGCCGCCCGCCTCAACCTGAACCCACAGGGTACTCGCCCCGCGCGGCACGGTGACTGAGAACATCGGCTGCTCACCAGGACCCAGACTCGGGCTGTACCCAAACTCCAACTCTCCAGCCAGCGCCGAGAGACCCGTAAGCAACATTAGAAAAATACTCATTGGATTCCCTCGCTTGAGTGCGTAAGCTGTATTCTGCATCAAACGGGGGAGTCTTCGCCATGCTCAAGTGCGCCTTATTTCTCAGCCTTTCCATCGCTGCTTGTACATCCTTTAAAGAGGAAGACTCCGGGGGTAGTGGAAACGGTGGCGGAAATGGCGGTGGTGGCGGGCCAGGAAATGTCGACCCGACTTGTGAGCGACCTCACTACGGCCTGACCGATCTCTCGTCCTCTCTGAGCGAGTGGGACTGCGATATCCAGCAGGCAACAGGTGTCGCAGGGCTCGGAGCGACCTCATATTTTTATGGCGTCTACAAAGAGGCTGAGGGCGGCTTTACGGGCTTCGAAGAGTGGATACTCTTCGCCAACGACACCTGGAGAGACGACGGCGGAAGTGACTGCACAATACGCTGGAATGTCTCAGCTGTTTCAGACGATCCTGAGACCTGCCCGGCCTGCGATGTGGCGCTCGACGTCATCTTTACGCTAGATAAGAGCTGCAGTACCTGTCCAGATGACATGATTGATGCTCAGGAGTCCAACGCCACCGAGCGCTACGAGGTACAGCGCTCTGCTGACGGAACCAGCCGCTGGTTCTATGCCTCATCAGGCAATCAATTTGGTACCGGCAAGACCAATTCGAATGCGATGAACTTCGTCACCAATGATAGCTGCGTCTGGTTCTGATTCATTATTAGGTCGAAATCGTCCGATACAGTAGGAGTATGAACCCACGCTTTGCACTGGTGCTGGCTGGCGGAGGTGCCCGTGGCGCCTACGAGGCCGGCGTGCTTCGCTTTATCCTGGGCGATCTCCCAGGGCGTATCGGTCACCCCGTCTCTGCCGATCTCATCTGTGGCTCATCTGTAGGCGCCATCAATGGTTCAGCGATTGCTGCCTGGAATGGCAGCCCAGAAGGGCCTGAAGAGCTCACAGATTTCTGGACCTCCCTGGCCTGTGAGGATGTCTACCGCTTCGAGGCCTTGGACCTCCTCCGCTCACCGATGCGAGTCCTGCGCGGGCCAGCCAGTAATGAGATGGCTTGGGTGGATGCACGCCCCCTTCACACACTCATGCGAGAGACCTTCCCCTGGCAGCAGCTCCACGATGTGATCGATTCTGGCAGGCTGCAGGCACTTGTCCTCACAGCGACAGAGGTATCTACAGGGCACTGTATACAGTTCATCGACGGGCAGGTTGACCCAGACTCGATCGAGTCCCATCCCGGCATCCGGCGCGTCTTTAGCCGTATGGGACCGGAGCATATCCTGGCCTCCTGTGCCATTCCGTTTCTGTTTCCTCCAGTAGATATTGATGGCCAGCCCATGGTTGATGGATCACTGAGGCAAAATACACCGCTCTCCCCTGCCCTGAGGCTGGGCGCCGAACACATACTCGTGGTCGGAACACGTCAGCAAAAAATGGAAACCGTGAGCACCGAAGATGCTCAAGACCTCCAAGACTTACCGTCTACGCCTGCGCTACTGGGAAAAGCTCTCAATGCACTGTTGCTCGACCCGGTTCATCAAGACTTGGCCCGAGTGGACCTCATCAATCGAATCTTAGCGTTCGGTACCGAGGAGTTTGGAGGAGACTTTGTCGAGCGCCTCAACACCCGCCTAGCAGAGACACTGACGCGCCGACTCCGCCCCGTAGACACCCTCTGTATACATCCATCCGAAGACCTCGGCCGAATGGCCGCTGCCGCTTACGACCCAAAGACCATCAAGGCAACCCGCGGCACAAAGTTCATGCTCTCGGCAGTGGCCGGCGATTCGCAAGAGTCAGACCTGCTGTCGTATCTCCTCTTCGATGCCTCATATACAAAGGCCGTTGAGGACTTGGGCTACAACGATGCAGTGGCACGCGAGACCGAGATCATCCGCTTCTTGGAGCGCGCCCGTCGGTGACCCGACAGCAGCGTACAGGGATCCTCAGAGCTGGTTTGTGATGTTGACCACATGAAGCTGACGCCAATCAGCTCCAGCCTTCGGCAGCGCCGTAAAAGCCAAGAACATCTGACCATTGATCTCGGTGACAGCGGGCTCACCCGCAGCAATGAGTCCAGTGTTGATGCGAATCGTTCGGGTTCCATCCAGTCTGGATAAGAAGATCTTGTGAGACTGCTCCGGATCACTGACACCGTACACAACCCACTGTCCATCAGGCGTGATCTCTGGCTGAGCACGCAGTGGGAGTCTGATATTACTCCCGATCACAGTCTTCTGGCCGGGCTGCCTCGAGACGCAGATGTCCCACTGGTCGTCCCCACCTTCATTTGAGAAGAACACGATCGCGTCACCGCTCCAATTAGGGCGTGTCTGGTCACCGTTCCCACCTACCCAGGGGCGCGACGATGTCCCCTCGAGCACAAACATGTCCTCACCACCCCGATTCTTCCGAGAATAAGCCATTCGCTCGCCACCTTGGTGGAATGCAGGCGCCATCTCAGAGAATGGGCTGGTCAGCAGACGGGTGACGGAGTTCGTAGAGCGATCCCAGACGTGGATATCTCCAGCACCGCTGACGTCTGAAACAAAAGAGACCCGTCGACCATCTGGAGACACGGCAGGCCAGGACAGATCACCTTTGATCTGCGAGCCCGTAATGAGCTCTCCTGCACTCTGAGTTCCGGGAGAGAGCATAAAGAGCCGTGTGGTCCCACCCGCATTGCTGCCCTCAAAGATTAACGGTCCCTCAGGATGCCAGACTGCTGCCCCAGCAACAGTCCCGCCACCCGAGAACGACGACCGCGCGCCGGGAAGCTGTGCCTTGGACGGCGTGCCCTTGGCCACCCCGCTCATCAACTCAACCACATAGAGGTCATTGGTGCCCTCGTAGTCATTGATCTCAAACGCAAGCCACTTGCCGTCAGGTGCCCACGTGGGGTTGAACACATGCCCTGCAGCAGTGTGATTGATCTCGGCAGCCTGTGCAGCACCTACGCTTAAAGCTGCACCCAAGATACCGGCGCAAAACTTAATCATCCATCATCCTCCTGGCCGGCAGGTCCCACAGTGAAGCCCAATGAGCCAAACGGGTACCAGCGACTTGTATCTGAGAGCGCGCCTGCGTTGAACGATATCGCTCCACTAAAGCGCCCAAATTCTACGACCTGATAGGCCAGACCAACCGCACCACCGCCAGCCTTGATGGTTCCATCCATCCGGCTGTAGCGCAGGGTCTGCTCGCCCGGATTGCCGAGGTCACCGCATTCTCCAGCCCCAGGTTTGTCAATACATGACTGACTCACCCCAGTGACGGCGCCGCTACCGAACCCATACATGGGACCCGCAGCAAGCCACATCTTGCCAAGATTCATTGCTCCAGCCACCCACACGAATCCGAGATGGGCCTGGTCGTTCCTGAGGTCAAAGCGATCAAGGTCTTCGAGTGAGCCGGATGAGTCCGAAGGACTTCCTGAGAGCCCCTGATAGCCACCCTCAATCAACACGCCGAATGGACCACCAACACCCGCCTCGAAGCCTGCTGCGGCGCGACCACCGATTCCACCAAAGCCGCCGGGGGCATTGCCCGTTCCGGCGTCAGTTGCTTGAGTCCAACCGAAACCCACATCGACACGGGGGCCCATATAAGTAAACCGGAATGGACCCGTATCACCCGCCTTACGCTTACTGACTTGGCTGGATCCACCCTTGCTGACCTGAAGAACAATCGTGTCTCCACCCGGACTGACCTTGAAGGTGTGCACGCCAAATGTGTAGTCTCCGGCTGGAAGCAGTCCGCTATAAGAGCGCCCCTCGGAGATGCGCTGTTGGGCCATACCGATGGTAGACCGCTGATCAGGCTGCAGAGGCATCACGGCTACAGCGAGATTCGACTCACCCTTGTACCGATCGGGAATGATGAGATCAACTTCACCGTACTGCCGAAGAATGTCGGCCAACCAGTTCGTGGCGTCAGCATTCTCAGTCACTTCCTTCGCCGAGAGCAGCCTGCGGTAGACCAAGGTGACATTTCCCAGCTCTCGGGCAGCCTGAGCAGCCAGATAGTGGTCATCGAAGGTGAGCACCACTTCCTTGCGCTGGAGGCTCTGCATTGTGCGGTACGAGCGGTCCACACCTCGCCAGTGCCCGCGCTTAGCGAGACGGGTCATCTCTTCTGCAAGTCTGACGTGCTCTGCCTTGGCCTCGGATTTCGAGATGGCCAAAGCATCCATTGGTGCAACTGCAGCGAGCAGCGGCACGAGTCCAAGTGCAGTTCTTGACGTGATGCTCATTCTTCACTCCCCTCACCATCATGACAGATGGGAGCGCCTTGCGAAACGGTTTGTGGGGTCTCCGGCCGCGAGAAGTCCGGGACCGGTCCAGCCCATGGGTCAAAAAGGACTCGTGAATAGGGGTGCTGCGGCTCATCGTCGGCTCTCGAGAGTTCCTCGATGACCTCCCCATGAAGCATCACAAGGATTCGATCACACCACTCTCTCGCTTCGGACATATCGTGCGTGACGATAATGCATCCGGCATCCTCTGGAAGATTACCGATCAGCGCCTGTAGCACCTCATGACGGCGCTCAGGGTCCAGACCACTTGTTGGCTCATCAGCGACAACCAATTTCGGGTCCAGCGCAAGCACCCGGGCGAGTGTGACACGACGCTGCTCTCCACCAGACATCTCCCGAGGAAGAGCCCCACCGCGCTCAGCGAGTCCGAGCCGCTCCAGCATCTCTTCAGCCCGAGCCACAGCCTCCACTCGATTCAGGCCACCGAGCACACGCAGTGTCTCCACCACATGCTCAAGTGCGGTCTGCTGCGGATCAAGTGCAGCCATCGCATCTTGCGGAACATACTGGTAGCCGACACGCAGCGGGCTTCGCTGTCGCTCGCTGAGATCATCCCACCGCCGACCCTCAATCCAGACACTCCCTCGACTTGCTGCCTCGAGCCCGAGAACGATTCGAGAGACGGTCGTTTTTCCAGAGCCCGACTGTCCCACGAGCGCAACAACCTCACCAGGGTGGACGACAAAGTCCACACCTCGAACAGCTTGCACCAAGCGACTGGGACTCCAAGGCCAGGGGCCGGAGTCAACAAAGTCTTTGTGCAGGTCTCGCACCTCTACCAGAGGCTGACTCATGCCATACCTCCAAGACGAACAACGTCATCCGCCATTCTCGCCACGGTGTCTTCATGGTGGCTGATCAAGAGCAAGCCAGCCCCATGACCACGCACGACATTCACCAACAATTCAACAACCGTTCTTCGGAGGACAGGATCGAGTCCAGTCTCCGGCTCGTCCGCCACCACCAGGGCGGGCTTTGGCGCAACAGCGACCGCGAGGGCTGCCCGCTGAGCCATTCCACCTGACAAGGATCCAGGGAGCGCACCAGCACAGGACAGATCGAGTCCCACATCCGACAGCACCTCGCCAATGGCAAGGCCCATGTCATCTGGTGGATTCTCTCGACGAGAGATGGCTATCTCGAGCTGGCGTCCGATGGTTCGCCCAGGATTCAGCGCTGAGCTCGCCGCCTGGGGGGAATAGGTAAAGTAGGACCCGCGGAGCGCACGTGTGGCCTCGAGAAGGTCAGCTTGGGCGGCAACACCCCCTCCACGGATTCCTTCAAACCAGTCTTTATCCGGATCGATAGCTGGATAGCGAAGCTCGCCACGAACAAGCCCGGGTGCGACATCGATGACACCCATGCTGCACCGCGCAGTCAGCGACTTACCCGATCCAGAGGGACCAATCAGTGCTGTCACGCGTCCGGGCTGCACCACCATATTGACCCCATCGACCAACATGCGATCAGGAGTACGAACAGCGAGGTCTTTGAGCTCTATCAGTGCCGTCATCTGGCCCTCGCAGCGCGACCAATGGCGATCGACATCACAGCAACAAGGCCGAGAAGTCCGAGCGCTAGCCAGAGCGCATGGCCAGAGTTGTAATCGAGACTTGGAATGAGACTCGGGTAGCCGAGCTTCAGCAAATCAGCCCAGCTCTTCAGCGAATCCGCATGCGTGAACGATGGTTGGTTCTCCGCCAGCGCCAAGTAGGACAGTGCAATCTCGAGAAAGACAACGTGCATCATGGTCTCTGCGCCCTGTCGAACGACGACCGGCCGCAGATTGTAGCCAACCACGTGCACAAGAAAAATCCGGCGGGCTGAGTAGCCATGTGCTCGCAGTGCCTCTACAAAACGAGACCCGCCTAAGCGCTCCGCCACCGATGCTGCCTCATCCATTGCCCCAGGTGCAGCCAGAAGCGCCCAGGTCCAGGCAAGTGGAAACAGCGAGCGGTGCTCTCGAGGCAGAAGCAGCGCCACCACCAAAATCACCACCATCCGCGGGAGTGCGCCCACAATCTCCGAGAACCACTGAATCGCAGCGTTGACACGCTCGGATCCGAGACAGCGCAGCAAGCCACCCAAGACCCCGAAGAGGCCCACCAAGATGCCGGCACTGAGTGCAGGGAGTGCCACCACAGCAGCACCCTGGGTCGCGTAGTCCACCAGTGATCGACCACGGGTGTCCGTGCCAAAGGGTCCTACCTCCAGCGGGCCCTTGAGGGCGAGCTCCGGCGTGATCTGACCGAGATGCTCAGGAGCAAGCCATGCAGCGAAAATGAGCGCCCCGAAGGAGACAGAAGCCACGGCAATTGGCATACGGCGGTTCATGCTTGCCGCTCCAGGCGCACGCCACTCGGCGCACGTCGCACGTGTAGCGCTACCAGCGTCTCCAAGACAGCCTGTACAACCAGCAAGACCGCACTCACCGTCGCAAACAGGGTTGCAGCGGCCAGCACGACCCCAAAGTCCTGGCGGAGAGTCCCACCCCACAGCAGATCACCGATACCATCAATCCGTAAGATGACCTCCACAATCACAGCACCGGACAGCAGGTGAATGATCCTAGCCCTCATCTGCCCGATGAGCGCCGGGGCTACGTTTGGAAGCGTGTTCTCAATGAGCCGCTCTCCACGAAGAATGGCGATGCCGACATATCGCTGCTGCGCCTCGGTCTCGAAGGTCGTTCGCGTGCCTAAAACCGCACCTGTGAAGGCGCCATCAGCAATACCGAGGACCCCTGCCCCCACAAAGAGGCGAGCTATCTTTCCTGCATCCGAGAATGAGTCAAAGCCATAGGTGAGCTCGATAAAGGCCGCACCAGCAAGGGCGAGCACCAACGCAGGTATGAGCCCCATGAAGCGAAGCAGTGGGTCCAAGGCACGTGGCAGCCAGCCCTTGGTGGCCAGTAGCGCACCAGCCATGACCATCAGAGCTGCAAGTCCAATGAGGGACACCGTGGTTGGAATGGCTTCAGTGAGCAACTCCAAGACCGGTAGCCCCTGATGGAGTCTCCACGAGTTTCCAAACTCGAGCGTCATCGCATTGGCCATCCACCCAGTGAAGAACTGGACCGGGCCACCATTGAGATTCCAGCGTTCAGCCAAGGCTTCCGTGCCACCACAGACGCTCGGTGGGCAGATCAGGCTCGCCGGGTCTCCAGGGAGAGACCAGATAAAGCCAGTGATCACCGCCGGTACGATAAAAGGCAGCAAACATGCGGCAAATAGCCGCACGAGAGGTCGAATCCACCAGCGCTTCACGCCGCTCCCGAGCTCAGCCCTCGATCGACCAGTTGTCGATCTCGGTGAAGTAATAGTACGCAGAAATAATCGCCCCATTGACCTCAGTTCGCCAGGCACTCCTGGTGTCGAGCTTCCAGAGGAAGAGGTACGGCAATTCAGTACTCAGGTGCTTGTGAAGCTTGTGGTAGGCATCGCGCTGCTCTGTATCGGTCACAGCATCCTCATACTCACCAAGGATCTGGTCCACCTCAGCACTGGCATAGCGGAACATGTTCTGCCGTCCCTTGCTGTGGAAGAGCTCGTTGACTTCTTCAACCAAGCCGAAGGACCACTTACCGATGACAAGGTCAAAGTCGGATGAGCCAGCCATCACGGAGTTGTCCCACTCGTCTGCACTGATCTTGCTCGTGAGCCTATCGAATCCAGCTGCACCCAGTTGGTTTGCAACCTGACTCAGTAGATCGGGCGCCTCATGATCGAGATTAGCGAGCATACCAACGCGAAGGGTGATGGGCTCACCGCCCATATGCCATCGGCCACCAAGCTTCTCGAGACCGGCCTGCTTCAGCAACGCCTCAGCCTTGACCAGGTTCGAGTTCTCTTGAACTGCAACTTCGCCATTATAGTAGGGGCTGGCAGGAATAAATGGCCCCGAGATGAACTCGCACGGCGTCTCTTTGTCGTTCGGCTTTACGCCAATGGAGAACTGTCGAAGCTCGTTGCGGTTCAGCACCATGTTCAGGGCTTGACGCACGCGCTTATCCTTTAGCGCTCCACGGTTGGTGTTTACGGAGACGTACCACCAACTTCTGAGGTCATAGGACTTCATCGACACATCGTCAGAGGCCCGAAGGTCGGGACGCTGAGGCGGCGGGACAACGACAATCCCCTGGACATTGTTGTTGATAAGCGTCTTGGTCTGAACCAGTGGATCACCACCCTCTTGAAGCTGCATCTGCACGATTTTAGGCGTGTGATGAGTGTTCGCGAAGGCATCCATTGTCACCATTCTCAGTCCGCGCTTGCCGTTAAACGGCCCAGTCCCTACGGGTCTGGCCGAGAACTGAAGGTCAGGAGAGATGGCTGTGGAGTCAAACTCGCTGGCCGGCAAGATCGGAAAGCTGAGCCGCTCACGAGGCTTCGGCAGCACCCGATTGAATCGAATCAGGCCCGTCTGAGGCCCCTTGGTGTCACAGCCAACGATGAACTCGCGGTAGTGGGCAGCGACCGGACTGGGCGTACCATCATCCAGCATCGCATCGACCGTGAAGCAGAGATCCTTAGAGGTCAAGGCTTGGCCATTGTGCCAGCGGATTCCGCTCTTCAGCGTAATCTCCACAGCCCTACCCGCCTCGGCAAGCTGATACTTCTGTACCACCCTGCTCTTCAGCTCGAATGTGATTGCGTCGTTGTACCAGAGTCGATCAAAGATCAACTCTTGGGCGCGGTGATCAGCCATGGTCTTGGCATACAGTGGATTGAGAGACATCGGAATGCTCTCCTCGAAATACGCCAAGGTGGCGCCAGTTCCGACCACAGCCACGGCTAGACCAGTCATCGCTCGTATCGCGTGCTTGAGGGCCATTACCTTCTCCTCGATTTGCCTAATGTACAGGGTTTGATGGACCAGCGTTCCGACTGCGTCGCAAGTGGAGCGCCTCAAGAGGCGCCCGTGTTGCAGACAAGGCAGGATAGCTGGACTTGAATTGATGAGTAAGTTCTTCTGGCCGCATAGGATTTCGGTTTCCCGCATCCCAGGCCGCTACTGAAATCGCAAAAACGACATCCATGCCGATTTCTTCCTGACGTTCGAGCGCATTGAGGCGCAAGATTCCCGCATCTCGATATTGGTCGTTGGCATCAGCAACGATCATTCCGGCCATCAAGACCGCTGCGCGGGCACGCTGAGCAAAGGGGCGATGGAATGCCATCTCGCCGCCGCCAACATCCGCCATCATTGCCTGCAGCTGCTTCTGCAGAGCCAGGCCTGCATCAAGAACTGCCTGGGGTTCGACTGCACCGTCCTTGATGGAAGGCACCAGCGCCGCCGCCAAGACACTCCGGTCAGACCAAGTGCTCACGGCCGCAATACCAGCCGACTTGGCTTCTGCGATAAAGCTCACATCACTCGCAACAAGATCTGATGAGGCAAAGAGCCACGCGTCGTCGAGTGGAAGCTCAGGGTGTGTCGTCTGCGTCGGTGGAGCGGTGGAATAGCGTGCACTAATCTGATCGAGCACACCCGCGTCGGTGGGTGGTGCAGAGGCCGCAGCCGCAGCAGAGTGCCACGCTGAACGAGTCAGAAAACGTGTAGGGTCAGTGATGGCCAACAGTCGGCCCTTTTCCGTCCGCTCAGGCACTTCAGCGTCAGGAGCCAAGTCTACGGTCGGCTCGACACCTGGTTGGACTTCGCCCAGAGAACCGGAGATCTCACTGAGAACCTCAAGCTTCGGAATGCGCTCACCCTTAGACAGCGCAGCCGTCCAACTCGCTGCACGCTCACTGAAGACACTGTTGCTCGGGGTGGCACCGAGATGCTGACTCGCCTTTTCATAATCCCCACGAATCGCGTGAGACACACCAATGACGTATGCAAGCTCTAATGGGTCGGTCTCAGAGGCATCGGAATCGAAGGCCTCGATTGTGGCGCTCGCCGTCAGCAGACCCGCTTGTCGATAGAGGTCAGAGAGACCTTGATGGACCCGAGCTAAGCCCCGGCCATCTTGAGCATCGCCAAAGGCAGGAAGTGCTACAGCGAGGTCCTGCTCAAATACCGCGCGCCAGCCCGGGTGCCCCTCGAAGCGAGCCCGCAGAGTGTCATCAGCCATCCGAACAGGCCAACTCTTCGTGAGCAAAGCACCATCCACAGCAGCGTAAACACGCTTGGTCTCTTGGGCCTTGTCGGCATCCGAGGCGGAACTGCATGCGCCCAACTGGAGAGCGATAAATCCTATGGTCAACCAACGGCTCACGGAGGGCAAAACTCCGTGTTCCCACTCGCTGACACACACGCTGCGAGTGGCTTCGAGGTGTCTTTTCCTGAGGCCTTTGCGTAGTCCAACCATGCTCGAGAATATTGCTTAGCCATCGAGCGATACTTGTTCGCCTTGGCCTCATTCTTCTCGTTGCGGTCTTTCACAAAGCGCTTCTCAGCACGCTTCCAGAGACGGCTCGCGGCCTGAGACTTCAGCTGATTTAGATAGTAGACGTTGCGTGTATGAGCGGCACCGGCCCACTTACCCTTGTTCTCGAGCGCGTAGCCTGACCATCGAATGACTTGGGTTGACTTCCCTACCCCTCTCTTGTGGAGGTGAATCGAGTACATCAAACACATGTTCGGATCCGATCGGTCAATCTTCTCGAGATGGCGCTTCATCAAGCGCTCCCAGTCTGCTTGATCGCCACGGGCCTTGGCATCAGAGATGAGCACACGGCTGATCTTGTCTTTGTCCGTCAGCTTTAAGCTGCGTTCAATACGGCCATCGAGACACTTACGATTGGGAACACCCAGCTGCCCAAGCATCGCCTTGGTCTCTAGCGCACGCAGATCCGAGCAGTCTGCCTCCATCACCGGCGGCGGTGGTGGCGGAATGTCGGCTACTGCAACGGCAGGCTCTGGATCTGGCTCAGCCACAGGTGCTCGGACGGGCTCCGGTGGAGGCGGCTGTGCAGCTGCTTTTGCAGCCTCAATCTCGGCCAGTGTCGGCGGCTTATACCCGCCATATTCTTCTTCTGGTGCCGGCTCCACGGGGACTGGAGCTGCTGCTGGCGGAGGCGATGGCGGCTCTTCTTCGTAATACTCCTCTTCAACCATCGCGGGGACTGGCACCGGATCACTGAGGTCCTGTGACTCTGCTCGTGGCAGCGACGGAATGGCCGCCGCTCCACCATACTCTTCCACCGCTTCAGCGACCTCAGGCTCATCAGTCTTGACACCTCGCCCAGCCATGTCGCCTGTGTATTCACTGAGTCCAGCAAACGGGCTAGAGACAGCAGT